>Ga0182024_10001582_pt1 | contig 58227 bp, 44 predicted proteins | sample P32metaG_FD_120480 | JGI IMG/M metagenome (GOLD analysis project Ga0182024, IMG submission 120480) | Permafrost microbial communities from Stordalen Mire, Sweden - P3-2 metaG (Illumina Assembly) | ecosystem: Environmental > Terrestrial > Soil > Wetlands > Permafrost | place: Sweden: Stordalen...
AAAGCTGCACATTCGGATCAGCTGCACGCGCGTCTTCGTAAGCCAGCGCGACATAAGCAGGAAATCCGCTTGCATCCTTGCCGAGCCCCGCGCAAAACGGTCCGCAAAGATGAGTCGCCTCGCTCACCACAGACCATCGGTTCACCACACCGGGGAATTTTTGATGATCATGCTGCATGATCGTCGTTATGTATTCGCGCAGAATTCTCTTCAGTTGAGCGGCCGTGAATTTGCCTTTGCTGAGCCACGCCGGATTGCCCGTCCCGTAGTCAGTAGGATTCCCGTCCCAAATCGGCGCGCTCGCTGTCACCTTCAGGCCATGGGCCTGAGCGAAACTCACCACCTGATCGGCCTGAGAAAGGTCATAGACTCCCTCGGAAGGTTCCATGACATACATCTTCATCACGTTCCCGGGTTCAATGGCGTTGTATTCAGTGGCGGCAAAATTCGCGTAGGTTTTGTCGTTGAGTTCATCCGGATCGCTAGCGCCGGCGCCAATGGCAAAGCCTCGCGCAGTTGCCAGGCTTGAAAGAGTCGTAGCCGCGTTAGGCGCAACAGGCGATTCGCAGAGCAGTCTCGTAGAATACCCTGAGAGCACCAGCGTCGTCGATAAGAGAATACGAAGCAATGGTGATCTCATCTTCGACAATCTCCTTTGCTGGCTGCGGATTGGTCGAAAAAAATCAACTCGCCCAGCTCCGCCAACTCCGCCGCTACTTCCCGAAAAGCTTGCTCCAAAAGCCCGCCTTCGCTCCGCTATCACCACCGTCAGTCCGCCGCCCCGCTCTCGAACCCACCGCACCAGTCCGCACAGCAAATTGCAGCGGCACATCCTCCCACAATCCCATTGCCTCCGGCTGCCCCGGCCACGGCGCGCCCTCAACGGCAACTCGCGGATTCGTTTCACACAGCCGCTTCGCCGTCTCCTCGCCCTGCCGTTGCGCCACGTATTCAAATCCCTTTTTCAAATGCGGTGGCCGCCACACGGGATGATGCGCATCCGTCGCCAGAAAATGAATCCAGTTTCGCTCCAGCAATTCGTTGGCAAACGCCTCCTCCGCTTTTCCAAATCGTCCATAGAGCGACCCACTGGTCACCTGCACCAGGCAGCCGTTCCGCATCCACTCGCCAAGCAAGTGCGGCCGCCGCAACACCGCCGGATACCGCTCCGGATGCGTAACGATCAGCGTGTAACCCGCCGCCTGCAACCGCAATATCGCATCGTTCATACTCGGCGGAATTTCCTGCCATGAAAACTCAATCAGCAGATACCCTTTCCCGCCGATCGAATATCGCAGCGGATTTGCCGCCGCATCGAGCACATTTGCCGCCGTCATGTGGAAGTCGCACCCCAGGCTCAACTCCACCACGTCCTTAAGTTTTTCCTTCAGCTCGGCGAACCGCTCCTCAATCAGCGGTTTGTTGTAAGGGTGCTCATTGCTCGCGTGCGGCGTGCACACGATGTGCGTCACGCCCTCATCCGCCGAATCGCGCGCCAGGTCAAGGGACGCCTGCAAATCCGGCGCACCGTCATCCACGCCATAAATCAGGTGATGATGAATGTCGATCATGGTTCTTTCTGTTTATAAGACATGAAATTCGGCAACGCAGAAAACTTCGCGAGCGAGCATGAACAGAATTCTCCAACACTCTCTTGATTCGGCCCGCACCCTCCGCTGAAGAACGCCAAACCAGGAGATGGAAGCCAGCAGCTAGCGGCTCGCTTTTTCCAGCGCCCCAATCATCGAATCAAAAATCCCCCGCCCATCCGCCGAACCCAGCAGCGCCTCGCTCGAGCGATCCGGATGCGGCATCATTCCCAGCACATTCCGTCCCTCATTCAGAATCCCCGCGATGTTACTCAGTGACCCGTTCGGATTTGCCTCCGCCGTGATCTCGCCCTGCGGCGTCGCGTAGCGGAACGCAATCCGGTCTTCGCTCTCGAGCCGTTTCAACTCTTCCGGCTCGCAAAAATAGTTCCCTTCCATGTGCCCGATCGGAATTTTGAGCACCGCGCCTTTCTTCAGTTGATTTGTAAATGGGCTGTCGGTCGTCTCTACGCGCAGGTGAACCTGTTTGCAGATGTACTTCAGCCCCGCGTTCCGCATCAGCGCGCCCGGCAGCAATCCGCTCTCAGTCAATATCTGGAACCCGTTGCAGATTCCGGCTACCAGGCCGCCGCCCGCCGCAAATCGCTTCACCGCCTGCATCACCGGCGAGAAGCGCGCAATCGCGCCCGTCCTCAGGTAGTCGCCATAGGCAAATCCGCCCGGAACCAACACCGCATCCACGCCCTGCAGATCTTCGCTGTCATGCCACAGGAAAACCACTGGCTGCCGCGCCACTTCGGCAATCACGTTATAGGTGTCGTGATCGCAATTCGACCCCGGAAAAACCACCACGCCGAATTTCATAGGTTCAGATTAACAGCTTCACGCATGCGCCGATGCGAGTCGCGAGCAAACTTATGTTGGAAAAATCGGGCCATCGGAAACCCAAGTCGGGCCAGGAAATGTCGAAGCCGAGAGTCGGCTTTCAATTCGTAACTCACTTCGGCCGTCTCTGGACAATGGCGCAGGATGAATGTCTCCTCGCCCTGCTCGACGTGCTGATTCGTCGTCGAGTAGAGAAACCCGAATTGCGTCTCCGAATCTACCGTCTCCAGAATCCTGCTCAGGTTTACTGACCAGAGACCGAGCGCACGAACTTCAACAGCGACTATCTGCTGACATTCAATCTGAGCAGTGGTGTTCACCACCCGCACCCATCCCAGGTCAAACATTTTCCAATTTACGAAGGCGCGTTTAGCGGAAGCAAAAACCTCATCACCGAAGCCCAAACTCGATCGGCTTCGATCATGCTTGAATCGGCCAGGATCGAGGGGCGCAGACCCGCGAAAAATTGACAAGATCCGCGGGCACCCGGACGGACTTCCGGAAGCAGACAAAATCTGATCATCGATCTCAGCTCTCGTCAGTCGGCGAAGGCGGAACACTCATTCAGTATCGGGCATTCCCGCCCGATTAGGACGTGCACTCAGTTTCTGAAGTTCCAGAGCGCGACGAGCCTCCGTCAGTTGGAGACCGACGTTAATCCGCTGGCGCTGGCGTCCTTTCGCAATTCACAGCCGGGTGCAAGCTCGCGCACCGCCCAACCGGCAATTAGCAAACTCGGCGCAACAGCAGGCTCGATCTCGCTCAGCTTACCAAGGGTCGTATGCACCACCTGCTCATCTGCCTGCGCAGCGCGCGAAACCACCGCACACGGCAAATCTGCCGGCAAGCCTTCGGCCAGCCACTCAGCCGCGAGCAATCCCAACTCGCGCCCAGGCATATAGACCACGCGCGTTCCAGCTTCCTTCGCGGGCAGAGCCTCGCGATTGTACGATTGCGCATGGTGGCCCGTAGTGAGAGTCACATGCGACGCCCAATCGCGATCCGTCAGCGATCGGCCAATCGCCGCAGCCGCGGCAAACGCAGCCGTTACGCCCGGCACAATCTCAACCGGCACACCGGCCTCTGCCAGCGCAGCCAGTTCCTCGGCAGCTCTGCCAAATAGCAGCGGATCGCCGCTCTTCAGCCTCACCACGCTACGCTGCGCCTGCGCGTGCTCGATCATCAGCGCGTTGATCTCATCCTGGGTGATCGTCTTTGCACCGCAGCGCTTGCCCACGTTTACCACTTCAGCGCCGGACCTTGCCAAATCCAGCACCGTCTGCGGAACTAGGTCGTCATGCAGAATCGCGTCGGCGCTCTCGACCAGCCGCACCGCCTTCAGCGTCAGCAATTCAGGATCGCCTGGCCCTGCTCCAACCAGATAAACGCTGCCCGCAATTGCCCGCGCCGCTGCCCTGCCCGTCCGCGCCAACTCCTTCGTTTCGCACAGCGCAGAATCGCAAATCTGCCTCTGCGCCAGCTCGTGCAGCAACAGCCTACGCTCTTCGTTCCGCGGATGCGTCGCCAGCACCTCGCGCCGCAGTTCGCCCAGCTTCGCCAGCCATGGTCCCAGATTCTGTGGCAGTTGCTCGTCAATCTCCCGCCGCAGCCGCTGCGCCACAGCCGGGCTCTCGCCGGCAGTCGAAATTGCTATCTGCAATTCGCCACGGCTCACCACCGACCCAAAGAAAAAGTCGCAGTTGGGAATGTCATCCACGCTGTTGCACGGAATGCCGAGCTTAACTGCTTCGCGATAGACCGATGCGTTCACTTCTGGCACATCGGTCGCGGCAATCACAATAAAGTTGCCGTCGAGATCCGCAGGCTCAAACTCCCGCCGAACCCACTCGATTTTTCCCTCAGCTGCGAGTTCCTTCACCTCCGCGCGCGCCTCGGGCGCAACCACACGCAGCCTCAAGCCAGTCTTCAACAACGATCCGATTTTTTCCAGAGCCACATTTCCCGCGCCAACCAGCAAGCACTGCCGCCCTTCGAGTTTTAAAAAAATCGGCAACAAACTCATCGTCGTTTCCTATTCCCTACTGGCTACTCCCTGCCTCTATCCCTCCGCCACCGCGTGCGGCACAGGCCCCGCCGGCAAGTCGCGTTCCACGGGATCCAATGTTTCGCCCGCCAGATGCGCGCGCAATTCATCATTGGAATGCCGCCCGAACCACGCCCGAAGATTCTCATCCCCGTTGCGCTCCCCAAGATACTGCCGCAGCAGCCGCTCAATCGCCTCCGGCACCAGCGGCGCGGGGCAACGATAACCCACCGGCCGTGAAACCGCGGCGTGCTGGCCAACCGCCCCGCCCAGGCAAAAATAAAACGCGTCCGTCAGCTTGCCTTCGTACTTGATCTTTTTGCCTTCCAGGCCAATGTCCGCAATCCAATGCTGCCCGCAGCCATTGGGGCAGCCGGTCACATGCAGCTTCAATTGCTGATCGAACTGCGGCAGCCGCTCTTCCATTTCGTCAACCAGCCAACGCGTAAAGCCCTTGGTTTCCGTGATCGCCAGTTTGCAGAACTCCGTTCCGGTGCACGCAACTGCGCCCCGCCAGAACATCGACCCTTCAACGTGAAGTCCGATCTGGCCAAGTTCGCTCGCCAGTTCGTTCGCCTTCGCTTTAGGCACATCAATAATCAACAGATTTTGTGAGACAGTCGCGCGCAGCGCGCCGCTTCCGAACCGCTCCGCGAGCTCCGCCGCAGCTACAAGTTGATCGCCTGAAAGGCGCCCGCGCAGCACTGACGCGCCCACATAAACCAACCCATCCTCGCGCTGCGGATGAATTCCCACATGATCGCGCAGAACATCGTCAGGAACCTTCTCCTCAGCCGCCGGATCAAGCTTGAAACCAATCCTCGTCTGCAACTCGTCAAGAAAGCGCTCCGCCGTCCAGCCTTCGCGCATGAACAAGTACTTCAGCCGTGCCCTGTCGCGGCTTTCCCGCAGCACCTGCTGATCGCGAAAAATCTCCGTCACGCCACGCGCCACGCGAATCGCCTGATCCGGCCGCACAAACGCATCAAGCTTCACCGCCAGGTGCGGCTCGTTCGAAAGCCCTCCGCCAACGCGCAGGGAGTAGCCCACTTCGCTGCCGCGCACCGCCGCCGTCAACGCAATGTCGTTGATCTCGGGATAGCTGCACCACGAAGGACAGCCGGTCGCGCAGATCTTGAATTTGCGCGGCAGGTTGAAGAAGTCGTTGTTCGCCGTCAACTCATGCGCGATTCCGCGCGCGATCGGCGAAGCATCGATCAGCTCGTCCGCAGCCACGCCCGCCAGGGGGCAGCCTGTCACATTGCGCACCACGTCGCCGCAAGCGCCCTTCGGCGATAGGCCAATCGCATCCAGCGCGTCGACCACCTCCGGCAGTGACTCAATCGTAAGCCAATGCAGCTGGATATTCTGCCGCACCGTAATGTCTGCCAGGTTGCGCGCGTATTTTTGCGTGATTTCGCCGATCGTTCGCAGTTGGCTTGCGGAAACGATCCCGTTTGGAATGCCGATGCGCATCATGAACCATTCGGTCGTCAGGCCTTCTCCGCCCTTGCCGCCGGTTGCGCCCACTCCATCGCCCTGCGTATAAACGCCCCACCATTTGAAGTACGCCGAAGCCCACTCCGGCACAACGCTTGAGCGCCCCTCGCGCGCAAACGCGCGAACTTCGTCAATAGCCTCCCACGGATTCTTTTCGCGCTTCAGCCGCTCCATCCGCTGGGCTCTGGTTTCTTTTGGCGCCGGTGTTTCGCTCATCTTCTCTCTTTTCTTTTGCTTCTTTTGTCCCGCCGCAATGAAATACCCGCGAGAGCTTTTGGCTCAATCGCGGGCATCGGGAAAACCGTGGACTTTTGTTCGGAAGCTCAGACCCAGGTCACCTTTGCCGCGCGAGCGGCATACACGAGCGACAACAGGCCATGGCTTCCATGCTCAGAATATTAGACTTATTTGGTCCGAATTGCAATCTGAGCCGTTGGAAAACGCCCGTACAGCAGGACTTACGCGCCATCTGCCCCGATGAATCGAAGCCCAGCCCTACGCCGTCTTCTCCACCGGTCGCGCCGCCTTTTTGGGAGCTTTATCCGCTCCCTCTGCAGGCCGCGTTGACGCCCACCAAGTCAGTGCAAGCCCCACCACAACCGCTCCGGCACTCGCCAGTTGCGCATTCGATAAACCCCAAATCACCTTCGGGTTGCGCCGTATAAATTCAACCAGAAAGCGAGAGATTCCGCTCAGCGCCAGATACTGTCCCACGATTGCCCCGGTCGCATATGGCTTGCCCAGCCTCCACCACAACCAGGCGCCGATCAGCAACCCTGCGCCGAATTCATAAAGCGGCGTTGGATAAACCGGCACCTGAACCGGCTCGATCCCGTTCGGAAAGGCCATTCCCCACGCCCGAAACGCGTGGCCAAAAATATGCACCGTCTGGATCGCAATTCCGTAGCATCCGTCGCCTGAAAGAAAGCATCCGATGCGCCCAACTCCATAACCAATCGCCGCCGCGGGAGCCAGCAAGTCCAGCGTGCGCACGGGCCCGAGCTTCGCTCGCCAACCCATCACCAGCAACGATGCGATGCCGAACGTCAACCCGCCGTACCAGGCAAATCCGGCGTTATCCCACAAGACCCGCCAGCCAATTTCCCTGAACTCCGAAGGCGTATCCAGCACGTGCCAGATCTTGGATCCAATGATTCCCACAACCAGCGCGACCGACACCATTCCGACGGCATCCGCGTCGATGTGCGCCCGTTTGAACGCGCGGTCGGCCACAATCGCGCCCACCACAGCCGCCACCCAAAGCATCAGCCCGAAGGTGGGCAGGTTGAACGACCCAATGTGCAGATAAGGAATCATCTCTCTTCAAGTATAGACGTCTGTCGATCCCAATTCGATCCCCAGCGCCCGCTTGCCACTAGCCCTGCCAACCCCTATCCCAACCCCTGACGTGGCGCCTTGCCCTGGTTCTGCCGAAGGGTCGCGCTGTCTGGCCGACTCGCCGACTCATTGACTTGCTGACTCGCCGTTTTCCGTCCCCGATTTTCACAGCCCGTCCCACTCGAAATCGAGCGATACTGTCTGCATGGAAACCATGACCTATCAGGGACTCGACGTTCTCTATTCCCGCCAGCAGATTGCAGAGCGCGTTGCCGAAATGGGCGCGCAAATCACCCGTGACCTTAACGGCGAAAAGCTGGTCATGATCGGCGTCCTAAAGGGCGCTGCCTTTTTTCTCGTCGATCTCTCTCGCTCGATCCAGGCCGACGCCACATTCGACTTTGTCGCCGTCTCCAGCTACGGCCAGGGCCAGCGTTCCAGCGGCGCCGTCAAGGTGATCAAGGATCTCGACCAGCCCATCGAGGGCAAGAACGTCCTAATCGTCGAGGACATTCTCGACACCGGCCTGACGCTGGCCTATCTGCGCAAGCTCTTTGCGCAGCAGCACCCAAAGTCGCTCCGCATTGCGACGCTGCTTGATAAGCCCTCCCGCCGCATCGAGAAAATCGACGCTGACTACGTCGGCTTCTCCATCCCCAACCTGTTTGTCATCGGTTACGGCATGGACTACGGAGAGCGCTATCGCAATTTGCCCGACATTTGCATCATGGCGCCAGAACAGCCCGCCTGACCCGACTAGTCCGACGAGTGTATTAAAACCGGCCAGCCCCGTACTACCAGACTAGCCGATTCAATAACACCATCGTCCATACCGGTCACCCGCTGGTTTACACCATCGTTTCTGCTTGTCGCTCGATTTGCACCGGTTTCATTTGAGCCCGGCTCGGCGTCGCCGTATACTCATTTCCCGGTGCTCGTCTGCCGGCACCGCGCACGATCTGAATGAGGCCATGTCCTGATAGCGAAGTCCGAGCATCATAACTAGGAGCATCCCCCATGTCCGCCTCCATCGCCATCCCGAATTCCGATCTGGATTTTGATAACGGAACCTTCGACTCGGCGGCCTTTACTTCCATAGCTCTCGCCGATTGGCAATCACTCGCCGCCGTAATCGATCACTCGCTTCTCAAGCAGGACGCCACGCGCAAGCACGTCGAATCGCTTTGCGCCGAGGCCGCCCGCTACCGCTTCGCATGCGTCTTCGTCAATCCCGTCTGGACGGCTACTGCGGTCAGCCTTCTCGCCGGCACCGGCGTGCCCGTCGGCGCAACCATCGGATTCCCCCTCGGCGCGTCGCTGGTTTCCACGTTGCGTCACGAAGCCGAAGCGCTTCTTCGCCTCGGCGCTCGTGAGCTCGGCATGGTTCTACCAATCGGCCAGATGAAAAGCGGCCACCATCAGGCCGTTCATCACGCAATTCACTCCCTCGCCGCCGTCGCGCATCATCATGGCGCTGCGCTCAAGGTCAATCTCGAGACCTGCCTGCTGACAATGCAGGAAAAGCTGCGCGCTTCTGAGATCGCAATTCAAGCCGGCGCGGATTTCATCAACACCGCCACTGGTTTTGCCTCAGGCGGCGCAACGCCTGTCGACGTCGCCCTCATGCGCGGAGTCGTCGGCGCACGCTGCGGCGTCAAGGCTGCAGGCCGCATTCGCACAGTTGCCCAGGTCCGCACTCTGCTTGAGGCCGGCGCCAACCGCATCGGCTCTTCCGCCTCGGTCGCCATCCTCCGCGAACTCGGCGCCGAATAAGAACAGATCGACGTCGCCACTTCACAGTTGCAATCGACCGGCCGTCGGCAGACCGCTGCCAGCTGCGAACGATAAAATGAGAAGTGTTCCCTGCGTTATCATTCCCTGCGCCAGCATTCCCTGCGTTATCATTTTTTGACCCCCAAATGTCTGAAACTCCTCCATCTCCGCCGCCGCACGAGTTCGAGGGCGATTATCGTCCCGCCGATCCCGCCATTTCGCCGGCTTCTCTCGACCCCATCAACGCCCGCATCGAGCCCGCCGACGTCGCCTATCTCATGCGTCTAACCGACACGCTCAATACCACGCTAGATTTGCAAACCCTCCTCAGCCGCACCTCCGAGCTCGTGCGCTCCCTCATTCCTTACCGCATCTTCGCCATCTTTCTCCTCAATGACCGCACCCACGAGCTGCGTATGCGTTTTCAAATCGGCCACACGCCGCAGGTTGAGCGCACGCGCGTTCCTGTCGGCAAAGGAGTCGTTGGCCAGGTCGCGCTCACCCGCGAACCTCTCCTCCTCAACGATGTCTCTACCGCCGACTTCTACATCGCCGCCAATCCCGACGTGCGCTCCGAATTAGCCGTGCCGCTCATCGCCAAGAACCGCCTCATCGGCGTCATGGATCTCGAAAGCGAGCAGCTCAATTTCTTCCGTCCCGAGCACCTGCACGTGCTCACCATGACTGCCTCGCGCATCGCGCAGTCCATCGAGAATGCCCGCCTCTACGCTCGCGTCACGCGCCAGGCGCAGACTCTTGAGGTCCTCAACGAAATCGCCGTCGAGCTCGCCTCCATCCTCGATCTCAATCCGCTTCTCGAGCGCGTTGGCCAACTCCTGCGCCGACTCATCGACTATCAAATGTTCACCATCATGCTCCTCGATGAGAAAGGCGAGACGCTCGTCACGCGTTACGCCTGGCGCTTCGGCTACGTTCACGCGCCCATTCGCCGCGTTTCCATCAACAGCGGTATCGTCGGCGCAGCGGTTAGCGAGTGGCGTCCCATCAATGTCCCCGACGTCACCAAGGATCCCCGCTACTTGCCTATGAACCCCGAGACTCGCTCCGAGCTCATCGTCCCGCTCTTCTACAAAGGACGCATCATCGGCGTGCTCGATCTCGAACACACACGCCCCGGCTTCTTCAATGAAGAACACGAGCGCATGTTGACCACCCTCGGCGCGCAAGTCGCCATTGCCATCGAGAATGCACGCCTCTATCAGGCCGTACATCGCCAGGAGCGACAGCTTGAGAAAGACATCGCCATGGCGCGCGAGGTGCAGCTCCGCCTGCTTCCGGGCGATGCTCCTTCGCATCCCCATGCCGACATGGCCGTCAGATTTTTACCCGCACGCACCATCGGCGGCGACCTTTACGATTTCCTCGACTACGGTCCGAACCGCACTGCCATCGTCCTCGGCGACGTCAGCGGAAAGGCCGCGCCTGCTGCGCTCTTTGCCGCGCTCGTCAGCGGCATCATGCGCGCCGCCGCCGCGCAAGCACCTGAGCCGGCCGCCATGCTCGGCCTTCTCAATGACGCCCTGCAGGAGCGCAAGCTCGACTCGCAGTACGTCACCATGCTCTTCGCTCTGTGGAATGACGAAAACCAAACTCTCCAGGTCGCGAACTCCGGCGCCGTTCAGCCTGTCTTCTGCCGCGCCGGCCAATCAATCCCTGTCAAAGCCGAGGGCTTTCCCCTGGGTATGTTTCCTGATGTCGCTTATGACGAGTTAAGCGTCGCTGCTCAGCCCGGCGACGCCATCGTTTTCGTTTCTGATGGAATTCTCGACGCTGAAAATGAGAATGAAGAAATGTATGGAGAGGAACGGCTCGCCGGCCTGCTCTGCGCCAGCCGCGAAATGCCCGCAGCGGAAATCGCCGAAGCCATCCTCGCCGACGTCACCCGCTTCCAGGGCACCCACGACCGCTTCGACGACGAAACCATCATCGTGCTCCGCGTGCGCTGAGTACCTGTGTCCGAAATTCGCCCGGGTGCCCCTGGTCCCTTGTCCGCCGCGGCGGAGGGACCAGGGATCCCACGGATCCATTTCTCACTACTGAATAATCACCACGTTCATGCTCCACGGAGCCAGAGTAAGAGTCAGTGGCAGAGTCTGCGCGCCAAGACTTACAGTAGTGGGCGCGGCCCATGTGCTGGTCCCTGCTGGGTCCGGCGGAGTTCCCGTTGGCGATCCTGACAGGTCGTAGATTGCCTTGTCGTAGGTCTCCACCGTCACGCCGGTAGCGGAAGACAGTCCTGTGAGCGTGATCGTCACCGGCGCACTTGCATTTTCGTTTCGGTTGAACAACACCAGCGCCGTCCCGCCGCTATGGGTTGCCGCATACGCAACCACATTCGTCGTATCGCCGGCCGTAGTCGCGGTCAGCACGTTTTCTCCGTTGACGGCCACGTTACTGAAGAGCTGAAACGCTCGCGCCGTGGGAGACATGGTTCCAATCGGACCGCCGTAGTTGCACGGCGAGTTGTTCGTTCCGCCCGTATCGCCAGCCCCATCAGCAAAGACGTTGTATGCGCCAAAGTTCTGCCAGCCATACAGCGAAGTGCTGTCGTTGCCGCTATTGCCGTCGCAATTTCCGAACCCGATCCACCAAGTCAGGCGCGTGACTCCATCGTTCATCATCTCGCCCAGCACCTGGCCGGTATACAAGCCCTGAGTAATCGACCAGCTCTGTTTGCCCGGACTGCTGTAAGCCCCGCCGATCTCGCCCACGTAGATGGGAGTGTTCGGTTTTCCAGCTGTCGTCAGTTCCGACTTGATCGTGTTGATGTTCGCGGTCAACTGCTGCGCTCCCTGTTGCACCAGGTAGGTATCACTTTCCGAGCCTGGCGTCTCAGGATAGTAGTGGTATTCCACGAAATCGTAGGGCGCATTTGCCAGCACCGTCGGATCCCACAATGGCGAGTTGCCGGGGTTCACTGAAACACCAACGAGAGTGCTTGGAGAGGCCGCCTTGATCAGCGCATAGTAGCCGCTCGTTCCCGCCGTAGCGGCTGCATAGGTCGCCGCGTTGTTCTTCAGGGTGTGATTGTCTGTCTCCCAGCTGCCATATTCCTCGTTGCCCACCGTCATGTGGCTTACCGTAATGCCGTCTGTCAAAGCGGCCGCGACCCATGAGGCAGCTTCGGTTGGGTCTCCGGGCCCAGTGCAGTTTTTGCCCGTGCCGTAATCTGCCGTCAGCGCCACATCCAGTCCAGTAGGAATAACGAGCTTGCTGACGAAATCGGTGAAATCGTCATCGGTATTCGCGAAGTTGCCGCACTCGGTATTGGTCTCCCAGTTATAGGCGTCGGACCACGATCCGCCCGGCCAACGGACCGCCTTGATGCCTGCGGCCTGGAATGCCGCCTGAATCGCAGGCTCATTCGTGCTATTGGTCACGTCGTACCACGCGGCCAAATTCATGCCAAGAAGCTGGTCGCTCACGGCTGCCCCGGTAGTCGACGGATTCACCGTCACCGAGCTTTGTATGGAAACGGTCGCCGTCTGCGTGATCGCCGTGCCCAGCGGAGGATTGACAGTGAGCGTATAAATGGTGGTCGTCGTGGGGCTCACGCTCAGCGCCGTTCCGCTGGTCACCGTATGATTTCCCGGGTTGACCACTCCCGTCCCGTTGGCAAAAACTGCCGTCAGGCTGGAGCTTGATCCCAACGCGATCGTCGCGGGGCTCGCACCAAAGCTCGTGATCGTCGGCGCGGGATCGACGGTTACAGTCGTCGTCCCTGTCACAGCTGTTCCGCTCGTTGGTGTCACGGTCAGTGTGTAGGTAGTCGTTGCCGCAGGGCTGACGCTGACCGGCGTTCCATTGGTGACGGTGATATTGCCGGGCGTGATCACGCCCGTGCCGTTGGTAAAATCGGCCGTCAGGCTGGAGCTTGCCCCCGCGGCAATCGTCGTGGGATTCGCCGTGAAGCTGCTGATCGCAGGCCCGCTCGCGTTATAGGTCACCGTGGCGGTCATCGTGGTCGATGACCCAATTGGATTGGTAACCGTAAGCGTGTAAGTAGTCGTCGCCGTCGGGGTCACGCTCAGCGGCGTTCCACTGAAAATTGGGAGATTGCCCGGCGTAATCACACCGGAGCCGTTGGCAAACACCGCCGTCAGGTTCGAACTTCCTCCCGGCCCTACGGTTGTTGGGTTAGCAACAAAGCTGGTGATCGTCGGTGCCGGATCAACGGTGACGCCCGTCATCGCCGTGATCGGCGCACCGACAGTGGGAGTGACTGTGAGCGTATATGTTGTTGTCGTCGTCGGGCTTACGCTCACAGGCACCATGGTTGTGACAGCGATATTGCCCGGCGTGATAACTCCAGTTCCCCCGGTAAAGACCGCCGTCAAGCTGGTGCTACCACCTGCCGTGATTGTCGTCGGCGGACCGGCCGAGAAACTCGTAATCGTCGGCGTAGTCTGCACTGGATTCACCGTCACGGTAGCCGTCTGCGTAATCGCCGTCCCGCCCGCGGTCGGAGTTACCGTCAGCGTATAAGTCGTCGTCGCCGTTGGGCTCACGCTCACCGCGGTTCCGCTGGTGACGGCGATATTGCCCGGCGTAATTACGCCCGCGCCATTGGCAAACACAGCCGTCAAACTTGAACTTCCGCCTGCAGTGATCGTCGGCGGAGCCGCCACAAAACTCGTAATCGTCGGCGCAGGATTCACGGTGATCGTTGTGCTCTGCGTAATCGCAGTTCCGCTGGCAGGAGTCACTGTCAGCGTATAAGACGTTGTTGCCGTCGGGCTCACGGTCACCGCTACTCCGCTCGAAACTGAGATGTTCCCCGGCGTGATCACGCCCGTGCCGCCCGTAAAGATTCCCGTCAGGGTCGCGCTTGTTCCTGCCGTGACGGACGCTGGCGCCGCCACAAAACTGGAGATGGAAGGGAGAGGCGGAGGGTTTATCGCGGAGCTGGATGAGCCACCGCAGCCGGTCAGCCCTCCCAAACACAGGCTGAGCGCAATGGCACACGCCACCGAAGCAAGAATTCGTTTCATCAGGATTCCCCGTCTACTGCGTATTTAGACGAATCTAGTCCAAACCATGATACCGTTCCCGCGACATTTTGAACATTGCCCGAATTTGGACACCTGCCGGTCGCCAATTTGGTCCAATATTCGCCCTCTTAGCCGCTCATTTTCAAAATGGAACCAACCTTGGTCGCCTATCTCATTGGATAAACTGGAAAGACTCTAGAAGACGCCCCACCACTCGGAGCCAACTTGCCCACCGCTGCTCAGGAACGCCTCATTCGTCCCGCTCGAAACATTATCGGCAGCCTTCGCCTGCCAGGCGACAAGTCCATTAGCCATCGCTACGCCATGCTCGGCGGCTTCGCTGAGGGCACTTCGCGCTTTACCAATTTCTCCACCGGCGCAGACTGCGCCTCCACCCTCGCCTGCATGGAATCGCTCGGCGCAACAGTAAACCGAACCAGCGCCGACTCCATCGAAATCACCGGCGTCGCCGGCCGCGTCACCCCAGCCAATCATCCTCTCGACTGCGGCAACTCCGGCTCGACCATGCGCATGATCTCCGGACTTCTCGCGCCCCAATCCGGCCGCTTCATTCTCATCGGCGACGACTCGCTCTCGCGCCGCCCCATGGAGCGAATTCGCAAGCCTCTCGAAGCCATGGGCGCACGGCTTACGCTCACTGACGGCCACGCGCCGCTTACCATCGACGGCGGTCCCCTTCGTGCCATCGACTACGCCACGCCCGTTCCCAGCGCGCAAGTCAAAAGCAGCATCCTTTTCGCCGCCCTACAAACCGCCGGAACCACAACCATCCTCGAAGAAGTCCGCACCCGCGACCACAGCGAGCTAGCCCTTCGCGCCTTCGGGGCAAAACTCATCCGCACATCCGGCTCTATCTCCATCAGCGGCCCGCAGCCGCTCCACGCAATCGATGCCGCCGTCCCCGGCGATCTTTCCTCGGCCGCATTTTTTCTCTGCGCCGCTGCGCTTTTTCCCGGCTCCAGTTTGGTCCTCGACTTTATTGGCCTAAATCCCACGCGCGCCACACTTCTTGATGTGCTCACTGCCCTCGGAGCGCGTGTCTCTGTTCTCAATCTTGAAGAAAAGCACGACGAGCTGGTCGGTGTCGTGCAGATTTCAGCGCCGTCCGAGGGCCTCGGCTCAACCGAAGTCAGCGGCGCGCTTGCCGCGCAGCTTATCGACGAGCTGCCAGTGCTGGCCGCCATCGCGCCCTTCACCCGCGGCGGCATCCGCATCCGCGGCGCGCGCGAACTGCGCGTGAAAGAGTCCGACCGCATCGCTCTTGTCGCCAAGAACCTTCGCGCGATGGGTGCTGAAGTCGCTGAGTTTGACGACGGCCTCGACGTTCCAGGCGGCCAGACCCTTCACGGCGCCACTATCGACTCCGGCGGCGATCACCGCATTGCCATGGCCTTCAGCGTCGCAGCACTCCGCGCCGACGGCGACACACTCATCCAGGGCGCAGACTCCGCCGCCATCAGCTTCCCTGAATTCTTCGATCTACTTGACCGTGTCGCAGAACGCTGAGGCGGCCCCGCTCTTGCGGCGAATTGCTGCGGGACCTGTCTCGCACAGACCAGGATTTGTCTCGCGCAGTGATTTATTTCGGTATCGGTATCGATTCGGCCAAGCCCGCGCCGCGCTCGGTGAACCACAACGTGTCACCGGCAGGCTCGATGCCTGTCGGCGTTTTCAGCCCGTCTTTGAGCACCGTCACGCTTGCCTTGTCGCCGGTCACCGTCATCGCGGCGATTGTGCCGCTGCCGTTTTCTGCTACGTAGAGTTTTCCGTTAGCCGCGCGCATCCCGTCAGGCCCTTTTACCGGCTGGTCCATCCAGATATCTACAGGTGTCCCCGGCTTGCCCGATGCGTCCACCGGAATGCGATAGAGCTTATTGAAGATCACGTTGTTCACATAGAGCACGCCATCCAGAAAGGCAATTCCATCAACTCCCATCAGCGTGCGATGCTCCAGGTAGAGATCCGCTGACTCAGCGCCTGGCGCGAGCCGAAAGATTCTTCCGTTGGCAGTGTCAGTAATGTACAGCGCCTTGTCCGGGCCGATCGAAAAATCGTTGCACGTACTGTCATCGCCCGGCAGGTTCCAGCGAAACTTCGCTGCACCGGTCGTCAGGTCGAACCCCCTCAGCGCCGTGTGCTTACGCGCCGGAGTTGCCCCCGCTACCGGCGTCAGTTGGCAGGTCCAAAGCGTATTGCTCGCCGCATCCGCCAGCATGCCAAAGAAAAACTTCCCCGCCGGTTCGTCGCTCACGTCGATAAACTTTTCTGCCGTGGTCGAGCCGGGACGCACCTTGTAGACGAAGGGCGAGCTGGCGCTGCCCACGATCACCACGCCACCCGGCGCCACCGTCAGACTCTCCGGCTGCGATTTCGCATCGCCAATCAAAATCTCCGCAGCGGACGCGGATTGGGCAAAGCAGATTCCCAGCGCAATACACGCGGCCATCTGTCGAGTATTCACACGAACCATTTGCAAGTCTCCTCGGGCCAATGGGCCGATCTAGTTTATGGCGGGTCCAGTATATACGGGCTTCAGCGCCGCCGGGCCGCCCGCGCAGCAAAAAAAAAAGGACTCGAGAAACATCGAGGCCGGCAATCTCTTCAACTGTCGTAGGGCTACTGCGCCGGCGGAGGCGCTGCGGCCTGCGGTGTCGCCGGCGGAGTCATCGTCGGCTCATTCCCCGGCGGCGCTGCTTCCACACCCGGCACCACAGGCACCGTCGTCACGGTTCCTGATGCGGCTTGGGTCAAATCGATGTCGTAATGTTGGAGAGTCGAAGCCAGCGTCTGGTAAAGTCCCGAACGGTCCTTTGCGTAGGCAGCATGCGCGGCAATCAAGTTGTCCTCCATCGTCGCCAGGCTGCGCTCCTGCAGAAGAACATTTGCGGTCGTCGACGCGCCCAGGTGCAGCTTTTTGTTTTCCGCGTCAAGGCTCTGCTGCGCATAATCGCGCGCAGCCACTGCGGCTCGAACCTGTGCTCGGTCGTTGGCCAGCGCGTACATTGCGTTCGCCACCTGCATGCGGATCTCGGTGTAGAGTTGCTCCAGCCGCAACTCCGCCTGGCGGTACTCCATCAGCGAGCGCTCCTGCTGCGACTGCGCCTCGCGGTTGCGCAGGTTGACGCTCAGGTTGAAGCCCGCGCCTTTATCCGGCGAGCTGCTGTTCACCAGGTTGCTCAACGTTGTCCCATAGCTGACCGTCGGATAAGTGCCCGGAGGGCACGCCGCTGCGGGACTGGAAAGAAAGTTGAAGCAGCTTGGGCTCTGCGCGCCACCAGTCGCACTCGCTCCATAGAATCCGTACACATCCAGCGTCGGCAGTAGCGCATTTCGCGCACCCCTCAACGTGATCTCATCGTTCTTAAGCGCCAGCACCGCCTCTTCCAGTTCCGGTCTCTGCTGGAATGCTTCCTGTACCAGCGCTTCCACCGGCTGGCTCTCTTCCGGAATCGCCTCAAGCGTCACGCGGTCGGTTGGAATCACAGGCGCAGCCGACAGGGCCGGATCATTCAGGTTCCGCGCAATCGCCTGCTTGATGACCTGCTGCTGGTAATTCAGAGCGCTCTGCGCACTGATCAATCCTTGCTGATCCGTGGCCACGCTCGATTGCGCGTTCACCACGTCCAGCGGCGCCATGGTGCCGATCTGCAGCTGCTTCTGGTTGTCCGATAGCAGTTGATTGCTCTGATCCAGCGCGCGTTGTCTGGCCTGCACGTCCTCATAGGCCTGCACCAGCCCCCAGTAGATCGTCTCCACCTGGTTCACTGTGTAAAGAATCTGCTGCCGGAACGAGGAGTCTGTGATGCGCCGGTCGTTGATTGCCTGGTAAATCAGGCGCTTGTTCACCCAGATGCCTGCGCCCTGTAGCAGGTGCTGCGTCACTTCGGCCTGGAAGCTGGAGAGGTACAGTGGGCTGTAATCGTTGAAGAAGTTGTTTGTCGTAACGCGCTGATTGTTGAAGCCCACCTGCAGCGCCGTGCCCGTCACGAATCCCTGGTTGAAGGCAAAGTTGTACTCATTGGTATTCGTCGAAGCACGCGGTTGGAAAATGCTCTGCGCCGGGGACTCTGCTCTCTGCAATTGAATTGTGCCTGTAAGTGTCGGATCGAGATTCTCCGGAAAAGGTCCCGCTCCGTTCGTCGTCTCTGACAATCCACTGGCGCCGGAACCCGCGCCACCAGAACCTACCGTCGTTCCGCCAGGGCCGCCGCCCGTCGACAATGTTGAAGTCGAGCCGCCCAGCGTTCCCGTCACCAGGCCAGACGGTGCTCCAAAGAGGATTGAAGCGCCCGACCTCGCTCGCAGGATGTCCGTGTCCGCGATGTCCAGGTTGTACCGCGCGATCGCAATGTCGTAGTTGTTCTCAATCGCCAGCGCAATCGCATCCGACAAGCTCAAATAAATCTTGCCGTCCTTCACCAGGTCGGTGAGCCGCACGGAATTGTTGAAGTTCGCCTTCGAAATATTCGTCGGCGTGTACACGTGAGCCGGATTGCGCAGCCAACTCCCAAACGGCTTGGAATAATCGCGGATCGATGTGCGCAACGGGACCGGCTCCGTCGGCACGGGCGCAGGCGCAACCGGCAAATCCGACGCCGCCTTGTCAGGAATCTGAACTACGTTATGAACTGGCGCGCTCGTGCCGGCCCCAGCCTGCTGCTGTCCATAGCTTGCGGGCATAGTCGCGGCCAGTGTCAACATTACGCTTGCGACGGCGCGCAATCGGTCACCACGCTTCTTCGCCGATTCTCTCTGCGCAGATCGTTTCTGTTTCGTCTCGTTGCGTTCACCCGCCTGTGCACTCCGCTCCTCAAGTCCCACACCGGTCCCGTAAAAATCCATGATCTCTCTCCACTTTTGATTGCGCTGCCTGTTTGCGCTGCTTGATTGCGCTGCTTGTCTGCGCCGCTACGGTTGCCCTTCCCCACCTGCCCGGCCTCGATCGCCATCCCAGCCGCTAATTTGCCGCTCCGGACGCACATTTCCTGCTCGCCAAGACGATTATCGCTTCAACCTTGCCCTGTAAGGCTCTTCCTTGACCACGAACTTGATTACGAAATCGATACCCCTCTCGTTCCCTGCACTCGTCTGATTCTTTTCCCACCGCGAAGGATCCCGGATTCACCCGCGCAAATTTGGAGCACGTCTGCGAACCTTGATCTCGCTCGAAGACAATCGGAGCACACGGAAACCTCGAACGCGCGAACAAACTTATAAACGAATCGCTGTGAACTTCGACGGTCGCGGCCTGTCAATGTCCGGTCTGGGGCCGTCGTATGCCTCCCAAAGTGCAACACATCCAGCCGTCGCGATTTTAACTAACTGGTTAGTAAATTACTCCCAGACCCACGCCTAACGCAACCCCGTGCGCTAATGCAGTGTGGATTTTTCTGCTAAGTCTTTTTCCATCAACAACTAGTTGCGATGGTCCAGCGCAAATGTCGCAAACCCCGGCTCCCCTCAAGTCATTGGACCCGCCATCGACTCCTGTCGCGCTCCTCGCCTGCCCTTCCCGGTCGGATACGCTGGAAAACAGCGAACCCAATGGCCGACCAGCCCCAACCCGAACCTGGCCCTCAAACCGACTCGAGCCTTCAAACCTGGAAGCTCACCCTGGCCTACGACGGAACAGACTTCCAAGGCTGGCAGGTGCAGCCCGGGCTTCGCACCGTCCAGGGCGAGCTCCAGGCGGCGCTCGGCCGCGTTACCGGCGAATTGCCTCTGCCCCAGGGCTCCGGCCGCACCGACGCCGGCGTCCACGCGCTCGCCCAGGTCGCAAGCTTCGCTCTTCGTGCTCCGATTCCGCCTGAGAATTTACTCCGCGCCGTCAATCGCACCCTTCCCCCATCGATCCGCATCTCCGAAGCCCGAACGGTGCGAAGCACCTTTCACGCCCGCCATTCAGCAATCGCCAAAACTTACGAATACCGCGTCCTGCGCGCGACCGATTCCCCGCCTTTCCTGTGCCCGCCCTTCCTCGCCCGCTACGTCTACGCCTGTCCGTGGCCGCTTGCGCTCGATGCGCTCCAGGCATGCGCGCGCCTTTTTAAAGGCGAGCACGACTTTCTCAGCTTCGCCGCAACCGACCCCGACCTCGCGCACCGCGAGCTCGACCTCGCCGCCGCCCAGATCCAAAACGTAAAACCGCCTACGGTGCCGCCAGAGTCGACCATCCGGACCATCTTCTCTTCCGCTTGGGAACATCGCCGCACAGAAGACGACGAGCTCCTCGTCTACCGCATCCGCGGCAATGGCTTCCTTCACCACATGGTGCGCAATCTGGTCGGCACCATGATCGACGTTGCTCGCGGTCAACTCGCCATCGCCCAAATTCCCCGCATTCTCGCCGCTCGCAGCCGCTCCGAAGCCGGCCCCACAGCGCCCGCGCGCGGCCTCTTCCTCCATTCCGTCGACTATCCGCCGGAACCACAGTCGCCCCCGCCTGGGCTATAGCTCTCCAAACGGCACACTAGACTCCCGCGACTTTTCAGACTATAAAATGACTATATTTAGTCCGCACAGCAAAACCGGAGGCCACGATGCGTTATTCGACCCAGGTCAAGCCGATTAGCTACGTCAAATCCCACGCCGCCGAACTCCTGGATAGAATCGCCGAGGAGCGCGAGCCCATCGTCATCACTCAAAATGGCGAAGCTCGCGCCGTCTTGATGGACGTTCACTCCTATGAAGAGTCGCAGGAGACTATGGCACTGCTCAAGATTCTAGCCATCGGTGAAAAGCAAGTCGAGCAGGGTCAAACCCATCCACTCTCGGAAGTCATCGCAGAGATTCGGGGGCGTCAGTCGAGGCGCGGCGGGGCTTAAACCGTACGGTTGGTGAATTACGCTGAGGCAAAATGAAACGTCCAGTCCGCATCACTGCGGCCGCGAAACGTGACCTCGAGGATATCCACGAATGGGTTGCGCAACACGACTCCTCGGCAAAGGCAAACTATGTTCTCGATCGCCTGGTCGCCGTGGCCAATAGTATTGCCGTCTTGCCGGGTAGAGGCTCGCGGCCTCTTGAAATGCCGCCGGGGTTGACGATGGAATACCGCCAGGTGTTCTTCAAGCCTTACCGCGTCATCTACAAGGTCACTCGGACTGAAGTTGTCATTCACGTAATTGCTGATGGCCGGCGTAATCTGCAATCGCTTGTGTTGCAGCGGCTGACCGCACAATAAGACCAATCGTGCGGCCGCAAGTAATGGCCCCGGCTGCCAACTATCCTGCTACTCTGAACTCATCTTCATGCCGGTCCTCTCTTCAGCTTCGGCATTCTCGCGCGTCACTGCCCTCGCTGCAAAAAGGCCCATCCACGCCGCCTTCGCATGGCTGCACGCCAATCCAAAAACCATCATGGATTGGCAAGTCGAGATCGTGGCGATTCCCGCGCCCACTCATGGAGAACAGGCTCGCGCAGAATGGCTCGCCCAGCGCTTCACGCAAATTGGTCTCAGCAACGTTGAGATCGACGCAGTTGGCAATGTCCTCAGCACCTTTCCCGCAACAAACCTCCCCGCCGATGCCGCCGGCCCGGTCATTCTTCTCTCAGCGCACATCGACACCGTTTTCCCCGCTGCTACTCCGCTCCAGCCACTGCTCAACGGCGACCGTCTTGACGCTCCCGGCGCCAGCGACAATGCCGCCGGGATCGTCGGAATGTTGGCCATCGTGAGCGCGCTTCTCCACGCTGATATTGAATTGCCCGTCCCGCTCGTCATTCTCGGCAACGTCGGCGAAGAAGGCGAAGGAGACTTGCGCGGCGTGCGTCATATTTACGAGCACAGCGCGCTCGCGGGCCGCATCGCCGCTCACATCGTTCTCGATGGCCCCGGCGCCGATTCAGCCGTTACCCAGGCCCTCGGCAGCCGCCGCTATCAAGTTGCCATCTCCGGGCCCGGCGGTCACAGCTTCACGGATGCAGGCCTGCCCAACCCCATCGTCGCGCTGGCAATGGCACTCGCCAAGCTAGCCGAAACCTACCTGCCCGACGAGCCACGCACAACGCTCAACATCGGCACCATTCGCGGCGGCATCAGCGTCAACTCCATTCCTGAAAGCGCTAACACTAACATCGATTTCCGATCCACCGATCCCAATCAACTTCTGCGCCTTGAAGTCGCCCTTCATCGCGCCGTCGAGGATGCCATCGAACATTGCAACCGCCGGGCCAGGTTCGTCGCGATTGGCTCTCGTTCCCTCTTGTCCTTCGCTGTCACCAAAATCGGCGATCGCCCCGCCGCGCAGTTGCCCGACGATTCACCGCTGCTGTCTACACTGCGCGCAGTCGATCGCCATCTCGGCCTCCGCTCCGATCTACGCCTCGGCTCAACCGACGCCAACATTCCGCTCGCGCTCGGCGTCCCCGCACTGTCCATAGGAGCTGGCGGTGAAGGCGGAGCGGCTCACACGCTGCACGAATGGTATTCCGCCAAAGGCCGTGACCTTGCCCTCAAGCGCGTGCTCCTGCTTACCCTCGCCATGCTGGAGTGGGCTGCAGACCGGACGCAACAAGACCAAAAAGACCATTAGACCTAGAGCACCGCCCGCCGTCCCACGTGCCCCAGCACTTATGCGGCTTTTTTGTTCCCTGCAGCGTCTAACCAATCACACCGGAGCTCCTAACTCGTTGCGCCGGTGCGTGAAGCTGAACCGTTGGGTTGAGCCGTTTTGGCGCAAGACTCGCTATACTGAAGATGTAGCGTTATCCAGATTTCAGCCTTAAGGCTGTGCTTTAACTGAGGACATTGAACTCTATGAATTCGCTCTTCGAACGGCTTCGCTCGCGCCGCTTAACTTCAGTCTTTATTTTGCTGGCTTCCATTTCAGCCGCCATTCTCGCCGGATCGTTCGCCGCTCACGGGGTCCACGGTCAGGAAAATCAAACCAACAGCAGTGACGCAACTCCGCTCAAGATCGTCACAACACCCACGCCGCCAAATGACTTTGTCAGGATCGCCAAGCTCGTGGGGCCTGCAGTGGTGAACATCAATACCCAGACTCTGCCCAAGCAGTCAGACCATCCCGGCCAGGGCAAGTTCCGTCATTTCGCCCCCTCGCAGCCCAACCAGCAGAGTCCCGGCGACAACCAGGACAACAATCAGAACGATCAGCAGGGACCAGACAATTTCCAGGATTTCTTTAACCGCTTCTTCGGTGGTCAGGCCCCTGGGCCCGATGAGGGAGGCGACAACGGCCAGGTGCAGGAGTCTCTTGGCTCCGGCTTCATCGTCGATTCCAAGGGCTACATCATCACCAACGATCACGTCATCGACAAAGCCGACAAAATCTACGTCAAGCTCTCCACCGATCCTGATTCTCAGGACCTCGGCCGTCCCGCTCGCGTCATCGGTTTCGACAAGGCCACCGATCTCGCAGTCATCAAAATCGACACCAGCACTCCACTCCCCACTGTCAAGCTCGGCAACTCTGACACGGCGCAGGTAGGCGACTGGGTCGAAGCCATCGGCAGCCCATTCGCACTCGCGCAAACCGTCACCGCCGGCATCATCTCCGCCAAAGACCGCACCATCGATCAGGGTGCTTCTGGGCAGTTCCAGCACTTCCTCCAGACTGACGCCGCCATCAATCCCGGCAACTCCGGCGGCCCGCTGCTGAATATGAACGGCGAAGTCATCGGCGTCAACACCGCTATCTATACGCAATCGGCCGGCTATCAGGGCATCGGTTTTGCCATGCCGTCCAACACCGTCGTCTCGATCTACAACGACCTCATCAGCCCCAGCCACAAGGTCACGCGAGGCTCCATCGGCATCCAGTTCCGTGAGGGATTGTCCGGCGCCGTCAATCGTGTCTACGGCTTCAAGAGCGGCGTGCTGGTTCAGGAAGTTCAACCGGGCGGCCCGGCGGACAAGGCAGGCCTCAAGGCCGGCGACATTATCACCACCATCGACGGCCGTTCCATCAAGGACGGCGAAGATCTAGTAAACGAAATCGCCAGCCGCGCTCCCGGATCGACCATCCGGCTCGGTTACGTGCGCGATGGCAAGCCGCAGGACACGACTGTGACCATCGGCGACCGCGACAAGGTATTCGCCGATCTCAACAATCCGCAGCCCGAAACCAATGATGACAACGGGGGCGGCGCAGGTGAAGCCAAGCTCGGCATCGTAGTTCAAGAGGCCCCGCCGGCAACTGTTTCCCGCATTCATAATTCCGGCGTAGTTATCGAATCGGTCCGAACTGGTTCATTCGCTGACTTGCAGGGACTGCAAACAGGATTGGTCATCACGCACATCAACCGGCAGCCAACCTCCAACAAGGATCAGTTCGATGCGGTGGTCAGCAAACTCAAAACCGGGGATGATGTGGTTTTTGAAGTGATAGACCCCCGTCACCCTGAACTTGGAATCAACTATGTAGGCGGCACGTTATAACCAATTGATACCAGCGCCGTTAGCGTTTTTCTCACCTCCGGCGCTGGTACCCAAAGTAATCGAGGCCGTCATGGTTAATTCGCTTTACCCTTGCTGCAATTGATCACCTTGGATAGACTTCTACGAAGACCCCCATTCAAGTCTTCGTGTTTTTAGGCGGTATTGAGATGTCTTCAATTCGAACGAAATTGGCGCTTGTCATTTCCGCGGCACTTCTAACCGCGCCTGCATTCGCTGCATCTGTACGCCACTCTTCCTCGATCACTCACTCCAGCGCCTCTCACAAGCTCTCGCATGGCCGCCACTTGTCGGGTCGCGGCTCGCGTCGCGTGCGCGGCCAGCAAGCCATCGAGCCGGGTCGCGTCACCGAGATTCAGCAGGCTCTGGTACGTGAGCACTATCTATCCGGAGATCCGAACGGCGACTGGGATTCAACTACCGTCTCGGCAATGCAGAAATACCAGGCCGACCACGGCTGGCAAACCAAGCTGATGCCCGATCCGCGCGCGCTCAAAAATCTCGGCCTCGGTCCCGATTACTCCACAGCCCTCAACGCCAACGGATCGAGCTTCGCGGCCCCGCCTTCCACCAGCACAAGCGACACTCAGACTGCCGGTTTCGTAACTGCCTCCGGAGTCCGCCAGTAGTTGCTTCATAACCTCTCGCTCACCGCTCCGGCGGCGCTGGATTCTCCAACAGGAACTGGTACCGCGCCTGCGTTGTGTCGGGGCTCGCGGTGATCGTACTGTCCAGGTGAATTAACTCGCTCGTCTTGTCGAAGCGCGGCCATTCAGGCAGTCCCGCGCCGTTCGGATCGCCGGTCTTGGCAAAGTTCGTCCAGTAATCCATCATCTCTTCGCTCAACTTGCGATCTTCCGGCCGCCACACCGCACCGGACCGCGTGTCGAGCGTTCCAAAAACATACTCGATGTCGTCGGAGTGAAAAGCATACGAGCCAAGATGAAACTTGCTCGGCGGTGCTGCCAGCTCGAGATGATAGCGATACACTGGCGCGTCGCCCGTCTTGACCTGTGCCTGAACCCATTTCCATGTGCTGAATGCGATAAACGTATCGCTGTTGTAGTCAATGGCCGATCGCATCGCCTGCACGTCGTCGGGCCCGGCATACAAAGCAAGAAAGTCCTGCGCCCGGTCGCCAAATCGTTCCGTCGCGGTCGTCTTCCATTTATCCGCCGTCATTCCGATTGCGGGAAAGAAAAATTCGTCGCTATTCCATCCCGCCAGCAGTGGAACATGCGCCTGCCTCCCCGCGGCGTAGGTGTCGGCGATTGGTTCGGTCAGTAAGCGACCATCGACAACCATTGGAAATCCCGGCGCGCCCTTTTTCGCCGCAGCAAGAATCTCATCGGTCGGCATCGCGCGCAGCGCTGCCAGACTCGTCGCGCCCAGAGACTCCACCCATTTCTGTTCCCTCTTTTCTTGTTCCGCCTGCTTCTCCGGTCCGGGCGCGCCTACGCCCATCGCGCCACCGCTCTCGCCGATCACCTTCTGGAAAAATCCGCGCGCCGGCTGTGCCGCCATCAACGTGCTCACCGCCATCGCCCCCGCGCTCTCTCCGAAGATGGTCACGTTGCCCGGATCGCCGCCGAACCGCGCGATATTTTCCTTCACCCACTGCAATGCCGCCACCATATCCAGCAGGCCGTAGTTTCCTGCCGTGCCACCAGCCTCTTTGGCCAAATCAGGCGTCGCCAGAAAACCAAACACGCCGAGCCGATAGTTGATCGTCACGAGAACGACCCCTTTGGTCGGCAGAATGTCTCCGTTGTGCCGGGGCTCGTCTCCGCCGCCGCCCGAATATCCGCCTCCGTGAATCCAGAACATCACCGGCAGGCTTTTCGCGTTCGCATCCGCAGGCGCGTAGACATTCAGATACAGGCAATCTTCACTCGGACCGCTGTCCTGAAAAATCATGTCGTCGAATACATGATTCTGTGCGCAATGCGCGGCGAAGTTCGTTGCGTCGCGCACGCCCTTCCAGTGCGCCGGCGGCTGCGGAGCCTTCCATCGCAAGTCGCCAACCGGCGGCGCAGCATACGGAATGCCGAGAAACGCCCTCACTTTGCCATCGTTGATGAGCTTTCCGTGAACCTGTCCTTCCTCGGTCTTCACTTTTAACGGGTCTGCGCCGGCACGCACGGCACATCCGAAGAATACAGCCGCAATAGCCAGGGCGAACGCAGTTTTGATTCCAGAATGCACGGGAACTCCTCCCGCGCAACACTCTAGCAGAATGTGGCCGGTCAGGTCGCGAATATAGCCGGGACTTGCGCAAGCATCTCCGGTGCGCGAGCAGATGATGCCGTTTCAGATTGCCTCTGTTGCCAGCAAATCCGCCATCGTCTCGCGCCGCCGAATGAGCCGCGCCTTCGCGCCCTCTACCAGCACCTCTGCCGCACGTGGGCGCGAATTGTAGTTCGAGCTTTGCACCATGCCATACGCACCCGCATCGAGAAGCGCCACCAGATCGCCCGGCTCAACCGGCCCAAGCTTGCGGTCACGCGCGAAAAAGTCGCCGGATTCGCACACCGGCCCCACCACATCCACAACGCGTTCCCTGCCTGCGCGCGGCTGCACGGGAACAATCTCGTGATGCGCCTGGTAAAGCGCTGGGCGAATCAGATCGTTCATCGCGGCGTCGACAATCACGAATGTCTTCTTGCCATTGCGCTTCACATACAACACGCGCGCCAGCAGCGCGCCGGCCTGCGCAACAAGAAATCTTCCCGGCTCAATCAGCAGCCGGCCATCGAAATCTCCCAGCGCACGATTCAGCGCGTCTGCATACTCCTCCGCTTTGGCCTGAGCATCGAAAGCGCCGTCGTGATAGTCGACGCCCAACCCGCCGCCCGCATCGATCGCCTGAAGCACGATGCGCTCGCTTCTCAGTTGCCGCACCAGTTTGTTCACCCGCGCAATCGCCGCTCCGAAAGGCTCAGCGCTGCGAATCTGCGATCCGATATGAACACTGATGCCGTAGGCGTCGAGCCAGCGGTTTCCCGTCGCGCTCTTGTAGAGATTGCGCGCATTAGAAATGTCGATCCCGAATTTGTGCTCGCGCAGGCCGGTTGAAATGTAAGGATGCGTGTCGGCAAAGACGTCGGGGTTCACTCTCAGCGCAAAGGCGGCGCGAATCTTCAGCCGTTGCGCGCGCTCCGCAAGCAGCGCAAGTTCGGCCTCACTCTCCACATTGAATTGAAGAATTCCTGCCTTCAGTCCCGCATCAATCTCCGCTGCGGTCTTCCCCACACCAGAAAACACCACCCGCCCAACAGCCTCCGGCGCAGCAGCCAGCACGCGCTCCAACTCCCCGCCGGAAACGATGTCGAACCCCGCGCCTTGGCTCGCCAGCATCTTTAAAATCGCCAGCGATGAATTGGCTTTCACCGCGTAGCAAATCAGAGGCTCCCGTTTTTCGAGCGCCTTCTGAAACATTCCCAGCCGCTCGGAAATCTGGTCCGCCGAGTAAACATAAAGCGGCGTGCCGAACCGCTTGGCCAACGCTTCAAGCGATACTCCACCGCAATGGAGCACAGCCCCGGGCTGCGGTCGCTGAAACGGGCGGGAGGATGTCGTTTGCTGAGTCACAGGTCTAGTCCAAAACCCAAAGAATAATTTGAGCCTACAGCATTGGGTCCTAAATCCCTCTGCGCGCAGGCGTTTCCCCCACTCCCCAAATTACAATGTCAGAGTGAAAGCTTTTCCTCTGGTTGATCTCGTCGGCGTCGGCCTCAATGCCACGGACACTCTAATTCCGCTCGAACAATTTCCGCAGCCCGGCTCCAAGGTCCATTATTCCGAACGATCCACACAGCCCGGAGGCCAGGTAGCCACCACCGTCGTTGCCTGTCAGAGCTGGGGCCTCAGCACTCGCTACGTCGGCAAACTCGGCGACGACGATGCAGCCCGGCTGCACAAAGAAGCCTTCGCGCGCGTGGGCGCCGAGACTCAGATCGTCACCGTCCCCGGCACTTCGAGCCTGCACAACGTCATCCTCATCGATACCGCCGGTGAGCGCACCGTCATTTGCCAGCGCAACGACTTGATGGTTCTTAAGCCTTCCGACCTTTGCCGCGAATGGATCGAAAACGCCCGCGTCCTCCATGTCGACGGTCACGACACCGCCGCCGCTTCACTCGCCGCAAGCTGGGCACGCGCGGCCAACGTTCCCGTGGTCGCCGATCTCGATGACATCTATCCCGGCATTGAAGACCTCGTCGCCAACATCGATTATCTGATCGTGAGCGAAGATTTCTCCTGCCGCTTGATGCGGGAATCAGACCTCGAGACCGCGTTGCGCCGCATGCAGTCGCGTTACGGATGCCGCCTCAGCGCGGCAACCCTCGGCGAAAAAGGAGTTCTCGCCTGGGACGGCAATCGGTTGATTCATAGCCCCGCCTATCGCGTACCTGTCGTCGACACCACCGGCGCCGGCGACATCTTCCGCGCTGGCTTCATCTACGGTTTGCTGCGCGATTGGCCGATCGAGCGCCAGCTGGATTTCTCCTGCGCGGCCGCCGCCATGAACTGTATGGCCCAGGGCGCGCGCGGCGGAATCCAGCCCGTCAGCGCGATCGAGAATCTAATGGCCACCACCGACCGCTACGAAATCGCGCGAGGCGCGCAGGCACTGGATTAGCCGATCACGATTAGCCAATCATCTACGCATCTGAAACTCTTGCGGGCCTCGTTCCATCCAATAAAATAGAAGCAGCGGCCAAAGCATCCGGCATCAACCTCAGGATGCTCAAGCCCGCTCAGAACCACGGAGTAATTTCAATGCCTCTGATCAAAACCTCAAATCCCGCCCTCGGCCAGAACACCTTCAGCGATTTTGCCCGCAATCAGACCGGCGGCAGTCTCATCGACGCCTCAGCGCGCATGACGCTGAGCGGCACCATCAACAAAACCGGTATCCTGCTCATCTGCGCCGTCGCCACCGCAGCCTGGACTTGGAACTCGTTCATGCAGACGCACGACCCGGGCGCTATCGTTCTCCCGATTATGATCGGCCTTGTCGGCGGCCTCATCTTCGCCTTGATCACCAGTTTCAAAAAGGAATGGTCGCCGGTCACCGCGCCCATCTATGCTCTGCTCGAAGGCCTTGTGCTCGGCGGTATCTCCGCCCTCCTCGAGCAGCGCTACCCCGGCATCGCCATCGAAGCCGTCGCCCTCACCTTCGGCACGCTCTTCGTGCTACTGCTCGCCTACAAATCCGGCCTGATCAAAGTCACTGAAAAATTTCGTCTCGGCGTGGTCGCGGCCACCGGCGGCATCTTCATCTTCTACATGGCCCAACTGCTTCTTGGCTTCTTTCACATCACTTTGTTCAGCTCGGTCTACGGCAACGGCCTCATCGGCATCGGCTTCAGCCTCGTTGTCGTCACCATCGCCGCGCTCAACCTCGTCCTCGACTTCGACTTTGTCGAGCAGGGAGTCGCCTATGGTGCGCCGAAATTCATGGAGTGGTACGCAGCGTTCGGCATCATGGTCACGCTGGTCTGGCTCTACATCGAGATCCTCAACCTGCTGGCCAAAATGCGCAGCCGCAATTAGCAGCCAGTAGGGAGCAGCCAGTAGCCATAGGAAGTTGACAGTAGCCAACAGGCTCCCGGTTCGCAGCGCCCCTATTCCCTACTGGCTATTGGCTACTGGCTGTTCCCCTGCGGCGAAATCAACGTAAAGGTCACGGTTCCCGCGGTGCTTCGCTTGTGCGGTGTGCCGCGCGGAATCACCAGCATGTCGCCCTTCTTCAGCGTCAGCATCGTTGCGCCGTCCGCTTCCGGCGCATGCCACTCGCCCGCAGCTTCGCTATGCGCGCCCTTCGGCGTTCCGCCCACTTCGTACACCGTCGATCCATCCAGCACCTGCAAAATGTGGTCGCGCCCCTCGTGCCACTCGAACTCCTTCGCGCTCTTCGCCGTCTCCACCGTCAGCACAACCGCAAAGTTTTTCCCCAGCACAAAATTGTTGTTGCCGGGGCTGGCCAGGAGCGTCCTCGCATCTTCCTGAATCTGCTGCGCGGTGAAAACCTGGAACGTCACCGCGCCTGCAGCCGCATTGGCCGGCGACGGCGTCTGCGCCGCCGCGCCTGGCGCGAACAGCGAAGCCTTGGCAATCGTGAAACCTGCTGCCGCAGCCGCTGGCACAGCGCGCAAAAACTCGCGCCGGTGTGGATTCTTGAGACCAAAATTACTCATGCACTTCTCCTCGAAACGGGAATGCGATCCGTGCGGAATTCTATCAGCGCGGCATCCGACTCGGCTTAGCGCCGGCATTCAGTCCGCAAACTGCCGCAGCCACGGAGCCACAATCGCAGCAACCTTCTTCGGCTGTTCATAAGCTGCAAAGTGGCCCGCACACTGCAGCACATGAAACTCGCAACCGCCGGGAGCCGCGCGAAACGCCTCCATGTCGGCTGCGGTCACGGTCGCATCTTCTGCGCCCGCGATCGCCAGCACCGGCACGCGAATTGTCGCCACCGTGGGAACTGAATCAGGCCGCGCCGCCAGTCCCGCCTGCACTGCGACCTCTGCCTCGGCCGTCAGCGTCATCTGCGCGCGCACCTCGCTCACAACTTCGGGGCGCTCTTTACGGATGGGCGGCGCCACCATATTCTGCGCCATGCTGTCGAAGAGCGCTTCAACACCATCCGCGCGCGCCCGCGCGATCGTCTCAATGCGCTTGGCCAGGTTAGCCTCGGCGTCCGGCTGCGGTTTCGAGCAAACAAAAATCATGCCGCGCATTCTCTGCGGAGCTCTGCGCCACAATTCCAGCATCACGTACCCGCCAATGGAGCATCCGCCAAATATCGCATTGGGAATTTTCAAATGATCGAGCAGCGACAGAATGTCCGACGCAAGCTGCGCCATCGTCAGCACCGGCGTGCCGGGAACGCGCGTAAATCCGCCGGTCGGCAATTCCGATCCCAGTTCCGAGTGCCCATGACCGCGCAGATCGGGAACAACGGCGCGGATCCCCGCAAGCTCCCGGGTCAGCGGGCGCCAGTATTCGCGGTCAAGAGGGGTGGGATGCAACAGAATTACCGGCAGGCCCTCGCCCGCGTCACTGAATCCTAAACGCACGCCGCCGGAAAGATATTCGCCGGGAACAGACACGTACTCGCTGTTCATATCTGAACTGGTCACACCTGTGGAGGATACGCTCCCGGATTGGGATTCGGATTCGTTCCTGTAAACGATCCCTGATTCGCTCCCGAATAGGGACCCTGATACGATCCCGGGTACGGAACCGGATAAGGCGCCGTATCCTCTGGAATGCCGATCCACGCGGCCACGTATGCAACGCCGATCAGCCCGCTCGAAAAGAAGAATCCGATGACCGTGAGAATGCGGATCGTGGTGACGTCCCATCCATTGGCCTGCGCCAATGCCAGGCAAACACCGCCAATCTGGCGTCCCACGTGCGGCCGTATCAGCGGCCTTCCCGGCATGGGCTGCGCCATTGGCGCTGCCGCCCCACAACCTGAACAAAACCGCGCGCTCGGGTGCAAAGCATTACCGCACTGCTGACAAAAGACCGCCATAATCGATCCCTCCGGCAAACAAGCCCACTCGTTTAATCATACGGATTTTCATCCCCGCCGGTTCCACTGCGCCTCGAACTCCTGGTCCCTCAGTCCCTAGTCCCTTAGTCCCTGCTTCTCACTCTTCCTTATACGGCTCCCGTAAATACCTCCGTGCCTGGTCGGCGCGCGAAGTGTCCGGACCGGCATCAATAGCTGCCTGATAGTCGCGAATCGCAAGCGGTCTCTGCCCCGCCACATCGCGACATTCACCGGCGTTCAGCAGCGTGCGGATCTTCAGCTCCAAACCCACGCCAGGCATCTCGGCCGCCTGCTCAAAAGCTTGCGCGGCCTCATCGTAATGCCGCTGGCCGCGCAACGCGTCGCCCAGCCCAAAGTCCGCCAACTCCATGCGCGCATCGGCAAAATAACCCGGCTTCCCGTTGTCCGCTTGAATCTGCTGGTACGCCGTTACGGCTCGCATGCCCTCGCCTGCGTCCCTGCGCAGATTAGCCTCCTCAAGGCAAAAAAGAAAATCGTGCGGATACTCGTTCTTCAACTGCTCCACAACCTGAATCGCCTCGTCGTACTTCGCCTCGCGGCGAAGAAACAGAGCGATCGCGGTTCTTGCGTCCACGCTGGTCAGCACGCCGTGATTACCGTCGTCGCGCAGCATGGCCAGGCCCGTAGCCTTCGATCCCGTAATTCCGGCAAAGCCAATCATCAATTTGAATGGCCACGGAAGCGCGCCCACCACATACTCGTAAACTCCCGTGATCAACTTCGCGTCTATGTAATTCGGATCAAGCTCCAGCACCCGTGCCGCATCGTCCCGGGCTTTCGTCGCCAGGCGAAACCCAGTGCCATACGCCCGCTCCACCATTGCCACATAGGTGCAACGCAAACTGCGCACCCAGGCGCGGGCAAATAGCGCGTTCACATCGTTCGGATTCTGGCTCAGCCGCCAATCCGCTTCCTGCACCGCCTCATCGGCAAGCGCAAAAATCTGGTCGCGCCTTTTGGGGTCCTCTTCCGTTGCATGCCGCCCGGTCAAAAAACCGTCATTCGCATAGAAGGTGGTGTCGAGCAGATCCTGGTGGTAAAGCTCCTGAAAGATGAGCGCGTTCAGCAGGTACGCTGTCGCCTGCGGATCGCCCGGATGCGCGGCGTGATAGCGCTCGAAGCTTTGCACCGCGCCGGCGTAGTCAAGATTGTAAAAATTCTTGAAGGCCGCGCGAACCTGGGGATCGTTGTTCATCGGGTTGGTGTCGACGTCTGCCGCCCAGGCCGGGCCAGTCGAGGCCCACCATAGGATCCCGATCATTAGGATTCCAACCGCCCGACAACGCATTCGCAACGGCCTCACCACGATCCAGCCCTCAACGTCGGATTCGCTTCTTCACCATCGTAGCGCCCGCAGGAGCGTCGTTCCGAACTTGATTGGTTTCGAGAGGCGCGCTAGCCCGCTCCCGGAAATTTTGATGCGCGAAAATCAATCCTGCGATAACCAGCAATCCGTTAAGATGAAGGTATGCCTACCGGCGAAACACTGAATCCAACCTTCCCTGCCGAGTATCCTGCCCTGCTGGACAAAATCGACCTGGCGCGCCAGCGCCTCATCGTCGCTCTCGATGTGCCCACTGCCGCCGCATCAGCCGAGCTTGTCAAGAAACTCGAAGGCACCTGCCAGTGGTTCAAAGTCGGGTTGGAACTTTTCACTGCGGCCGGCCCCGCCGTTCTCGAGCCTTTGATCGCCCACGGCGACTACGTCTTCCTTGACTTGAAATTCCACGACATTCCTAACACCGTCGCCGGAGCCGTCCGCTCAGCCGCCTCTTTGGGCGTGCGCATGATGACCGTTCACTCGGCCGGTGGGCCGGCCATGCTGGCGCCTGCAAAAGCGGCGCTCGACGGCATCGCCAACCCGCCTGAGTTACTCGCCGTCACAGTGCTCACCAGCATGGACGCCGCGGCATTAACTGCGGTCGGCGTGAACCGCTCCCCTGCACAACAGGTTGAACTGTTGGCTAAAGTGGGTCTTCAGGCCGGAATCCGCGGCTTTGTCTGCTCGCCCGAGGAAGTTGCCGCCGTCCGTGCTCTCACCGGCCCCGATGGCGTGCTGGTCATTCCCGGAATCCGCCCCGCGGGCACAGAGAGCGGCGACCAGAGGCGTCTCGCCACGCCGGCTCAAGCGCTCCGCGCAGGCGCGAGTTTCCTGGTCGTCGGCCGCCCCATTACGCAGGCCCCCAGCCCAGCCGCAGCCGCAGAAGCCATCCTCGCAGAGATGGCTGAAGCGATATAAGAGCTTTGTAGCCTAGACTGAGCCGGCCTCAGTGTTGCGCGCGTGAGCCACATTGTCAGGGTCGTCAGTGAACGACTTGCCCGCACTGTAGGCAAACTTGAAGTACTGCGCTCCGGATTTACGAATCGCATCCTGGCGGCCATCTTCCCAGGTTACGCGGGCCTCGCCGTCAACATACTCCCAGCGGCCCTTCACGTCGCCAATTGACCTGTAGGCCGTGCCATTTTCGTTCAGTGTGATGTAGAAGTTATTTCCGCTACCGTCGCCGCACTCCCATTTGCCGATGAACCGGCCACGGCTGGGAACCCTGTAGTTGTCCGCGGAAGCGGAGGAAGCTCCTCCCGCAAACTCGACGCGGTCAATGTCCGAGAGATTGAAGGTCTGACGGTGGCCATCCTTGAAGACGATGACGATGGCGCCCGAGGTGTCTTTCGACGCAGCGTGCGCCGCCACTTGGCTGAGCGAGCCAGTCAGGCAAAGCAATATCGCGAGGCTGGTAAGGCGAACAACACTCTTCATTGGGGTTCTCCTGTAGTGGAATACGCAATGAGCCTATAGAAGGTTCCGGGAAGAGGCTCCGGAAATCGTACGGCCCGAGATCGAGCGATTGGGAAGCGGAGAATCGCGGCCAGAGTTGGGTTGCTACAGACTGAAACGCGGTTCAAACGCAAAAAGCCCGGCATTTAGCCGGGCCTCTTTGTTGATAAAAGCTCAAGAAACACTTAAAGCTTTTCGTAGAAATCGCACGCCGAGCACGAAATATACACCCCGCCCGGAACGCCTCTCTCGCGATCCTTCACACGCTTGACGATGCGCGTGGGCTTGCTGCACTTCGGACAGTCCGTCGACTTCGTCGTGTCCATCACCTTCTTGCGGTCACCTGTTTTGGCAATTTTGGCCATCTTTGCGTTGGTTCTCCTTCTTAGGTGTCTCTGCTCTCATCCACCGTGGCGGACGGCTTCAACGGCGCGGTCGTCCATCCGACTCGCTCCTTCCAGTTTATATGAGCCGGGCTATTTCTCCCGCATCTAGCCCAACCTGCTCCACAGTCGAAAAAACTTGCCCGCATCCCTTCGCGGAATTAGAATCACAGCCGTACCTTCCTCAGAGCCCTCAGAGAGAGAACTCAGCCGAAGCGCTGCGCGCGCTCAGAACCCTGCGCACAGGCTCGACCACCAACTCAACGACCCCAAGTCAATTCCCGGAGGAACGATGACCAATCGAAATCTCCGACACTCCTCAATCTGCGCAATCATCCTCGCCGTCGCCACTCTCGGCGCAGTTCCCGCCGATCTTCATGCTGCGCCCGCAGACGCACCAGCCCCACACGCAGGCAAAACCCGCACCTACTACGTCGCCGCCGACGAAGTCCAATGGGACTACGCCCCATCAGGCCGCGATGAGGCCATGGGCATGCCCTTCGACGACATCTCCAAAGGCTTCGTTGAAACCAGCGCCAACCACATCGGCCGAGTCTACAAAAAAGCCGTCTACCACGAATACACTGACGCCACTTTCTCGCAGCTCAAGCCGCGCGCGCCTGAGGACCAGTACCTCGGCATCCTCGGCCCAATCCTGCACGCCGAGGTCGGCGACACCATCAAAGTGGTTTTTAAAAATAACGCCACCCGCCCCTACAGCATGCATCCTCATGGCGTTCTCTATAAGAAAGACTCAGAGGGTTCCGACTACAACGACAACACCACCGGCGCAGATCAGCAAGACGGATGCGTCGCCCCCGGCCTCACGTACACCTACACCTGGCAAGTTCCCGAGCGCTCCGGTCCCGGCCGCAACGATCCCAGCTCCATCTTCTGGCTCTACCACTCGCACTGCGACGAGCTGCAAGACGTCGCCTCCGGCCTCTTCGGCGGACTCGTCGTCACTCGCCGCGGCATGGCCCTCCCCGATGGCCGCCCCAAAGATGTGGACCACGAATTCGTCACCATCTTCATCGCCATCAATGAAAATGAGAGCTTGTATCTCGACGACAATATCAAGGCGCACATCGCCGATCCGTCCAAACTTAATCGCTACGAATTCCACCCCATCACCGCAACCGGCATCTTCGGCACGGTCGCCGGCACAGGCTTTGCCGACACCAACGTCAAGTGGTCTATCAACGGATACATTTTTGGCAATACGCCCATGATGACCATGAAAATCGGCGATCACGTCCGCTGGTACGTGGCCACGCTCGGCGACTTCAACAACGCGCATACGCCTCATTGGCACGGCAACACCGTCACCGTCGCCGGCCAGCGCACTGATGTTTTGGTTGTCACTTCCGCGCAGATGATCACTGCCGACATGGTTCCCGACGATCCCGGCATCTGGCTCTATCACTGCCACATCTCCGACCACATGCTCGCCGGCATGTCCGCCCGCTACCAGGTCCTGCCCCGGTGAACAGCCCGCTAGCGCGCCGAAAAGCAGATTCCCGTCAAGCCTGATCAAGCCCATAAAGGCTGCGAACAGTCGGCATATTCGTTCGTATTTTGTAGCCGATAGCCCGCCCCAGAAATTTCGTTACGTTCTCGAAGCGCCGCAACGAAGCGGTTCTGTCTTGTAGATCGAGATCGAAGCCGGCCAGAACAACGTCTTGTTGGTCCGGCGGCCAGTTTTGAAAATCATTCCACGCCTCGATGTTGCCTGCCCTAACCGCCTCGTTGCCGCCATGAGCAGTTTCCGATTGCCGCAGCCAACGCTTCGTCAGGGCCTGAGCATCTTCGCTCGCCGGATCCCGATCGAGGTCCGATTCAATCTCGGCGAACACTTGCCGCATCGCCCGCACATGTTTCTTGCGTTCTTCAACAGGCGTCTCGCGCGCCATGCGTTCCTTATCCAGCCATGCCTGATCGCTGTAATACTTCCGCATGAAATTCTCTTGTGGCTGCATGTCAATCACCTCAATAATTTTTCTTAAGATGGATGCGTCGGTTATCGGCCCGGCTTGGGTCTGCCCGTCTTGAATTTGCCCCGCGTGTGTCTGCCGCGATTGAATGACTTTTTCCGCTGCTTCAATTGCAACCAAAGCGCGATCGATCAGCCCTCGCTTTTCGCCTAAAGCTTCACGTTGCATATGCAGGGAGTCGGCCAGCGTCAGCGGTCCGCGTTTCAGCAACAGCTTGATCTCCGCAAGCGGAATCCCCAGAAACTTCAGCGCCGCAATCTGTTCCAGCTGTTCCAGGTCTTTGAGATCGTAAACGCGAAAACCCGAGCTCCCGCGCTGCGGCTTGAGCAGACCAATGCGATCGTAGTGGTGCAACGCTCGAACCGTTACTCCCGCCAACTTCGCAAATTCGCCAACCCGGTAGCCGCCGCTCATCGCCGTCCAACCTTCATCTCTCTCAGCTTTTGCTCATCGCTCCTCGAGCTTTATCGCTTATCGACAATACTCGGCCCTGACGCAGCGTCAAGGTCAAGCCCGGAATTTTCAAGCACGCCACGACGCCAAGCCCGCGGGGCCGGCGAAAGACGATAGCCCCGGGCGCAAGCCTCGGGACAATTTCGTCCTCTGCCAATCGCGAACCGATTCGCGAACCCAATCGCAGACCCAATCGCGAATTAGGATCGAGTAATCTTCCCGCTGCCGGTCGTGCGTGGAGCACTGAAGTTCAGGGTGAAATGTTGCGAGCTCGGATTTCTGACCTTCGAGGAACGGCCCCCTTCGCGCATGCGCTTGTCTGCTTCCGTCCACGAAGGAACCTCAGCCTCCGGCTGCGTCCAGTGAGCTACGGATGCCTCATCGCACCAATTCACAAGATGCGGCATCGCGGCCTTGTGCGACCCAGACACCATAAACTGCCGCATACTCTCCTCGCTGTCCCAAACTGTGATCGTCCAGAAGGTCCATCTTCTATCGGGCAGCAGCGCTCCCTTTTGAAATCCGCGCGCGCGTTTTATCTGCCTCAGCGACCGCCACGTGTGAAGCGCGAAGAGCGGAAGAAATCGAATCGAGCGGATTCTGAGCCGTGTCAAACTAACGAACGCCATTCTCTCTTCCCACTCAACAACCCCTGATCTTAAGAATCCCAGTCCCGCAGTGAAAAATCCCAGTATAGTCCGATCGATCTTCTGCTCAATGAAGTGCTGGTTACACTAAGCCGAACCTTGGAATGAGCTTCGATCTTCCCCATGCACGCCGGCATGCGCCAGTACTGGCGCGACATGGACTCGCTGCTCAAGTGGACGCGCTCCGATCCGCACCGCCAGTGGTGGAAGGATTTCTCCGCGACTCCGGAGGCACCGGCTTCTGGCAGGCGACCTACACCATGCGCGGCGGCATGGAAGCCATCTATGACGACATCACCCCAAAAAATCGGCTTCATGGCCTTCGCTCCCGTCGCCCCGCCCGCGGATCGATGTTCACGGCCGCTCGCCGTTCCGGACTTAGCGGAGGGAAGCCTGACGAGTCTAGCAGCGGCGACAATCTCGAGCCGGTCGTCTCTGAAAAAGACCTCTATGGCAAGCGACGAGAGAGTCGAAGAATCGGCCTAAACAGGACTGTTTCGCACACAAAATCGATAAAAATCGACAACGGATTTTGACAGGTTTTGTTGATTACAAACGAGTTAATGTTACTTCTTGACGTTTTCCTGTCGAAAATCACTCGTTGCTGATTTTTCGCTCCTTTTGGGCTTTCAGGGACTGGCCGTGTGGGCGAAGTTGGAGGTGTCAGTCACGGCCTCGAGCGGCCGACCGCGCTGGTTTTGGGAAAAAACCAAAGTTGCGTTCATACTTTGATTTTGCGCGGAAACGTTGAATTAACCTGCAAAGTTGGCAGATGGAATTCGCGCAATGGATCCAGTAGTTTGCGCGGATAATGCGCAGGCTGGGGCTTGACATCGAAGCGCGGCCCCTTCGAGGCCGATGAGGACAGGCTCCGACAGCAGGGAGCAAGCAGCGCTGAAGGGCTAGCCGGCGATCACTGCGGGGCGTCGATCGACACCAGCTGATTCGACCCTGGAGGCGGCGGCTGCTTGCCATCCGCAGGCGTCTTGTTGACGGGGATCGCCGGCTGAGTGCCATTTGGTTGTGAGCTTGATGGGGGCTGCGACTGCGAGTTTTGCGGTGCGGCCTGCCCACTCCCGGACTGAGTCGTCTGGCCGCCTGTCGCCGGCGGCGTGCTCGCCCCGGGAGCACTGGATTGCTCGTCCGGATTCGATCCCGGTATCTCGTCCGTATGCGGCTTGGGGAACTGCACCGGGCGCATATCGCCTGCGCCGTTGTCGGTCGGCCGAGCCTCGCCGGGATTAAGCAGGCTCGGCGGCGCAGGAGCCTCTTGCCTGTTGGGATCGGTCTCTACGTCGCCTTCTTTGATGGTGCGCGTTTTTGCCTGAGCCAACTCAGGCGTGCCGGCAGAGATCAGCATGGGCGACACCACGTCCGCAGTGAAGACGGCTAGCGGCTGCCCATCCTTCGCAATCTCTACGCGGATGACGCGATTGCCGTTTATGCGAACAAAATCCACTTCCTCAGGCGGCGTGCCGTAGACCCACTCCTCAAATGGCATCTGCCCATCCATCTCGCGCGATTTTGTCGTGGGCGGTCCCTTGGCGAACATCACCATGTCGGTGTTCATTCCCACCAGCACCTTGTGGTCTAGGATTGCGTCTCTCAACGCTGCCGGCAGCGTATCGGTGTAGGCCTGGATCGGCGTCTTGACGTCAAATGAAATCAGCGGCGCCAAAAGCTCCTTAACCTGCGCCGCCGTCACCACGGGAACATAGTTGGCGAAAACCAGGGTCACCCGCGAGCCCGCGGGATCGCCTTCCTGGTTAATCAGCTCAGGGTCGGCGTCCGGGTCGCCCATCTGCGGCCCCATGCCAATCTGAAGATGGCGCAGGAAGCGATGTTTTGCATCTGGCCCTCCATCGAAATCGAGGATGATCCTTGTGCGGTCAATCTTGATGTTGGTCACCACCACGCGCGAACCGGGCTTGGCCGACAGTCCCGCGTTGACCACCATGTTCTGGTAGCTCGCGTCGGCCGGTTCCAGCTTGCCGTTGGCCTCAAGCGTCAAACCCTTGTGGCCGCGGGGAAACGGACGGTTGGCGAATCCCTGTTCCGCTTGCAGATCGCGCTCAAGCAGGATTCGCGTCTTGGGGTCCATTTCGGTTTTAGGCAATTCGACGTGCGTGGGCGTCACCTGCCTGAATTGCCGGTCGACGGGCGCGCCGGAGGTTACAGGGCCCTTGCCGTCGCCAGTATTTACGGTGATGACCTGAGCATGTGACCATGCGGCCGATAGCGATATCGCCAGCGCGCAAACGGCCACAATACAAGGCAAGCTACTTCCTCGGCTGCCGAATGCGGTCGATCGCGCGATAGGGGAAACGTCTGAGCCAAGAAAACGCCGGTGCATGGGAGCCTCCCACGATTGCGACGAACGCTGATAGGCAAACGTTAGCTCCAACAGGGCAGAAAAGGCAAATTGGGAGAGACAGGGAACGAGCCACCCCAGCGACGTGGACCTGTCGCTGGGGACCCCGGCAGGGACCGAGGGAACAAGGGAGCAAGGGAACGAGACAGCAACGCGAGAGAAAGCCGGAGCCTGCAGAAACAGAGCGGAAATCAAGATCGCGGTGGCTCGGGTGTAATGGGTATTTCTATTCCCTGTTCCCTAATCCCTGTTCCCTGTTCCCCGTTCCTTGGCCGCCAATCTGCACCAGCCCCGGAGCGGCTGGCGCGGCTGCGGGCCCCATGGCCGCCTCATGCTGCGCACGCGCTGCTGCATCCAGATCGACTGGGATACCGGCGCCCACGATCACCGGCGCGTTATAGCGGAAGTCCAGATCGCGCGTGACGCGAAAGACGACCGGAATTGCAGCGAGAAGAACAACGAGCGCCAGCCAACTGCCGTCGAGCCCGTATGCCCCGCCGGTCAGCCAGAACGGCCCCATGGGATCGCCCTGCACTACTGGCGAATGGCTGCTGACGCCGCTGACTGCCAGTCCGAAGACGAGCGCGCGGCTCGCCTTCCATGCAAAGTTGAGGCCCCAGCTCACCCACAGGGCGCGCGTGCGCAGGTAGGCCGTGGATAGCAACAAGCTGAAGGCCAGCGACACGATGAAACTGGCGCGGGTTGAGCCGAGCGTGAGTGCCTGAATAATTGCATAGATCACAGCAAATCCCAGCGTGGCTCCGGTCGGTCCCAATGCACGGATGAAGCATTGGAATGGATAGCCGCGATAGGCAATCTCCTCCGCCAGCGCGAGCAGCGCAAAAAACGCCGCATCGGCCACGAGCCAGCCCCAGGCTGAGGGCTGCGTGAAGAATGAGAGGGCAATGCCCCCGACTAGCGTCAAGGGCAGCACGCAGACCAGCGCTATGCCCCATCCTGTCGCCAGCCCGAGACCTACTTCGCGCAGCCAGCCGTCGCGCCGCGGCAGACCCTGTTCGTTGATGGGGTGGCCCTGCCGATCGAACCAGAATCCCATTGCCGCAAACCCTACCAGCAGCAAGAACACCAGCATGGCCTGCTCGACAAGTGGAAACCACGCGTCACTCACCAGCCCGTCTGCGCCGCGAGCGGCGAGCGAGCGGGCGAAAAAGAAGTAGAGCAATGCGGCGAGGAATTGAAGATACGCGCGCAAGCGGCCCCCTGTGTAGCCGGGCCGGCTCATGCCCGCCCCCTGCGCAAGGGCCAGCGACAGTATGCGGCGCCATGCGCGGTCCCGTATGCGACTCGACAGGCCGAGCCCTGCGTACTGCGCAAATACACTCGATCATGCATCATGGCTAATGCTTTGACTTTCCAGCTGGCTGCCTGAAGGCTCGGGAAATCAGTTTTCCGTGTAGAACTGCGCGATGTTGCGGAACTTCTGCTGACGTGCAGTAACCAGATCCTGCGTAGGTGTGGCCTTCAGCTCGGCCAGGTGTCTCTTCAGCACCGATCCCAGCATTCCAGTCCCGGCTTCGCGGTCCGTATGAATGCCTTGCGGCGGCTCCGCAATAATCTCATCTACGCAACCCACCGCGGCCACTTCGGGCGCCGAGATGCGCATGGCTTCGGCAGCCAATTGTTTGTGCGACGCATCGCGCCACATGATGGCGGCGCAGGACTCCGGAGTGATCACAAAGTACAGCGCGTTTTCGAGAATCAGCACGCGGTCGCTTACCGCCAGGGCCAGCGCTCCGCCCGATCCGCCTTCGCCGCTGATGACGGAAATTGTGGGCACGCGCAGCCGCGCCATTTCGCGCAGATTGCGCGCGATAGCCTCAGCCTGGCCACGCTCCTCTGCCCCCACGCCGGGATAGGCACCCGGGAGATCAATGAAGGTGATCACCGGTCGCTCGAACTTCTCAGCCAGCTTCATGGCGCGAAGCGCCTTGCGATAGCCCTCGGGGTGAGGCATGCCGAAGTTGCGGCGCACACGCTCTTTGGTGCTGCCGCCCTTGCGGTTGCCGATGACCATGACTTCTTCCCCGCCGAGCATCGCCATGCCGCACGCTACAGCTTCATCGTCGCCATAGGCGCGATCCCCGTGAATCTCGCTGAAATCCGTAAAGATTCGCTCGATCAAATCCATGGGATAAGGGCGCTGGGGGTGCCGCGCCCGCTCGATTCTGTCCCACGCCGGCGAAGCGGGCTGCCTCTGGGGATAAACTTCTGTTTCCTGTTCACTCATCGATTTTCAGGCGCCGTGCAGGCGCACCCGCAGGCCCTTTTGTCATTCTACGGGGCGAGGCCTGTTGGGACAAATCGGAGTGAACTGCCGAGCATTGCGTCGGTTTTTGTGCCGGGGGCAGGTCTACTTTTTCCGCTTGAGAGCGCGCTTCCGTCGCGGCTTCGTTTCCGGCGCCGGCTTTTGCAATTTCTCCACGATCTTCGCCTCACTTTTCTCATCGCTCGCGCTAAGCATGACATCGATGCGGTAGCCAGCGGCCTCCGCCGACGCCAAAGCCGCCGCGACAGTCTTGCTCAACTCCGCGACCGCAACTCGACTCGGCGCGATTTCACCGGCGAGCCGCAACAACGAAGGCATGAGCAGCCACCAAAGCAGTTCTTCGTATTGCTCGCGGATCAGATAGACGTGCCCCTCCGCCTCATGCACACCGCAGAGCCAGCGCACGTCTGGATCGAGCCATAGCGCGGGAGCAAGCGCCAGCTCGTTGCCGTGAGCCTGCGATGTCGTGGGCTGCGGCGCATGTGTGAGGCGAGCTTCTTCTGATTTGTTTTTGGCCGATGGCTCGGGCCCTTCCTTTTTGGCTGCCGGCTCGGTGTTCGGTTGTTTACCAATCCCGGCACTCGCAAGCAACAGCACTTTGATCCGCGCCGCTACGCGCCACGCTTCCTCGCCTTCAAACCCGAGCGCGGCAAACGCACGGCCAAGCGGCTCGCGCAAACGGAGGCGATCAAAGATGTCGAGAGCCGCTGTTTCTGTGTGCGCTTTATCAGCCGCCTCGGCCAGCAACTGAAGCGCGCACCAGGCGAGCACTGGGCCCCACATCTCCGTCGCCGTAACTTGCGGGCTGGGGCTGGGCAGCATGCGGCGTGCGGCCGTGGTCCAGGGAGCCGGGAATAGCGCCTCTACCTGAGGCATGCGCATGGCGGCCCGCAGAAGTTCGTTGAATCTCTGCGCCTGCGAAGCCGCTTCAACAGGCTCTCGGCCACGCGCGGGTTGATTTTCCGCCCCGAGCCGTACCGCATATGCCGACTGTGCCTCGCGTAAAAACGTCTCGCCGCGCGTCCATGCCTGTTTCAGGAATTCAATTCGCTGCCGCTCAAGCTTTTTCGCTCGCTCGACGCCCGCAATCCTTGGACGTTCCGCAATGTCCGCGAATTGCCGCACCACTCCGGGATCCAAAAACTGTCGCAGCGCGTCGTGCACCGGCTTCAGTTCCAAATTCACAAGTTCATCGGCAAGCTTGGGAACGCCGCGCCCGTTGAGCCAGTCCGAGAGCCGATCCCACGGCTGCTCTCTCGAGGGATGCAGTTCATGCCAATCGAGAAAAACATGGCACTGGTACGCATGGAGATCGAGAGTCAGACCTCGATCGAGCAAATCTTCGGCGCGGCGCAAATATTCCAGGCCGGTCAGCGAGTCGCGCCACGCAATCACCGCGCCTCGGTTGGCGCTCAGTCCTAAACCTTCGCTCAATCGCCGCCGCTGTAGCTGTCCAGCACCCTTGTCGGCATAACTGGCCGAGAAGTCGATAGTCCCGTGCGCATTGGCGTAACGATTGTGATAGATCACCAAGGCGCGCTCGCCGCCATTGCGGTTGGAGTACGCGAACACATCTTCATTCACGGAACCGTTGGGAGCGAAGAAATCATAGAGCAGGAAATTGCCGCTCTCGGCAAACAGCCATCGACGCTTGAGCAGTGGCGCAATCTCACGATCGTGCCGCTCCACCAGCGAGCGGTCCGGATTCTCTTCGTACCGCGGCCATCGATACTCCATGCCGTACTTTTCCGTGAATCCTTCGATCTGGCCGTGGCCGAACATAGGCAGCCCGGGCAGCGTGGACATCATCGCCGCCACGCCGAAATATTTGTCTCCCTTGCCGAACTGGTCGATCGCTGTGCGCTCGTCAGGATTGCTCATGAAGTTCACGTAGCGCTTCATAATGTCGGGATCGAACTCGAGCGTGTTCTTGATGACCGAGCGGTACTTGGCGTTGTCCTCGTCGCGCAGCATGATCATGAAGGCGCTGTTGTACACACGATGCATGCCCAGCGTACGAACAAAGTAGCCTTCCATCAGCCAGAAAGCTTCGGCCAGCAGTAGCGTGCCCGGAACTTCAGCGGCCACGCGATCGACCACCTCTCGCCAGAACTCGTGCGGCATTGCCCGGTCAAAGTCCGCCTGGCTCATCCCATATTCGGCGCGAGAAGGAATAGCGCCGCTCGATCCCGGCCCCGGAAACCAGAGGCGGTGGAAGTGCCGCTTTGCCAGGGTCATCGCGGCGTCGAAACGAATCACGGGAAAAAGCCGCGCAACATGCAGGATGGTTTGGATAACCTGCTCGCGCACCGCCGCATTCAGGTAATCAAGCTGCGCGGTGTCGTTCCACGGAAAACTGGTGCCGTCGTTGCCGTGGTAGATGTAGCGGATTTCGCCGGTGGCCTTATCGCGGCGCCGGAATACCACAGCAGCATCGGACTGCTCGTAGTAGTGATCTTCGATCTTGATTTCGACACGGCCGTCGTGCGAGAGATCGGGACCGTTGAAGCTGTAAGCGGGATACGGTGAATCCCAACGCGAGATGAACCACTCCGGATGTTCAATGACCCAGGGCGAGTCAATACCCATGTGGTTGGGCACCATGTCGCTCGCCAGGCGAATGCCGTGCCTGTAAGAGCGATCGCGCAGATTGATGTACGCCGCCTCGCCGCCCAGATCGTCGGCAATGCGATAGTCAAAGAGCGAGTAGGCCGATGCAACCGCGTCGGGATTGCCACAGAGCTGCTTGATCGTCCTCGATGCCCTGCTGCGTTCCCACACGCCAATCAGCCAGAGAGAATTGATGCCGCGATGAGCCAGCGTGGCCAGCTCTTCGTCAGGAATCTCATCGAGCCGCCCGATGTGCCGGCCATGCCAGCGGCTGAGTTGCGCCAGCCAAACGTAGGTGCTTTTGGCAATCAGCACCGCGCCCGGCATCCACGCCTGGTCAGGCGAGAACTTTTCGTATTCGTTCTGCGAATCGGAATTGCGGAACGTCGGAACCTCCGCATGGCTCACAAACGACGGCCACTGCTGCGGCCGCTGGCCCTGCCTTGTCCCCGGAGGGTTGAACTGCGCCCAGACAGCCAGCTCCTCTTCACGCAGAACTTCACTGGCCATGAGAAGAAAGCGTTCCAGGCTGTCGCCAATCAGCGGCTTCCATAGCTGGCGAATCATCTCCAATTGATCGCTGAGCGAACGGGGCGAGCGCAGCGCCGGAGCACGCAACAACTCGAGCAAGCTAATCGCCTTTGCTCCGGGCAACGGAATCAACGGCCGCGAGGCGAAGTACTCAGGCATTTGCGCCGTCACTTGCCGGTAAACCGTCTTCTCAGCCAGCGTCCGGTCTTCGAATAGCTCTGTAAAAGGCTTGAATGCCTCATTGCGGTTTGCCGACCAAAGCAATAGCAGTTCTTCAAGCGCTGCGGCGCGGTGCGGCATGCCGCCCGTTTTGCCCGCGAGCCATTGCGCAGGCGTCTCCTTGCCGCGCACCACACTCTGCCCCGGGAACTGCTCCACAAATGCGAGCAGCATTTTTTCGAGCTTGTCGGTTCCCACCTGCGCGCCAAACCAGTCGAGCGCCGCGGTCATCACCTCGGGGTCCAGCTGGTCGCGGTAGCGGGCCATCAACACGTGGCTGGCCTCGTCGATAAGCCCCATGGCAAAGAGCTGACCCGCGTGTACGGCCTGATCAGGATTCTTTTGAACTTCGCGCACCTGATTCATGCGGTGTGCAAATTCGCGGCAGGCAGGCAGGTTGGACAGAATCACATTGCCGTTATAAGAGAAAAGGGAGTTCGCGAAGCCATATCGTTCTCGCACTTTCCGCGAAATATGGAACTCCATCGTCAAGTTGTCACTCCCTGGTGTTCCCGTTCGCCGGTCTGCCGTACTCCTCTGGTCCATTTGCGGCCAAAGCGAAAGATTCACAATTGGGTTAGATGCACGCCGGAAAATGTGATTGTAACTTCTCTGAGGCCCGACCGGCAGACGGCCCAGCAAAGAAGCCGGACCAGCGCGCCCAGGAATCTTTGTTTCGGTGCAGAATTTCGGCACGAAAGCAGCCGGTTGGCCCGCTATTTCCGGAGCGGCCGAGTCCGCCGCGCGTTGCAACAGAGCTGGTTTACCACTAAACTAGCCAAGGCCGTGTTCCTCAATCGTTGGCAAGCAGTTCGGGCGCCATAGCGCGCTCATGACGGCTCCTTCAGCGATGGCCAGCGCGGAGAGGTGGCAGAGCCCGGTTGAATGCACCTGACTCGAAATCAGGCATACCTTTACGGGTATCGGGGGTTCGAATCCCTCCCTCTCCGCCACGCACATTGTGATTCGAATCGTCGCGCCGGTGTCCCCCGCCATCACGCTCAACGGACGACTCGCTTTTCGTGGACGTATGCAACGGAGGCTCGGTCTTACCCCAGCCGCGGGGCACGGCGTATCTGTCCGGAACTGTCAAGACGGGTCGCCTCGTCTGCACACTGTCCTGCCCGCCCCCTCACTGCTTCAGATCTTTGGATGCTACTCAAAGGACTGCGCCAGAGTCAGTATCCGACTGACCGTTGTCGTTGGATTCTAGCCCAGGCAAAGGATCGATACGAAGAGCGCCGGCGCGCATTGGCCGAAAGAGGATTCATCAACTCGGACATGGACCCCGTGCTTTGACACTGCGGGGCGCGTTGCGCATTGACGCAAAGTTAACAAACTAAGCCGGTTTCGAATCCGAGAGTTCGCGCCTGTCCTGGATCTCTGAGGAGGGGAGAAATGCGGAAGCGGGGGTACGCTTACAAACAGGTTGTTCTTTCTGGAATAAGACTCGCGCCGCCCAAAGACGACAACTTGCTGAATTGTTGTGAGGTTCCCGTGCCTCTTGCTTGCAAACTCACTGAGGAGGCCAGGCGCGGACCCCGTAATTGTCCTGCACCAAGAAATAGGGCTCATTTGGAAGCACAATGTTCGCCTGATTCTGTTCAACTAGGATCGCGCTAAGTCCATTCTCGCCCTCCGATGTGTAGATACTTTGCAAATCTGGTACATAATTATCTCGAATTACCAGGCCCGACATAATAGTGCCGTAGCCTTCAATCTCCCCGATGCCCGCAACATTCGAAAACATAGAGGGCGTGATCATATCGCCGTGACCGACTTGAATGGTATTGCGCAGTATCTCGTTGTGCATCGCGGGCTCGAAGGCTGCTGGCGCGCCATATGGGCCCGCGGAACTATCGTTAATACCATTCCCCGAGTTGACCAGCACATTGTCTTCGATGACACATTCCTGAACGCCACCCATAGTCATTGATTGTGACATGGTATTAGTGAGCGTGTTATGAGAAATAGTGTAGTTGAGCGCATACCCTGTGATCACCACGATCGAATCCGATTCTGGGTTCACCGCCCACGGGGTTACAAGAGAGATTGTCTGACCGCTATGGCTTTGTATCACTGAATACTGCCCTGCGCCAGTCCCGGAAACAATAGCAATAATCGCGGATTGAGGATTTGTCGTGCCCAACCAGTACCACGAAGGCTGGTCAAGAAGTGTTACTGTGTCTGATGTGCTAGATGCAATCATGCCGTAGTACCCCCCGGAGCCTCCATCGGTGGATATAACCGGTTGTTGCGGTCCGCCCAGATTCTGCATGGTATTGTAGCCGATATAGATATTTCGAGAGAGCGCTGATGGTCCCTCATAAGTGAAATCTCGACCTAGGAGGAATGCTGCCCCAGCCTCAGCAGTTCCCGGGGAAGTAGTAGAGGTGACTGCATTCATTTCAGCGATGATGTTTTGGCTGTTATGGAACATATTCGTTGAGGCGCCCATGCTGAACTGATTTCCCGATATGATCGCTCCATCTCCGTAGTAAATTACAAGGTTAGCGAACTGGGTGGAGGAGAGGACGGAATTGTAAACCTGGATATCTTGGCCGGAAAGAAGAAACATTTGTTCCGAGCAATCAGTTTGAGTAGGGCCTGAGCACTGTGCCTCATCGTTTGTCGCCTCGAAGTCAACATTGTCGACGAAAGCGTGCCCTGAATCGACAGGGTTTCCCGTCATGTCAGTCGCTGCCAGAAGTGAAGGATTCGCAGGTGCCTTGAAGGATAGGTTTGCCAAACCGATATATTGGGGAACACTAAACCATTCCGCAGGTGCAGCACCTATGGGCAGGCCGAGGAAACTTGTTAAGGTGGGGGACGATCCCACGAGGATTTCATACGAATGCAGCGTCACCGCGCTGTGGAGCACAAAGTTACCTTGAGGAATTGTAATGTAGACAAGTTGGTTCGAGGTCGGATTGGGGGCATTCTTGTCGAGGCAAGATTGGAGGATCACTGTGTTGTCGGTTTCTCCGTCTCCTATCAGATCAGAGCAAGTCGCGGACACTACTTGGAATGATGGTGGCGAAACGATGGTGACCGGAACTGCTGGGCTTGAAGTTACGTCCCAAGGGGCGCTCCCAACCCAGAGATAATATGTTCCTGTAGGCAGGGCTGGAGGTACTTGAGCCGCGATCGAATCTGCATCTAACCTTGACGGGGTAAGTAGATAAATGAGGCCAGCCGATGATTGAAGAACAACCTGATTAGAAGAAATAAAGTTCTTGCCGAGTATCCGTAGCACCTCACCCGGCTCTACGCCACAATCGTGCACTTGGGATTGTAATGCAGCCAGAGGCTCGGTTACTGTTGGCACTCCTATCGCCCATGAAATAGAGGGCTCATTTGCGACGCCAAGAATTGGGGGCGCAGAGGGATCATCAATCTCAAAACCGTATACACCTTCTAGAAATTGTGGAGGCACTATGAACGAAAGCCCAGTGGTGCCCAGCTGTGTGGTTGGAACTACTGTCCCACTCGCTCGGACAACCGACTGCCAGTCACCAGTTCCTGCTGGAATGAATGCAACCCTAGCGGTCTTGCCCTGTCCCGTGAATGCTCCGGTCATCAGCACTGATTGCCCAGGCTTGGTCTCCGTTGAAACCCAGAATATGGAATTCGATGCGTATTCCGGATTTCCGATCGAGGGATACCAATCGTTTACATCAATGTAAACGCCTGAAGATGAGGTGCCCCAGTCACTACTAGCGGTGCCCTCATTTGGATTCTGACATCCAACAAGCTGTTGCATTGAGGAAGGAAACGTCGCGGCATCCCCGCCCAGAGGCAGCTCAAGGGTGAGGAAATTGGAAGAACTGGCTCCGGGGTCTGGGTTGCCGACCTCAACAATTGTTGACGGCGATCCATAACTGGCAAGCGAAATCTCCGCGCGTAGATGGGACACGGTGAGAAATGTAGTGCCCGTTTGAACGCCATCAAAGCTAGCGAAGGATTGCGAAATGAAGCCTGATCCCAAGATGTCGATCACAAAGTCTCCATTACTCATGCCCTCAACCGATGCGGACGTGATGACCGGGCGCGGATTGAGAATGTTCACAATGAGGGATGAAATTATGGAAGCGGAGACTGTGCTCGCGCATGAGATCGAAACCGAATCCGCCGAAGTGGACGCAGCGTACGTCCCACCGCCAGAGATGGTCCCTATCTCGGCATTTCCGCCGACGATGCCATTTACAGACCAGGTTACAGATTGGCTTGGGAGGCCAGTCACTAAGGCAGAATATACCGCCGAGTTTCCTTGCCTGACCTGACTGGGGCCAGATATCGAAACGCTTGGCGCTGGAGACGCGAAGTTGGTCGCACTTGCAATAAGTGCACCGTGGCAGCCGGTGGCCATCATCAAGATCCAGTTGCACAAAGTTATAAGAGCTACTGCTTGTAACTTACGAGGTAGAGTCCGAGTTCTGTGGCATCGGCACCGTTCTGTGTGGCACAACTGCTGGGTGCGCTCTTGGCTATACATCAACCAGAAGCGATGCAAGGTCACCATGAGGCCTCTCAAGCCAGCGGCAATTTGGCGTGCTCAAGAGGCATCGCCGCCGGAGGAAGATCATGTGGCACGAGCGCAACCAGAGTAGAGCTGAGTCAGGTTGGAAAGGACTAATATCCCTCCAAAGTATGGATGACCATTAATCTGTGATGTGTCTAGCTGTTTCCGAGTGGACACTTCGGGGAGCGTGCTTAAAACGGCTTTTGAATGAGGGCGGCTTGAGGATTCCAACAAGGTTAGATGGTGCAGCTATCCTGAATCAGGCGGATATGGTGCTTGGCGATCGGCGCAGTCACGACGCGGAGGCAGATTTCAGGGGCGTGGCAAGTGCAGCCTTTGCTTCTCCGACCTTTGATACGCGCCTGTTGGGCGTCAGGATGGAGGGCGGCATCGTACCAGTTGGTCGGGTGATCGTCGTTCTCTGGCCAGTGCCCGAAGAGGATGCCATCTGGAGTCAAATCGACGACCGACGCAAGGATCACAAGAAGCGCCGCCATGAAGAGTGCCAACAGGCACTTCCTAGTAAGCTCTTTCAACTCAGCTGGCATCTTCTGGAGCCTTTCGGTTTTCAGAAGGGTCGTGAAATTCTCATCAGCGAGCAATCTCACGGCTCTCGCCGATGCCCAACGAACCATGCTCATGCGGGCAGAAGATTTGCGAATGCCGCAGATGTGGGCTGGTCATGTGATTTTTGGCAGTTCACTGCAGAGTTCGCCCGCCGGCGGTTCTCAATAACTGCAATAGCCCCAAATTCAGAGCAACGAGTAGCCATTCGATTCCGAAGTGCATTCGCGACACACTGCAGAGAATTTCTCCTATGGTATTTCTCGGATGACAGGGTGGAGTCCGAGGATCTCGCCTATTGCAGTGAGCCGGGACCAAACGCGCCGCACCATTGTGCCGCCACCGGCATCGAAGGTAAATCCTTCCCAAGCATCTTCGTTAGCGCGTGCGTATCAGCGATGCTTCGAGAGGTAGAGCTGGATTTTTTCCTTCACTTGATGGCAACTGCGGCTCCAGCCATTTCTGCTTGTTTCTTGTCCCGATGGCTCAACACCCAAGGTTGAGAATGCCAGCGGTGGAGGTGATCCGAAAGGCAAGTATCAGGGAAATGCCGTTCCCTGATACCGGCTCATAATTCCCTGTTCGATGTGGCTCAAGAATCGGGATTGCTGGGTGGGAACTTACGTGTATTCAGTGCCATCGAACACTTCGCCGGCAGGTTGTCGCAGCAAAATTCGCAAATTTCCCCGTATTTTTCCCTGTTAGTAGGGAATTCGGTTCGGAGAACAGTTCTTGGAGACTCCGCGCACCGCCAGCTATATTCTGATCCGGAACGCGTGCCTGCATCCCCGCCATATCTCCGGCTCGCCAAAACGCTCGGTTAACATGATTGGAGCAAGGAATCTTAATGAAGAAGTTGCTCGTAACTGGTTCGTCTGGCCTTATCGGGTCCGAGGTGTGTCTCCATTTCGCTGCGGAAGGCTGGGAGATTCACGGAATTGACAACAATCAACGCGCTGTCTTCTTCGGCCCTCTGGGCGATACGCGATGGAATCAACACAGGCTTGAGAGTGCAATTAAGGGCTTCGTACATCACGAGCTCGATATCCGCGACCGCCAGGGTGTGCTCGATCTTTTGAAGCAACTCAAGCCGGACGCCGTGGTGCACACAGCAGCTCAACCGAGCCACGACCTCGCCGCCTCCATGCCCTTCGCGGATTTCGATACCAATGCCGTAGGCACGCTCAACCTGCTCGAGGCTGCGCGTCAGCATGCTCCCGAAGCGCCGTTCGTATCCATGTCGACAAACAAGGTCTATGGCGACGCCCCGAACGAACTGGCCCTTAAGGAACTTGAGACGCGCTGGGAATACGCCGATGAGGCATATTGGAATGGGATCTCTGAAACCTTCCGCATCGACCAATCGAAACATTCCATCTTCGGAGCGTCAAAGGTCGCCGCGGATGTCATGGTCCAGGAGTATGGCCGCTACTTCAATATGCCTACATGCGCGCTGCGCGGGGGCTGCCTGACCGGACCGAGCCACTCGGGAGTCGAGTTACATGGCTTTCTAAGTTACCTGATCAAATGCAATCTTACTGGCAAACAATATAACGTTTACGGATACAAGGGAAAACAGGTGCGCGATAACATCCATTCGTACGATGTCGCCTGTTTTATCGCCGCATTTATTTCGAGCCCGCGAGCCGGGGAAGTCTATAACATAGGCGGCGGACGCGCCAATAGCTGCTCGATTCTTGAAGCGTTTTCGATGATCGTCGAGATTTCGGGGAAAAAGATGTTCTATGAATATGTGGACCAAAGCCGGTCGGGCGACCATATTTGCTACATCAGCGATTTGCGAAAAATGATAAAGCACTATCCGGCCTGGGGAATTACGAAGTCTCTCCACTCCGTCTTCCAGGAAATTCATGACTCGTGGGCCGGGCGCGCCGAGCTGCCACAGTAGCCTCTATCGCGCGATGATTCGACTTACACTTTGAACAAATGAGTCCCAAAAAGCACTGAGGCCGACTGGTCGATTGACCGGTCGGCCTCAATGTCTCGGAGAAAAAACTATTTCAGGTTCCGCGAACCCCTGCCTTTGAAAGCAGGGCTCACGAATTGTTCAGCGAAGCGAGCCGGCTTACTGCGCCTTCTTGCTCGAGTGACGTTCCGCCAGCGGCTTGCGCGCTTGCGGCTTCACTGCCGTTTCGTCCACCGGTGTGGTGCCCGTTACGTCTGTGGTGAATGTGGCGCCGGCGGGAATCAGGTAGTTCTCCTCAGTCTGCCCGTCGGTGGTGCCAGTGGCTGCGGTGATGCGCGAAGCGTCAATGCCCTGCTCCGTCACCAGGTAGTCCTTGGCATTCACGGCGCGCTGAGCGGCGAACTCATCCACCGTGGCGTGCTTGTGTTTGGCCGCGTAGGCTTGCTGCTTGGCCGTCTTGGCATTCTCATCCGCATCCGACTCGCCAACAACGACTGCCTTGGCATCAGCCTGCTGCTTCAGATCCAATGCCACCTGGTCAAGGCAGGCCTTGGCTTCGTTGTCCACGCGCGTCGGCCGCTTCTTGTCAGTCGCGAAGCTGATCGAGCACAGAGCTTGCGTCTTCGGCGCCGGCGGCACATAAGGCGCCGTAATCGTCAGGCTGGTCGAAGAGCTCTCCGTGTGTCCCTTGTCGTCCGAGACATTACATGTGATCCCGACTGCCCCTGTTGGAGCGCCAGCCGAAGAGTACTCCGCCGTTGTTCCGCTTCCCGTCACCGTACCTGCCGATGCCGTGTAGCTGTAGGTCAAAGGACGGTTCTGCGGGCTAACGCCAACGGCCGTAATAGTCGACGTGTCTCCAGGCTTGATGGTGCTGGGGCTGGCTGAGCAACTGATCGTCGGCGGCTCAAACGCCTTCACGGTTATTCCGGCCGTGCACGTTGCCGTCTCCCAAGGCTTCAGGCCTTCCCTGCCGGCCTTGCCCTCTTTCACGGTGCCCGTCACCGTGTACTCGCCGGGTGCCAGAGCGCTGGTGTCTATCTTGGGATTACTGTCGTTGCCCGTCACACCTGTCCCTGTCCAGGTATAGACCACATGGTCCTTCGGGTTAAGGCCGCCTGCCGAAGCAGTCAAAGTAACCGGGTCTCCGGGGAAGATCGTCTCCGGGCTCGCTGAGCAAGCCAGGGTAATTGGGGTCGGCGGCGCAATCGATCCCACATGGATCACGAAACCCGCGCTCAACCGAGCTGCGTTGATATTCGCGCGCCCGCGCCATACGCCCGGACCCCAATCCGCATGCATGTACTCGTAGTCTGCCTGGAAAAGACGAATAGCCAGATGATGGTTTAGCCATGGCGTCTCATAGTCCAGTCCGCCACCAGCCGTTAGGTCAGGACCCCACTTATTGGGCTCAAAGTCTGGGCCGCCGATCAGCGCCCCGCCCACCAGTCCGTGAGCGAACGGCGTAATGTTCCCATCCGGGAAACGCAGAATCAGGCCTCCGCTCAGCGTCTGGAAACCGTCGTCGTTGCCCTCGGTCCCGATGTTGCTGCCGTTTGGATTTTGGCCGCCCCACTCGTGGATGGCATATTCCGCTTGAATACCCACAAAGCGATTGAAGTAATAGGCGCCACTGGCGATCCCGCCCACATTCACGGCGTCGTAAGAAAAGGGTCCGGTCGTCAAATTCGGTTGAAGAACCTGGACCGTTCCTCTCGGAGCAAGATAGCTATAGCCGATAAAAATATCGAACCGCGACGGCATATCGTTGCTCACTCCATGCGCAGCCGGTGCCGCCTGGCCCATCATTGCAACCGGCAACATGATTCCTAATGAAACCAAGGCGAGAATCCGGCCGACAAATTTCAAAACACGAGTTTCCATGCGATTATCCTCCGCAGTTCTGCTGAAATCCTCAAAATGGGAAAAACGGACAGCGACCAAAATCGATGAGGGCATGACATAGCCAAAAATCCGTCGCCGCTGTACTTATTTCAGAGCGCCGGGATTTCCCTACAGCACGATTAAACGTAACACAGGACCTAACGCGAGAGCACATCTTTTTCAATAAGATGCTCCGTTTAAGCATGGTCAATCGACAGGGATTACCAACGTTAATTACCTTGGTAATAATGTCCTAAGAACATACTCCTGTCCATACTTTCTCACTGGGTTATCGCACTCGTCTGAGCACTTTTGACCTCGGCGCGTAATCGCCCCAAGGCGTTACTCCAGTACCGCCGGGCCGGACATGAAAACGCTCTCAATTCTCTATCTCCGAGCTCGCTCCACTTCCATTTTCGAAGTCCGAATCAACCATTGTGCCGAATACTGGTTTGGTACCTACTTTTACGATGATCATTTACCCTTGGGTGTTGCATGCCTCGCTGCAAAGCTCTGTTATTTGAGATCAGGGAGACAGCAGTCCACAATTCTGGCGATTCATTGCTGGATGGATGAATCCAGCCCCGCTCAAGATTAGCCCTCTAGTATCTTGGACAGAACAGGGTCTTATTGCATATCGAGACAGCTGAAGGCAGGGTCAGTGAAGGTTCCGCTCGGACAAAAGCTAATTCTATGGTCGCTTTTCTTCTTCATTTGTATGGGGCTGGGTTATCCAACCCTCAGTCGCTATGACCCGCGGTCAGTTCCGGGGCTCTTTGATTCCATAGGATATTCTTCGCTCGTAACGGGCGGTGATTTGGCTGGCGACGAGTCACACCGCATTCTTGTTCCGTACCTGGCCATGCCCATTTATTTGCTGGCCAACGGTCACCTGCATACCTGGAATCCTGTTCTCTTCGCGCTTTTGGTCGTCAACTCTTTCTTTATCGCAACCACCGCCTACCTGCTGGTCGGCATAAGTCATCGGATTGTCGGCGACTATGCGGTGGCACTCCTAGGTGGTCTCCTATATCTGACCAACTTCGCTGTGGCGAACTTCAACCTCGCAGGCTATGTGGACTCAGCCGTTAACTGCTTGATGATGGCCGTGGCATGGGCGCTGATTACGGAACGCTGGTGGTTCTTGCCGTTTTGGGGCGTTCTGGGAGCTCTCGCCAAGGAAACCTTTGTCCCTCTTTCGACTGTTTTTGCGTTGGCATGGTGGTTGACGTCCTGGCGGCGAGGTGCACTCAGGCTTACCCGGCTGGCGTGGGTGGGAGTCATGGCGGCAGTTGGAATCGCTACGGTGGCTCTCGTGATGAAGTGGGTTTCACCGGGGGCCTCACCGATGACCTTTGCTGCGTCCCGATGGGAAGAGTCCGGCAGCGGTTATTTCTACTTGTCGGGTCTCTTCCGATGTCTCATTGCCCGGGAATCCCTCTATGTTTTCGGATGGCTCCTGCCGTTAGCCCTATGGCGGCTAGGGCGTTTGCCTAAAACATGGGTTGCAGCATCGGCGTGCGCCGCGCTTGTTGCCCTTGCTATGGGGGCATACGATGATGCGGCGGGGAACGCCGTCCGGCCGGTCTTTAGCGCCATCGGCCCTTTGCTGAGTTTGTCAGCTTCAATTCTGCTCGTCGAGATTGGCGCAGGAGCGCGCCGACCGTGAGGCAAGCGATGCACACTGCAAAGCAGAGCAAGCGGCTTCCAGCAGGAGTGGCGATTCCTGCGCTCCTCATCGCGCTTCCCGCCATACTTTTTTACGGAATCCTGTTTCGTCACCTTGTGAATCTTCCCTTTTCGGACGATTACGGCATCCTGCACTTTCTCAACCAGTTGGTACTGGCCAAGGGCACTGCCGCAAAGTTCCAGTGGTTGCTTGCCTCGCAGGGCAATGAGTACAAATTGTTTTTCGTCAGTGTTATTTCCTGGATGCAGCTCGCATTGCTGGGGCATGTGAACTTTGTTCAACTCTGCGTGCTCGGTGATAGCGCGGTGCTGGTGCTGGCGCTTGTTTTGTGGTCCATGTTTTTACCTGACCAGAAGGATCTGGCTGGGCGCCTGGCGCTTTTTGTGCCGGTGGCCTGGCTCCTGTTTCAAATGGTGTACTGGGAGACGCTCAACTGGTCCCTTGCCGGGTTGCAAAACCTGTGGGTAATCGTGTTTTCCCTCGGGGCGATCCGTTGCTTATCGTACTCCTCGCGCAAAGCGTATGCCGGCACGCTGGTTTTGTATGCGCTCGCGATCGCAGCCTCGGGCAACGGTTTTTTTGTGCTCCCAGTGGGGCTCTTGATCCTGATTGCGCGACGCCAGATCGCCCGAGCCAGTGGCCTGCTTGCGGTTTCGGCGGTGTGCATCGCCGCCTACGCGTACCACTACGACATAATGTCGTCACAGGCGCCACTCGGCGGATCAGTGTTTTCTGAGTTACAGCATTTCCGCCCAGGTTTCTCAATCGCGTTCGTGGGCAACGCGGGCTTAATGGCCAGCGAACCAGTGATTGCAGCCCTGCGGCGCGTGCCCCCCGGTTTCTCGATCCCGTTCGTGGCCAACGCGGTTACTACCGTCGGCCAGACATGCATTCGAGTGGTGGTCTGTTTGGCGCTGGGAACAGGCCTTCTTGCTCTTTTTGGCTGGCTGGCGTGGCGAGGATACATCCGACGAAATCTGTCCGTCTCCTTGAGCGTGCTGTTCATACTATTGACGGCGCTGGGCGTGGCTGGCCTGCGCTCTGGACTAGGACTGGCGCAGAGCTTTGCTTCGCGGTATACGATCTATGGGACTCTGCTGCTCATTCTGGCCTGGACGGCTGTTGCTGAAGAGTTTCTGCAGCAGAGGAGTAAGGCCTCGCTCAGAGGCAGAGCGTACGTTGCAATTACAGTGGTGGCCATCGTCCTTGCGCTTTGCATGGATATTGCCGGCGCAAAG
>Ga0182024_10001583_pt1 | contig 58204 bp, 52 predicted proteins | sample P32metaG_FD_120480 | JGI IMG/M metagenome (GOLD analysis project Ga0182024, IMG submission 120480) | Permafrost microbial communities from Stordalen Mire, Sweden - P3-2 metaG (Illumina Assembly) | ecosystem: Environmental > Terrestrial > Soil > Wetlands > Permafrost | place: Sweden: Stordalen...
CCGGGGACCTTGGCGTCTCCCCGGACCGGACTCGCACCGGCTGGCTGACGAGAGCTTCCGCTCGGCTACGTCATGATCGCTCCTTTGCAATCAGGCGTCCGCGAGCTACTGGACGCACGTGGACATGGGCTCATCCTCTCCTTCGTAGGTCACGTTCAACTACACCCGGCGGTAGTAGTGGTCCTGCTCGAGGTCCTCGAGAAGGCTGGGCCCGGTCGGCTCCCAGGCGAGCAGGTGCCGAGTTACGCCCGCTGTGGCCGGGCTGTCCAGGGCAACGAAGTGGCCCAGATGGGTGAAGTGCTCGACGGCGTCGCTAGGGGCGACTGACACCGTCGGGATGTCGAGGTGACGGCCCATCGCCTGGGCGATCTCGCGAAAGGGGACGCCCTCGTCGCCCACGGCGTGCAAGACCGAGCCAGCGGGAGCAGCCTCGACGGCCAGGCGGGCCAGGCGGGCCGCATCGGAGCGGTGCACGGCCGGCCAGCGGTTGGTGCCGTCACCCACGTATCCGGCCACGCCCCGCTGGCGGGCGATACCGACGAGGGTGGCCACGAACCCGTGGTCGCCGTCGCCATGGACGGTCGGCGGGAGGCGCAGCACCGACGAGCGGACCCCTCTGCCCCTCAGGGACAGCGTGAGCAGGGCGGTCGCCGAGCGTCGCCCGGCGGGGTTGGCCCGCACCTCGGCGCTGGGCACGAGCCCGTCGTCCTCGGTAGCCACCCGACCGGCCGTCAGCCCGAGGATGCCCGAGGCGAGCACCAGCGGCCGGTCGGAGTCGGCCAGGGCCGCACCCATCGCCTCCACCGCCTGCCGGTCGGCCGCCGCGGCGGCGGCGAAGTCGCCGCTCCAGGCCACCTCATGCTGGAAGGCAAGATGGATCACCCCGTCTGATTCGGTCGCCGCCTTGGCGAGGCCGTCGGGGTCGTCGACGTCGCCCCGTTGAACCAGGGCGCCTGCCGCCTCCAACCGCTGCGCCGACGCCTCGGAGCGGGCCAGGCCAACCACCTCGTGGCCGGCTCCGAGCAGCTCGGGCACGACCGCCGAGCCGATCCAGCCCGATGCGCCGGTGACAAAGATTCTCATAAGGATACCTCCAAGGCACTCACTGATGTCAGTAACTGCCATCACCATAGTGCCGATGTCAGTGACTGTCAACATCAGGATCGAGCTCATGGGTCCGACGAGGGAGCCGAGGACGTCTCGGCTGTGCTGAAGTGGACGAGTCGGGGCGCCAGCTGGGGCGAGAGCGGGCACTTCGAGATGCCCTATCTGCACGTGACGTCGGACTCTCTGGCATCCGACTTCTGGGTGATCCAAAAGACCTCGTAGGATCCTGAGCGGTGACAGACCGTCCGGCCTTGACCGAGTGGATAGCTCGCTACGAGCGGTGCTGGCGGTCGGCGAAAAGCGAGCATCTGCAAGCGCTGTTCACACCCGACGCGGTTTACTTGACATCGCCTTATGCGGAGCCGATAGAAGGGCTGCCGGCCATCTCGCAGATGTGGGAGGCGGAGCGGGAGAGCCCCGACGAGGTGTTCAGTCTCGACACCGAGATAGTTGCCCTCGAAGGGCTCACGGGGGTCGTTCGGGCCCTCGTGCGCTACGGCGAGCCCGTCACTCAGGAGTACAGAGATCTCTGGATCGTCGCGTTGGACGACACGGGAAGATGCAGCTGGTTCGAGGAGTGGCCGTTCTGGCCCAGTCAGCCACATAAGGCCTGACTCACCTAAAGGTCAGCGACGCCGGGGCGACGCGGCGTCAGGCGCCCGGCAGGCCACCCTCTGCCGAGATGGTCATCCAGGCCGAGAGCAGGGCGCGTACGCCGCCCAGCGCGCGCAGGGGCTCGACGAGTAACCTCACTTACCGTGGTCGTCGACAGGAACAGTACGTGAGCACCGCCACGCTCCCCGATGCCTCCGACAGGGAGGCCGCCGACAGCCGCTGGGCCGTGGAGACGCACGGCCTCACGAAGAGGTTCGGGGAGAACATCGCCGTCAACGGAGTGGAGCTCCTCGTCCCTCGGGGATGCGCCTTCGGCTACCTCGGCCCGAACGGCGCCGGCAAGACGACGCTCATCCGGGTGCTGCTCGGACTGACTCACGCCGATGCCGGCACGATGTCCCTCCTCGGCTATCCCGTTCCCAAGCATCGCGATATGGCGCTGGCGCGGGTCGGGGCCATCGTCGACGAGCCCCGATTCCACGGCCATCTCACCGGGAGACAGAACCTTCAGCTTCTCGCCGCCGCACGCGAGCCGGCGGCGAAGGAGCGGATCACGCCGTCACTCGAGCGCGTCGGGATACTCCATCGCGCCGATGACCGGGTGTCGAAGTATTCGATGGGCATGCGCCAACGCCTCGGAGTCGCCGCCTGCCTGCTCGGAGATCCCCAGTTGCTGATCCTGGACGAGCCGATGAACGGGCTCGACCCCGCCGGCATGCACGAGATGCGCGACATGATCCTCTCCCTCGTGGCCGAGGGCCGCACGGTTGTGCTGTCGTCGCACCTCCTCGACGAGGTCGAGCGGACATGTGACGCCGTGGCCATCGTGGACCGGGGCAACATAATCCGGCAGGGACCGATCTCCGAGCTGCTGTCGGGCACATCGCTCGTGCTTCAGGTCGACTGCTCCGAGCCCGATCGAGGGCGGGCACTTGTCGCAGCCACCTCCATCGGGGCACAGATCGAGGTCGGGCCGCTCGGGCTCGGGATCACGTTGCCGGCGGGAACGGCCCGGGAGGTCATCGCCGAGGTCAACCGCGTCCTCGTCGAGGGAGGGATTGCCGTTTACCGATTGCAGCCGATCCAGGCCTCCCTCGAGACCTGGTTCCTGCAGGTGACGAGCCGGCTGGGTGGTCCGGAGTGACGACCGCGGCTGCAGCGAGCACATCGTCGTCCACGGCGGCGAGACACGACCACCGGGGATCCTGGGTCCCCACCGTAGGCATGATCGTCACGCGCGTCATGGAGCTGCGCAAGCGGCGGGGGCTCATGATCGCCCTCATCGTGGTGAACATCGGCATCCCGACCATCTTTCTCGTCATCCGATTGCTCGCCCACGCATTCGCGCCGAAGTCCTACGGGCCGGCCGGCGGGTACGACATCTTCTCGAATCTCGTCGCCGGCGTCATGTACGTCTTCGGCTTCATCGTCGCGGCCACATTGGGCTGCACGGCGGGCTCCGTCGACCTCACCGAAGGGATGTTCCGCCACCTGGTGGTGACGGGCCGTTCCCGGTTGGCGCTCTACCTGGCCCGCATCCCGGCCGGGCTGGCCATCGTCGTGCCGCTGGTGGCCATCGGCTTCACCATCGTCTGTGCGGTGTGCGTATTTGCCGCTCCGAGCAAGATCAGTTACGACGGTGCCAACGTCCCCGCCGGTTTGTCACGCGCCGGGTTCGAGCGATGGGCCGGAGACAACCCCAACGTGGTTCTCTGCGATCTCCCGTTCAACGGCCCGATTGCGGCGAATGTCCCGTGTGGTCCCAACGGACCGCAGCCATCCGCCGGAGCTGCGCCGCCGCCTGCAGCGCTGAAAGCCGCGGCCGTCCAGATCGCCGGGCAGGACTATCGGGGCTACGCCAAGCTGTTTCTCTCCCCGCCGGACTCGCTCATGGTGAAGGCCGGCTTGTGGCTCGAGCTCGAGGCGGCCATCGGGTTCATCATCGGGCTCGGCCTCGCCTCATTGCTGGGGCAGAGAACGGTGGCGGTGATCTTGATGCTCGTGCTGGAGCTCGTCCTGACGCCGATCTTCTCCACGGCCCGCATCCCGCACCTCTCGAACTTGCAGCGGTCGGTCGTTGGCCTGGCGACCGCCCACCTGGAGCCGGGAGGGCTCCCCTTGGCGTTCGGAGGAGGGGGCGGAGGAGGACCGGGTGGGAACGGCGGTCCGCGCCTGTTGCCGGAGTCGACCACCGTGGCGATCTGCGTCATCCTCGCCTGGCTGGTGGGCTGGTCAGCCCTCGGTGCGTGGCGGATGATGACCCGGGACGCCTAAGGGTCTCTGCTCCGGCTGGCGCGCGGTGCCTGCCGTTGTGCGGCCTGCCGTTGTGCGGTCTACCTGGTCAGATCGAGCTCGTTGCTCGAACCGTGCGTCCGGAACAGGTAGTCCACCGTCGAGTGAGGACTGGGACCGGCTTCGCCGACAACGTTGGAGGTCGAGAATCTCAGCTCGACGTATATGAAGGCCCCCGCGCCGGCGCTGTCGAACTTTGTGGCGACCGCCCCACCGGACTGGCTGGTGGTGACAGATTCTGTCGTGCAGCCGGTGCCGAAGGCGGCACGGCCCGATGCGAGCCGGAAGGGCCTGCTCGCCTCGTCGGTGAACTGCGAGACGGTGATCGACTGGTTGCCGCCGGCCGAGCGCACCTTGAGCCAGTCGATGAAGTTGTCCGGGCGGGCCGTCTCGATCCTGCCCTTCTTGAGCGCATAACCGACGTGGTAGAGCGTGGGACTATTCGCCTGGGCGAACTGGCTGCAGGTGGCGTCGGCTCGTGTGATCTGGCTCGCTCGCCCCGATGTGACCGTCACCGCCTCTGCGCCGCAGGTGCTGGCGGCCCGACTGCTGTCGGTGTCGCCGCTGAAGACGACCGTCCAGTTGTACGTGCCGGGCGTGGTCGGCGTGAAGCCGGTGGTCGTCGTGAACGGACCGTCGCCTGCGCCCATCACAACACCCCCAAGAGTGGAACGTCATGTGGCTCATCCGCCGACGGCGACCGTGGTATGCCGTGATGCTCGTTGTCAAGCTGGTCATTCACCCATGGCTTGTCGAAGCGGCACCTCAGGGGTGCCGGGGCTGGAAGCGACCGAGTGATACGAGCAGGGCGTGCACATGCAGGGCCCCCGCCCGTAGGACCGTCCGGCGAACGACGGCCGGTCGGTACACAGAGAGGGCGCGAAGCACTGGTGCACTGGCCAAGCTCCTTGTTGTGAGGACGAGAACTTCCGCAGGCCGGAATCTGTTCAGCCTGATCCGCTCGAACGAGTTGAGCGCCGGCGGGGGCGTGAGGAGCGCCGTGCGGCCCGCATGGTAGAGGCCGGCGGTGGGAAGGATGGCGGCGTACTGCTTCGGGTCCCACCAGGTCATCAACACCTCGCCTTGTCGCGAGGCACGGCCGACGAAGGCTGGGACCTCGCTCGAGATCTGGTAGGCGTGGATGGCCTCGGCCGCGCTCCCACCAAGAGCGGCGGCATAGTTCGGCCGCAGCTGGTTCACCTCGCCGCGCGTCCGGGCGTGTGCCGAGACCGGGGCGACGGTCAACACGAGCGCCGCGCCCGCCACCGCCACGATCAGAAGGCCGCTCCCCACGACGGCGCCGAGTGTCGCCACCCGGACGGCGAGCCACCGGCCGGCAGCGCAGGCCAAGACCAGCACAAGCGCCACCGCCACGGCGACGGTCCGCCATCCGAGCGGCGGCACGTGCGGCCAGATCTCGTATATCAACGGCACGACCACGAGAAGAGCGGGCGGGAGCCAGCGCGTCGCCGGACGGCTCAACAACGGGCGGGAAAGCTCGGCGATCGTGATCGCCTCTGTCAGGCAGACCGCCCCCCAGAGTGGAGACGAGAGGTAGAAGATCTCGAGCGTTTGCACGTTGCCGGCGAACTGCAGGACGAAGAAGGCGAGCACCTGCCCGACGCAGACGAGGCCAACGAAGAGGTGCGCGGTCGGGATGGCGCGGATGCGACGCCCGAAGGTGACCACCCAGGCCAGCACGATGGCGGGCGGCACGAGGAGATAGGTGACGTACAGCGCCCAGTGCCAGTTGCTGGAGTGATCCCGCTGCACCGAGCTCGGCAGGCTCAGGTATCGGTAGGCATCCCAGGTCGGCCGGATGAAGTCGAAGTGGCCCAGCTCGAGCTCGGAGGCCACGCTCAGCAGCCCGGTGACGACGATGGCGGCGCCGGCGAGGACGGCGACATCTTTCATGACCTCTCGACGTGCCCGCGTTATCCGGACCGCCAAGTAGCAGATGATCGTCACCCCGACGAGCGGCACAGCGTCCAGATGCGACCAGACCGCCATGGTGAGCAGGCCTCCGCCGGCCGCTACCCAGACCGTCCGTTGCCTCTCTCCGCCGGGCATCGCCAGGCAGGCCACCGCCCCCGTCAGGTACGAGACCATCGCCGAATCGGCAAAGTCCGAGCCCCAGGCCGTGATCACGACCGGGCAGCTGAGGATCACGACGGCACCCAGCGCGCCGGCTGACGGACCGTAGAGGCGGCGCAGCAGGATGTAGGTCGGCCCGACGGCAACCAGCGCGAAGACGTACCTGGTGACGAAGTAACCGGGCAGGGCGCCGAAGAGGAGATAGTTGAGCCGCGCCGGCACGAGGAAGCCGACGCGCCCTGCCTCGCGCAGGCGCTGCGTCGCCTGGAGGGTGGCTTGGTACCGGGCAAAGACATCAGCGGGATGGAAGATGAACGCCGTCATGAGGGCCGGGTCGGGGACTCGGTAGGGCGCCATCGGGCGGAGGCGGAGCAGATAGAAGGCCAGCAGCGGCGAGGCGAGGACCGCGACGACCTCGACCGCGGTCGAGAGGGACCAGGCTCTGCGGGTCGTTCCCGCGACCTCGACAGTCATGGCGGGTGAACTGCGCGCCGTCGCGATGGACGGCGAGATCATCGGCCCGGGGACGCCTTGCCGATCCCCTCCATCGCCCGCACGTTAGCCGTGAGCGCCGATTAGCTGGTGGAGCGACGAGGCACGACTAGGGGCGGGCGGCGGCCGGCTTTCGTGCCAGCAGGGTGCAAACGAGCCCGGAGAGGACGGCCATCGAGGCGCCGTAGACCCACAGGTGCCTAAAGCCGGCGAGGGCGGCCGGAGCCGTGTGCGGCGTGCCGAGTATCACCACCAGCAGGGCGATGCCGAGCGAACCTCCGATCTGACGGGCGGTCTGGTTGACGGCGCTCCCGACGGCGAATCGGTGGCTCGGGAGGCTCGAGACTGCTGTCGCGCTCAGCACCGGGAACGTCAGGCCGATGCCGAGACCGACGATGATCGTGGGCGGGAGCCACTCCGTCAGGTAGGCCGGTGCGAGACCGACCATCGTGGCGTACCAGGTGAGGCCGCCGGCGAACAGGGTGGCGCCGACGAGGAGGACGGGGCGGAAGCCGATCCGCCCCGCCAGGCGCCCGGCCGGTCCGGACACGGCGGCGACGACAAGCGGGCCGGGCGTGACCGCCAATCCGGCCCGCAGGATCGAGTAGTGCCAGACACTGGTGAGGAACAAGATGTTGCCGAGCAGCATGGCGAAGAAGCCCATGGCATACAGCACCGTCGCTGCATTGGCCACGCTGAACGCGCGCGCCGAGAAGAGACTGAGGTCGAGCACCGGCTCCGGATGGCGCCGCGAGTGGAGCACGAAGGCGACACCGAGCACCGCCGCCGCCGCGAAGCCGGCGATGGTGCGTCCGTCCGACCAGCCCCACCCGGACCCTTCCGAGATGGCCAGCACGAGGGATGCGACAGCAACGGCGCCGAGGGCGACCCCTGTGTAGTCCGGGGAAGCCGGCCTCCCGAGCGTGGTCTCGGTGAGGACACGCCGGCCGAGCAGGAAGGCCACGCCGGCGAGCGGCAGGTTGACATAGAAGACGAGGCGCCACCCGCCGGCCGAGATGAGTCCTGCGCCGACGGTCGGGCCGGTCGCGACCGCGAGCGCCCCGACGCCTCCCCACAGCGCCACGATGTGGGAACGACGCTCGTGCGGGAAGGCGCCGAGGAGCAGCCCGAGCGAGGCGGGCAGCATGGCGGCTGCGCCCGCACCCTGGATCACCCGCCCGGCGATCAGCAGCGCCACCGAGGGGGCCAGCCCGCACAGGGCCGACCCCAGGCTGAACACCAGGAGCCCACCAAAGAACATCCGCCTCCTCCCGAGACGGTCGGCACTTCGCCCGGCGGTCACCAACAACGCGCCGAACATGATGCTGTAGCCGGTGATGACCCAGGCCAGAGTGGCTCTCGGGTCGTGCGGAAAGGAGCGCTCGAGGGCCGGGAAGGCGATATTGACGATCGAGAGGTCGAGGGATGCCATGAAGGCGCCGAGGGCGGTGACGGCGAAGACGACCGACGAACGCGGCAGTTGCCTGCCAGGAAGAAGGCCCTCACTCTCCGGGCCGGCGTGACGGGCCGGGCCGGCTGGCGAGTCCTCGCCCCCGGCTCCGATCTGCTCCTGACCCGCCACCGTGGGTTCTCTCACGCAACGAACATTACACGCTGCATTCTGTCATGCAACTCAGTCGGGGCCCGGCGGACCCGCCCCGCTCAACCAGTTGGGCGGAGACTCCGGCGCAGGTCGCCCTCTCCCATCAGCCGGGCGGCCACCTCGTCGTCGTAGGACGAGTAGAAGCTCATCAAGTCGTCGACCAGCTGCGCGAACGAGGGAGCGGCGTAAAGGACGGGTTGGTAGTGCGTGATGTCATACTCGGCCGTGCCCATCGCGGCGAAGTCGAACGACCGGATGTCGGCGTCCTGGAAGACGTCGAGCTCGCCGTAGGAGGACAGGATGCCCGCGCCGTAGGCCCGCGGGTCGTCATCCTCGAACACGACACCGAATTCCAGCGTGAACCAGAACACCTTCGACAGGAAGGCAAGCGCCTCGGGAGACTCGGTCCGCCCGACGGCTTTCCCGACCTCCGCGTAGATCTGGGCGAACCTCGGGCTGGCGAGCTGGTTGGCGTGCCCGATGACCTCGTGGACGATGTCGGGTTCCGGCGTGTAGAGCGGCGCCGAATGGTGCCTGATGTACTGGGTGGAGAAGAACATGGCGCTGGCGAAAGCACCGTAGAACTCCCGCAGCGGCGCCAGCCCGGCCACGGGATGGTAGGCGAAACCGGTCAACGGCGCGAGCCGCTCACTCACCTCGTCGAGCTGGGGGATGTGGTCCATAGGAAGCGACAGGGCCGCCGTCGACTCGAGGAACTCACGGCAGGCAGACCGGCGATGCTTCGCGGCCAGCTCCCCCGAGACGATCTGCCAAACTTCGTGCTCCTGGGCCGTGTAGTCGACAGCCGGGATCGGGTCGCCGGGCTTGTAGCCCACCGACAGGGCGGCGATGGCGTTGCGTCTCGCCCTGTACTGCGGATCAGCAAAGCCCGGGTGGTCGGCGTCGAGCTCCACCTCGACGTCCCCGTCCGGAGTGGCGATCACTGGCGAATACCCGCTGGCAGTCCCCATTGTCTGTCCCTTTCCTCCTCGGCGTCGAACGTCGCTACGTCTTTACATTATGCCCCGTTCGCGCCCTTATTATGTCTGCAACGGCCAATATAGAGATAGATTGCTACACCATGCCCCTGCTAGCGTGATATCGTCTACATGATGGTTCAGGCCGGAGCACCATCTGGACGAAGCGTCGACGCCGTCGACCGCCGGCTGATCGACCTCCTCTCCGTGAACAGCAGGTCGTCGGTGAGCGAACTGGCTTCCGGGGCGGGAATCTCCCGCGCGAACGCCTATCAGCGGTTCGACAAGCTCCGGGAGGACGGCGTGATCCGGGGCTTCACTGTGAGGGTCGACCCCCGCCGGCTCGGCTTGGACGTGACGGCGCTGATCATCGTGAACGGCGAGCAGCGCAGTTGGCGGGAGCTGCTGGGCGAGCTGCAGCAGCTGCCCGGTGTGGAGTATGTGGCGCTCACGGCGGGCGGTTTCGATTTCGTGCTGATCGTCCGGGTGGCTGACGTCGAGACGCTGCGCGACGTCGTGCTGGACGGGCTGCAGGGCATCGCCGGGGTGCGCTCCACCCAGACGATGTTCATCCTCGACGAGTACGACCACCGGCGCTGAGGTTGTGCGGCAGCGGGCAGTAAGTCAGCCCGTGAAAGCCTCCAGGGCGCTTACGAACCTCGTCGTGTCCTCCATCATCGAGGCGTAGTCGGCCCTTTGATAGACGATGCTCTTCGCTCCCGCGATCGCGCTCTCGAGCAGCGAGCCATCAGGTGCCGGGAAGAGCGAGTCGTCGCTCCCGCTCACTACGAGCACGGGCAGGTGAACCGTACCCGCGCCTGCTCCGAGGTCCCCGCTACCCCACAAGCCGTTCTGCAGCTGCGCCTCGGCCACGATGGCCGGCTGAGTCAGGTCGTCCGGCACCGCGGTCTGCAAACCCTGCAGCCACGCCACCTGGGCGGCGGCAAAGCGGGGCGAGAAGAAGAGTCTCGCCAACTCCGTCGCCGTGACAAGCGGCGAGCCGATGATCCGTTCGGTCGCCTGGCTGGGCGGCATGGCGTCGCGTCCGCCGCTCGAGGTGTCGACGAGCACGAGCGAGCCGGCGCTCCCGGGGTGTCGCTCCGCCAGGCCGAGAGCGACCTCTCCGCCGAGGCCCCACCCGAGCACCGTCGGGCGCGTCAGGTGAAGGGCCTGGATGAGCCCGGCGGTGTCGTCCGCCCACCGCTCGAGGCTGAGCCGAGCCGGCAACGGGCCGGAGTAGCCCGTGCCCGGCAGGTCGAAGACCGTCACGCGGTAGTGCTGGGCCAGTGTGGCGAGGAACGGCGCCGCCCACGACGCCATCGAGGCGTCCTCGCCGGCGATGAGGAGGAGGTCCGGCCCGGAGCCGAAGTGGCGAAAGGCGATCCGGTCGATGCTGAGATAGGACGAAGTCCCCGGAGTCGGGAGCGGGGCGGTCGCCGCCCCGTCCGGCACCGCCACGACCGGCACCCGCAGCGCCCGGCCGAGGAAGGCGTCCGTGCCGGCCATCTGGCTCCCCGGCACTCCCACGGGCGACGGCAGAGTGGTTGTCGTCGTGGTCGAGGAGGACGAGCTCGCCGAGGAGACGCCCGTCGAGGCCGAGCCCGGAGTCGGGGGCGTCGAGGATCGCGAGCACGCCCCGAGCAGCACTGCGATGGCCGCCGTGCCGGCCAGGGCCGCCTTCCGGCCGCGGCGGACGGACCGGTCGCGGCCGCGGCGGCGGGACGACCGCCTGTTCATCTCCAGTGGATCCGGGAGAGCCGCTCCGATGTGACGTAACCGTGGTGGGCGAACCAGCGGGCTGAGCGGGCGAGCGCTTCGGCCGCCGGCCGCGAGCTGTAACCGAGCTCCCGCCGGGCACGTTCGTCGGCGAAGATCATCTGCGTCGTGGCCATCCGGGTGGCTTCGAGCGGCACCGAGGGTGACCGCCCGGCCAGGCGTCCCTCGATGACCTCCGACAAGAAGGCGGCACCGATGGCAACGGCGGCAGGAACCCGGAAGCGAGGCGCCGGCAGACCGGTCTCGGCGGCGAGCATGTCGAGGATCTGCTTGAACGTCCGGTTCTCGCCCCCGAGGATGTAGCTGCGTCCCTGCCCACCGTGCTCGAGCGCCAGGACATGGCCGGCCGCAACGTCGTCGACGTCGACGACGTTGAGCGAGGTGGCGAAGTAACCGGGCATCCGCCCGTTGAGAAAGTCGAGAACGACCCTCCCCGTCGGGGTGGGGACGAGGTCCCGCGGCCCGACAGGAAGCGTCGGCTGGACAAGGACCACGGGGAGCCCCCCAGCCGCGGCCCGCAGGACTTCATGCTCGGCCACATACTTCGAGCGCTTGTAGCACCCGAAGAGGTGCTCGATCCGTGGCCAGTCTGTCTCGTCGGCCGGGCTGCCTTCGGCGGCGCGGTCGAGCCCGATCGTGCCCACCGTGCTCGTGTAGACGAGGCGCTCGCATCCCGTCTCGGCGCCGGCGTCGAGCACGTTCAGAGTCCCGCCGACGTTCACGTCGTAGAACTCGCTCGGCTCCTTCGACCAGAATCGGTAGACGGCGGCAGCATGAAAGACGTACCGGGCACCGTCGATCACCTTGCGGACGGCGACGGCATCTCTCATGTCAGCCTCGGCCCGCTCGACGGCGAGCCCGTCGATGTTGCGCGAGTCGGCCCCGGGCTGCAGGACGGCGACCACTGTCGCCCCGCGATCGGCCAGCACCCTCGTCAGGGCCGACCCGATGAAGCCGCCGGCGCCGGTGACTACTACCCGGTCACCGGCCGAGAGCGGGAACGTGCTTGATCGCGCCGGCTCGGGGGCCGGCCGCCCGGCCGCAGGAGGCGTGCCGGCCACGACCCTCAGACGCGCTCACGTTGCAGAGCGCTCTTGGCGAGCGTCTTTCCGAACTCGAAGATGAGGGCCGAGTTGCGGTGGGCGTCGGCCAGCACGTCGTCGAGGGCGGCGACGAAGTAGTCGATCTCCGCCTGGCCGGCTACGAGGGGGGGCAGCAGCTTCACGATGTTCACGTTGTCCGCTGCCACCTGGGTGAGGATGCGGTGGCGGGTGAAAAGTGGTCCTACGACGAGCTGGGAGAAGAGCCCCTTGCGGGCCGACTCCAGCATCTTCCAGCGGGACCGGAGCCGTAGCGACTCCGGCTCCCCGAAGACGAGCCCCACCATGAGGCCGAGGCCTCGCACCTCGTGCAGGAGCTCGTAGCGCGAGACGAGCGGCGCCAACGCCTCGGTGAGGGCTGCCCCGGTCTCGGCCGCCCGTTGCACGATCCTCTCGTCGTCGATCACCTGCAGCGTGGCAAGGCCGGCCACCATCGCCAGCTGGTTCCGCCCGAAGGTCGTCGAATGGACGACGGCGCGCTCCATCTTCGAGTACACGTGGTCGAACACCGCGGCGCTGAACAGCGTCGCCCCCACCGGGATGTAGCCCCCGGAGAGAGCTTTCGAGATGGTGATCACGTCGGGCTCGAGCCCGTAGTGCTCGTGCGCCCACATCTTTCCCGTCCGGCCGAGTCCCGTCTGGACCTCGTCGGCGACGAAGAGCGTCCCGTACCGGCGGCAGAGCTCCTCCGCCCCCCTCCAGTACTCGCGTGAGGCGAGATAGACGCCCTTTCCCTGGACGATCTCCACCACGAAGGCGGCCACGTCGGCCCGGCGAAGCTCCCGCTCGAGCGACTCGAGATCTCCGAAGATCACCGAGTCACAACCGGGCAGCAACGGCCCGAAACCCGCCCGGAACTCCGTCCCGCCGTTCAGGGACAGGGCGCCGTTCGTGAGCCCGTGGAACGAGTGGTCGGCGTGCAGAACACGTGGACGCTTTGTGGCGTACCTGGCGAACTTGACGGCGCACTCGATCGCCTCCGCACCGGAATTCGAGAAGAAGCACCGCTGCAGCCCGTCGTGGCTGCGGGCGACGAGAGCCTCGGCCAACAGCCCCGGCAGGAGGGCGCAGTCGAGCTGGACCAGGTTCGGCAGGTCGAGGTCGATGGCGTCGGCAAGGGCCTTCTTGATCACCGGATGCGACCGGCCGAGGGCGAAGACGCCGAAGCCCGAGAGGAAGTCGAGGTAGCGCTCACCCGCCCGGTCATAGAGGTAGCAGCCCTCGCCCCGCTCGTAGAAGCGGTCGAAGCCGAGCGTCTTCAAGACTTTTGCCAGCTGCGGGTTGAGATATTCCGAGTGGAGCCGGAAGTTCTCCCCGCGTCGCGTGTCGATCAATCCTCGAAGGTCGAAGCCCAATGGATCCTCTCCGCTCAGGTGCCCGGCAGAAGCGTACCGGGCAGCCCCCCTTCCGCCGTATCACCGACGCGGGCGGCCTCTCTGACGCGAGGTCCCGGCCTCGACCGGTCGCCCCGGTAGACCAAGTCTGCGCCCGGCTCGCTCGGACGGTCGGCGGCCGAGAAGAGCAGGTCCGAAGAGTCGAGCGGGCGCCGACCGATAGGCTGGGTGCATGTCAGCCCCCCACCGACAGGGTGGTCGGGAGGGCCTGGACGACGGCGCCGCCACAAAATCCGGCGCATCGAGGGGAGAGCGAGTTGCTCCCTCCGACGTCCATGAGGTCCTCGGCCGCCACCTCCTCCTCGAGAGCTACCCGATGGTGTTCGATCCGGTGCGCAGCCATGGCGCCTACCTCGTCGACGCTCGCGACGGCACCGAGTATCTCGACTTCTATACGTTCTTCGCCTCCTCGCCGCTCGGGCTCAACCCCGCCGGCCTCGCCGACGACGAGGCCTTCCTGCGGGAGCTTGCCGTCGTGGCGGCGAACAAGCCCGCCAACTCCGACTTCCATACGACCTACCTGGCCGAGTTCGTCGAGACGTTTTGGCGTGTCCTCGGCGACCCGGCGCTCCCGCACCTCTTCTTCATCGAAGGAGGGGCGGCGGCGGTGGACAACGCCGTCAAGGTCGCCTTCGACTGGAAGTCCCGCCGCAACGAAGCCGCCGGCCGCTCGGCGGATCTCGGCACGCGTGTCATGCACCTGCGCCACGCCTTCCACGGCCGGGGCGGTTACACCCTCTCCCTGACCAACACAGATCCGGTGAAGGTCGACCGGTTCCCGAAGTTCGACTGGCCCCGGATCCCCTCCCCCGCCATCCGGTTTCCGCTCTCGGAGCATCTCGCTCGAGTGGAGGAGGCGGAGGCGGAGGCACTGGCGGCCGCAGCTGATGCCTTTGCCGTTCACCCGCACGACATCGCCTGCTTCATCGCCGAGCCCATCCAGGCCGAGGGAGGCGACCGCCACCTCCGTCCGGAGTTCCTCCACGCCATGCAGGAGCTGTGTCTCGAGCACGAGGCCCTCTTCGTCCTCGACGAGGTGCAGACCGGCGTCGGCGTCACCGGGACGCCCTGGTGCTACCAGCAGCTCGGCCTCGAGCCCGATGTGGTCTCGTTCGGGAAGAAGGTGCAGCTGGGCGGTTTGATGGCCGGTCGCAGGGTCGACGACGAGCCCGAGAACGTCTTCCGGGTGTCGAGCCGAATCAACTCCACCTGGGGAGGCAACCTGACCGACATGGTCCGCTCGACGCGGCTTCTCGAGATCATCGAGTCCACCGGGGCGATCGAGAACGCGGGCCGCGAAGGCGCCCACCTCTTACAGCGATTGCTGGAGCTCGAGGACCGTCACGACGGCGTCATCTCGAACGCCCGCGGACGCGGTCTGCTGGCGGCCCTCGACCTTCCGACCGGCGAGGTCCGGGACGAGGTGCTCACGTCGCTGCGTACCGACGAGCATGTGCTCGCCCTCGCATGTGGCGATGTCTCCCTGCGGTTCCGGCCCTCGCTGGCAATCTCGGCCGAGGAGGTCGACCTGGCCTGTGAGGCCCTCGACCGAGTGCTGCAGAAGAGAGGCATCTGACAGTGGCCACTCGCGCGCTGTCTTCGGTGGTCGGCGGCAAGCCCGTTGTCGAGGACTTCGAGCACATGCAGTCGACCAATCCCGCCCATCTCGACGACGTCGTGGCGGACGTCGCCCTCGCCAGTGCCGCCACTTTCACCGATGCGTGCCGGGTCGCCAAGGCCGCGCAGCAGTCGTGGGCGGACGTGCCCGCGCCCATCCGGGGCCGGGCAATCGCCGAGATCGGGCGCCTCGTGGAGGCGAACAAGGAGACGCTCGCCCGTCTCTTAACCCGTGAGGTGGGCAAGCCCTATGCCGAGGCCCTCGGCGAGGTGCAAGAGATCATCGACACGTGCGACTTCTTCCTCGGGGAGGGACGGCGCCTGTACGGGGAGACGGTTCCCTCCGAGATGCACGACAAGGCGCTTTTCACCTACCGGATGCCGGTCGGCACCGTCGCGGTCGTCACGGCGGGCAACTTTCCCGTCGCCGTCCCGTCGTGGTACCTCGTGCCGGCCCTTGTCTGCGGCAACACGGCGGTGTGGAAGCCGGCGGAGTACTCCGCTGCTGTCGCCACGGCGCTCTACGAGCTGTTCGTCGCCGGCGGGCTCCCGCCCGGGGTCCTCAACCTCGTGCTCGCCGACGGCCAGGCGACATTCGCCGGGATAGAGGCAGGGCTCTCCGAACACGTCATCGACAAGGTGGGCTTCACCGGGTCGACCGCTGTCGGCTCGCTCATCGGCGAGCTGACCGGCCGTCACATCCAGTCCGCCTGCCTCGAGCTCGGCGGCAAGAACCCCATGGTCATCACGGCGGACGCCGACCTGGAGCTTGCCGTCGAGGGCGCGCTCTTCTCGGGTTTCGGAACTGCCGGCCAGCGCTGCACGTCGCTCGGGACAGCCATCGTGCACGAGTCGATCCACGACGAGTTCCTCTCCCGCCTGGTGGACCGGCTGGAGGGCGCCCGGATCGGGGATCCCTCCGAGGACGTCTTGTACGGCCCGATGCTCGACGCCCGCTTCGCCACACGGTTCGAGGAGTACCTCGACGAGCTCATCCAGCCGCACCATCGCCTGCTCGGGAGCGCCCACACCGGGCGGATAACGCCCGATCACCCTCGGGACGGCTTCATCGGCGATCCCGCCGCCGGCGTCTTCTGTCACCCGACCATCGTTGATGGCGTTCGCCTCGACGACGAGATCGCCCGGACCGAGACCTTCGGGCCGATGATCGGAGTGGCTTCCTTCCGCCACTTCGACGAGGCGATGGCGATAGCCAACTGCTCGGGCTACGGCTTGTCGGCGGCGATCTACACCCACTCCCCGGAGCGGGTCTTCGCTTTCCGGAGGCGGATCAGCGCCGGCATGGTGAGCGTCAACAACTCGACGTCCGGAGCCGAGGCTCATCTGCCCTTCGGGGGCAACGGGAAGTCGGGCAACGGCAGTCGCCAGAGCGGCAAGTGGGTCCTTGACCAGATGACCAGATGGCAGTCGATGAACTGGGACTACTCCGGCAGGCTGCAAAAGGCGCAGATGGACACGGAGTCGATCACGGCCGACCGCAACTTCCGACTGGTCGACTGAGCCTTCCACCTGCAGGTGGCCGACTGTGGCCTCAGTCGACAGCCGTCTCGGGCGGCCGGGAGGTCCCGGTGTAGGGCCGTGTCATGGCCCCGACGGCGTCGAGATCGACCTCGACGAGAAACGGCTCGCCGGCGGCGAGGGCAGACCGCACGTGCTTGCCGAAGTCCGCCGGCGAGGAGGCCTTGGCGGCACCGACACCGAGGGCGTGGGCCACCCCGACAAAGTCGGGCCGGCCGAGATCGACGCCAATGGTGCCGTCGTACTGCCGCTCCTGGATGTTACGGAGGATCCCGTAGCCGCCGTCGTCGAACAGCGCCACCACGACCGGGAGCCGCTCCTGGGCGATGGTGGCGAGCTCAGCCACGCTCAACATGATGCCGCCGTCTCCGACTAAGAGGACGACCGGCTGCCCGCCCGTGGCGGCGGCGGCACCGACTGCGTGTGCCAGTCCGAGGCCGATGGCGAACCCGTTCGGCATGATGGCCGTCCGCGTCCTGCGCACCGGGAGCAGGCGGTTCCCCCACGTGTAGGCCGGGATCGTCGAGTCCTTCACCACGACGGTGTCTCTATCGAGAAGCGGGGCGAGCTCGTCCAGCAGCCCTTCCTGGGATCCGAGGGTGGACCGCAGACGCGCCCGGCCGGCGGCGACGGCGCGCTGTACCTCGTCCTCCCACCCCGTCTCCGCCAAAGGAGGCCCGGACCTCCCGAGCCGCTCGAGAAGAGCGACGACCGCCTGCCTGGCATCCCCGGTGACCGCGGCGGCGGCCGGGTAGTTCCGCGCCGGCCGCGCCGGGTCGACGTCGATCTGCACGATCGTGGCAGGCAGCTGCATCTTCCAGTTCTCCGTGTTGGGTCCCTGGTAGCGCGTGCCGATCCCCACGAGCAGGTCGGCCCGGCCGCACATCTCTCGGACAGCCGGCTCCCACGAGAGGTTGCCGACGCACAGAGCCTCGTCCTCGGCCAGGATCCCCCGGCCGTTTGGGCTCGTGATGAGGCCGGCGCCGAGGCGCCGTACGAGTGCCGCCACTTCGGCTTCGGCACCCGAGGAGACGGCGCCGCCCCCGGCCCAGACGAGGGGCCGGCGGGCGGTCGAGAGCAGCTCGGCCGCCACGGCGAGCTCATCCTCAGAGGCCGGGTGAATGGTGGCGGGGGCCAGTGCGCTCCCGAGCTGGCCGGCCGGCGCCGGCGCGGCCGCCGCATACTGCAGGTCGATCGGCAGCTCGACGGAGACCGGGCCCGACGCAGCCGACAGCGCTTGGCCGATGCCCTTCGCGACGGTCATGGCGATCTCGTCGGCGGATGCGGCCCGCAAGACTGCCTTCGAGAGCGACTTCAACATCGAGGGCTGATCGGGCACCTCGTGGATGAAACCCCGCCCCGCATCGAGGTACCTCGTCTCGACCTGTCCCGTCAGGTGGAGCACGGGCGAGCCGGAGACGAACGCCTCGAGCAGCCCGCCCATCGAGTTGGCCGCCCCCGGGCCGGTCGAGCTGATGAACACACCGAGGCGCCCCGTCACCCTCGAATAGGCGTCTGCCGCCCCGGCGGCGGCCTGCTCGTGGCGCACGGTGACGACCCGGATACGGCCCCGTCGCCGGAGGGCGTCGTAGACCGGCAGGTTGTGAACGCTCGGGATGCCGAAGACGACCTCGACGCCGGCCTCTTCGAGGGCATCGACGACGCCGTCGCCGCCCGTGTGGTCTGCCATCTGTCTCTCCTGTGGTCGGTTGACAACGGTACCCAGCCTGACCGGGTGGCCGTGGCGAGAGGTGGTTCTCCGCCTTCGTCCCGCCAGCACCCGACCGTCCTGGGGGAGCATCCCTAGTCTTGATACAGCCCTTCTGTAACGTGCGCGACGATGGCTTCCTCCGGCTCCGGCGTGCGCGCAGCGGGCGACTTCTGCTTCGTCCACGCTGCCGACCTGCACCTCGACACGCCGTTCAAAGGGATCGGCGAGACTGCTCCCCACGTCGCCACGGCCCTGAGGGAGGCTTCCCTCGATGCCCTCGACAACCTCGTCGAGCTCTGCCTCGACCGGAAGGCGGCCTTTCTCATCGTTGCCGGCGACGTCTACGACGGGACCGAGCGGGGCATCCGGGCCCAGCTGCGCTTCCACGACGGCCTCCGTCGTCTTTCCGACGCCGGAGTGTGGACCTTCGTCGTCCATGGCAACCACGACCCCATAGAGGCCGGCTGGTCGGCGATCCAGTCCTGGCCAGAGCGCGTGCGGGTCTTCTCGAGTGGCGAGGTGGGCGTGGCCGTCGTCGGGGAGCCGGAGGCGCCGCTGGCAGTCGTGCAGGGGATCAGCTATTGGCGCAGAGACGTCACGGAGAACCTCGCTCGCCGCTTCTCGCGGCAACCGGCGAGCAGCTTCCAGGTGGGAGTGCTGCACTGCAACGTCTCCGGCGCCGCCGAGGGTCACGACGACTACAGCCCCTGCTCTCTCGACGACCTCCGGCGGAGCGGCCTCGACTATTGGGCGCTCGGCCATATCCACACGCGGATGGTGTTGAGCGGCCGACCGCACGGGGAGGAGCCCTGGATCGTCTACCCGGGCAACCTGCAAGCCCGCAGTGCGAAGGCTGCCGAGCGGGGAGCCAAGGGGGCAGTCGTCGTCGAGGTCGTGGACGGCAGGGTGGCCGGCGCGGACTTCGTCGCTTGCGACCTGGTCCGCTACGCCGCCGTCGACATCGACGCGAGCCATCTCGGCTCCCTCGAGAACGTCCGTGACGCCTGCACCGAGGCGGCCCGCGACGAGCTCGAGGCTGCCGGCGGACGCTCCATCCTGCTGAAGGGCCACCTCTTCGGACGAGGGGCAGCCCACGAGCAGCTCCGGCGACCGGCGGCTCTCGAGGAGCTTCTCCTCGCCCTCCGGGCGGACGCCGGCTCCTCCGTGCCCTTCTGCTGGTGGGACCGCATCGAAGACAAGACCGGGTCGATGCTCGATCTCGAGCAGATGGCGAACGAGTCGGACTTCACGGCCGACCTGATCGAGCTTGCTCGTCACCTGCGTGCCGCCGACGCGCCGTTCGACCCCGACCTGCTCGAGGAGATCACGAGTGGCCTGCCGAAGGACCTGCGGGCCCGGGCCGCGGCCCAGGCCACCGCGGAGTTGCTCGAGCACGGCCTCACCGTGGCCCTCGGGGACCTAGCCACCGACAGCACGTGATCGCCGGCGCCGACGAGAGGAGCGCGTGATGCGGATCACGTCTTTTCGCGTCGACGGTTTCGGAGCGCTCGCGTCCCTCGGAGAGGACGCCCTTGCCCCCGGTCTCGTCGTGGTCCTCGGGCCGAACGAGGCCGGCAAGTCGACGCTGTTCGACTTCTTGACCGGGGTGCTTTTCGGTTTCCCGCAGCGCCGGGACAATCCCCGCTTCCACGCCCCGGTACGGGGCGGGCGCCACGGCGGACGCGTGAGCTTCGTCGACGACTCCGGCGGCGAGTGGGTCGTCGAGCGCCACGCCGGCCCGCAGCGGGGACTGCAGGTGCGGTTGCCCGATGGGAGCCCGGGGAACGAGCGTGACCTTGGGCGCGTCCTGGCCGGCGCCAGCCCGAGCCTGTTCCGGGCGGTCTTCGCCATCGGCATCGACGATCTCCGCCAGCTCGACACCTTGACCACCGACGAGGTACGCGAACTGCTCTTCGCCTCGAGCATCTTCGGCCAGCGACGCTCGGCCACGAAGGCGATCAAGCAGTTGGGCGATGCCCGGGACGAGCTCGCGAGGCCGCGGCGGGAGGACGCCCCGGCGAACCGGTTGGCGAGGGAGATCGTCGAGACCCGGGCCGAGCTGGCCGGGGCGGGGCGGGAGATGGCGAGCTTCGGGGAACTGAGCCGGCGGGCCACCGCGGCGGAGGAGCGCGTGATGGCGTTTCGCGAGCAGTGCCGCCTGCACAGGAGCCGGGAACGCCAGCTCGAGCTGTTGATGACGTGCTGGAAAGCTCACAACAGGGCCGAAAGCTCAAGAGCCTTGCTGAGCCGGCTGGCGTTGCCGGCGCCCGGGTCCGAGCAGGAGCGGTCGCTCGACACCCTGTTGCGACTCGAGCCCGAGCTGCAGAAGCTGGCCGCACAGGTCTCCGGCCATCGGGAACGCCAGCACAAGCTGGCCGAGCTGCAGCACCAGCACGATTCGCTGGCCTCCTCTGTGCAGCGGCGGCTGGCCCGGCTCGGCCCGGGCTGGACGGCGGAGCGCCTCCGCCAGGTGAACGAGCCGGAGCTGCTGGCCGACCGCGTCCGGGCCGCTCGACAGGAGCAGGCGGAGCTCTCGAGTGTGCAGGCGACGGCCGCCGCCCTCCTCGACGAGGCGGAGGGAGGCCTCCGTGAGGTCGCGGCCGAGGGGCAACTCGCCTTGGCCGGAGTAGCTGGCGGGGGCGGCCTTGCTGCCGGCGTGAGAGCCGAGAGCACGGAGTCCCCGGAAGTCCTGGGCCGGCGCCGGGTCGAGATCGAGGCCCGCCGCCGGGCGGTGAACGAGCTGCGCGAGCGGATGGCAGAGCTCGACGAGGCCAAGACAGCCATGCTCGGTGCCACCCTAAGCCGCGCCGAGGCGGGGCGGCCCGCCCCGGACCGCCACCGGGCTGCAGCTCCGGCGATCTCGCTCGCCGCGCTCTTGTTCGGCGGGATCGCGGTGGCGTTGGTGGCAGGGCGTCAGCCGGTGCTCGCCGCCGGGGCGGCCTTGGTGGCTCTCTTGTTGACGGGGGCGGTGATTGCCGGCCGCCTTCGCCAGGGCCCCGGACGGTATCCCGCCGCCACCGGGGCCACCCCCCACGACCGGGCAGCGGGAGCGGAGGCCGCCGAGATCGCTCGTCGCGCCCGTGACGAGATCGCCGGCCTTGCCGGCCAGCTCGGACTGCCCGCCCCGCCGTCGAAGGTGGACGTCGAGCGGCTCGACATCGCTTTGCAAGGCGAAGGCGAGCTGGCCGGCCGGCTCGAGAAGCACTGGCTGGCGCGCCAGAAGGCGGAAGCCCGGGTGGTGGCGGCCCGTCGCGCCTTCGAGGCCGCCAGCAGGCGGCAGCAGGACGCCGAGCGCGCCTTCAGCGATTGGCGGCGGGAGTGCGGTTTCGAAGGAGCCGAGACACCTGACGCCGTCCTCGAGGCAGTGGTCTCGATCGGCGAGCTGAGAGCCGATCTGGAGGGGCTTGGCCGGATCGAGAAAGCGGTGGCCGCACTGAAGCGCTCGGTGGCGATCTTCTCCGACCATCTGCAGAGCCTGCGCTTCATAGGCCCGGAGCCGGACACCGCCGGGGAGGACGTGAGCTGGCCGGAGGAGAGGCTTGAGGAGCGATTGACTTCCCTCCTCGAGGCGGCCGCCGACGCCCGCCGGCTAGAGGAGAGCCGTGTCGCTCTTGCTGAAGAGATCAGCCGGGCCGAGGCCGAGGTCGACGAGGCGCTCGGATCCGGTGAGACCGCCGATCGGCTACGGCAGGAGCTCACATCCGGCCAGGTGCTCAGCTGGCGCCAGGAGCTCGACGAGCTGGAGGCGGCCGGCGAGATGCTCGGCCGAGGCGAGGAGGAGGCCGTCCGCGAGCATCAGTCGGTCACAGAGTTCATGACTCAGCTGGCAACTTCCGACCGCGTCATCTCGCTCGGGCAACGCCAAGCAGCCCTCGAGGACGAGCTGAGCCACGTGCTCGACCAGTATCTCGTTCTCGGCACGGCCCGCGCGCTGCTGCGGCGCACGCTCTCACTGCACGAACGGGAACGGCAACCCGCCGTCATCGCCAAGGCGGCGAGCCATTTCGAGCGGGTGACGGCGGGGCGCTACGTGGGCCTCCTGCCGAGCGCCGGGACGGACGGGCACCAGACCATCAGGGCAGTGCAGGCGAACGGCTCGACGATCGAGGCCACCGACCTCAGCCGCGGCACGCTCGAGCAGCTCTACCTGTGCCTCCGGCTCGGTCTGGCGGACTCATTCGCCGAGCGGGCGGTGTCGCTGCCGGTCTTCCTCGACGACGTCCTCGTCAATTTCGACCCGGCGCGAGCGCGGGCGGTGGCGACAGAACTCGCTTCGGCTGCCGCTCGGCACCAGATCATCTTCTTCACCTGTCACCCTCATCTGGCCGAGCTGGCGCTGAAGGCGAGCAGCGAGGGTCCCGTCACCTCACAGCTGGTCGAGCTGAGCCGGCTGTAGCGCCAGCACGGCCTCGGCTCCCCGCGGGCAGCCGGCTCAACTGCGGGCAGGCGCCGGCCGGCGGGCGCAGCTCGATGCCGGCACCCCCTGCCCGCCGTCCGATGGCGGGCTCAGAACTCGGTGAGACAGTAGGGCGGCCTGTCGTTGGCGAACATGCGGTCGGCGCGGGTGAGCGCGCCTTCGGCCTTCTCACGGACCAGCGCCGACAGGCGGAACTCCGACGGGGGCACCGCTCCGAGGTAGATCGTCGCCAGGCTGGAGACGTCGAGCTCGACGTCGGCGGGCGCATCTGTGCGCTCGACCTCGGCCGGCGCCCATTCCTCGGTCACGTGCAGCCGGTAGCGGCCGGTGTTCCAGCTGCAGAACTCGTCCTCTACCTCGAGGACGAGCGTCCCGGGTTGGGGGTAGCGGCGCCCAGCCAGGGCTGCCGGCACGTCGACAAGCCGGAGCCAGGAACGGTCGCCGCTGAAGACCGTCCGGAGCTGTCGAGGATTTGCCAGCAGCCACCGGAGCGGCTCGTCGAGTGGACGGCCGGGCGCCCGGATCTCCTCGGTGAGATCGATCCCGAGCAGGAACTGCCACAGACCGATGTAGGCGGCGGTCGTCAAATGGCACAACTCATGACAGATCACGCGGCGCGCCCACGAGTCGGACGGCGCCATCGGGGCCACCTCGTAGGCGACATAGCCGTCGATCCGGCCACCCTCCTCGTAGACAGCGTAGAAACGACGGGTCAGATCCTCCGCACCCGGATCGCCGATGGCGTTCAGAAAATCGAGCACGTTCTTGCGGTCGATCTCGCCCGCCCTCGTCGGCGCGTACTCGGCATAAACGGCGGGAAACGCCTCGCTCGCCGCCTCCCTATCGAGGAGGCGGATGCGGCCCGGCATGGGGGCGGCCCCCGGTTCATCAAGTCGCGCCACTCGCTTGTCCAGCTCGTAGCGGGACCCGAACGTCGCCATGCCGTACCCGTAGCGGCCGTAGATCCCGCCCTCGCTCGCAAAGAGAGTCGCCAACGCCTCGCCGTCCCGGCGCAGCTCATCGAGTTGGCGATGCATGAGCGCTCTCAATCGACCCTGGCGGCGGTGAGACGGGGCGACGGCGACGCCCACCACCACTCCCACCGGCAAGCGGCTCAAGCCGGGGAGAGTGATGATCGACCGCTCGGACACCGCGCTCCCGACGACCTCGTCACCGTCGCGAGACGCGAGCGCACGCTCGAGTGTCATGTGGTCCTCGATCAGCTCCCGGACCGGAGCCGACATCCGCCCGCCGAAGGCCACGCCGTCGATCTCGAAGAAGGCGTCGAGCTCCTCTTCCTTGAGTGGACTGACGTCAAAGCCCATCCCGGCGTGGCTCATGCCAGGTGAGTCTGTCACGCCCGCCCGCCGGCGCTCGCCGTGAAGGCGCCGAGGCGCTCCGGCGGCGTGACCTCGATCAGGCCTCGGTGCTGCCGTTCCGTTCGTGGCGGATCGTCTTGCGGATCAGCTCGACCCGCGCCTCGCTGGCGTTGACGTCATCCCCTTGGGAGGCGAACAGAGCCTGCCGGTCAGCCTCGGCCTCGGCGGCCGCCCCGGTGTCGGCGGCCGCCAGCCGGGCTTCGATGCCCTCGGCGACGAGCTTCTCGGCTTCCGCCACGAGCGCCTCCACCATCTCGGCCTCGGGGACGACCCGGACGATCTGGCCCTTGATGAACAGGTGGCCCCGGTGCTTGCCGGCGGCGATGCCGAGATCTGCTTCTCGCGCCTCGCCCGGACCGTTCACGACGCATCCCATGACGGCGACCTGGATGGGAAGGCTCCTCTCCTCGAGCGCCTCCTGGACCTGTTTCGCCACCCCGATCACGTCGATCTCGGCACGTCCACACGACGGGCAGGCGATGAGGTCGAGCCCCTTGCGCTCGCGCAGCCCGAGCGCTTCGAGGAGCTGACGGCCCGCTCGCGCCTCCTCGACAGGGTCGGCGGTGAGGGAGTAGCGGATCGTGTCCCCGATCCCCTCGGCAAGGAGAGTGGCAATTCCCGCCGTCGCCTTCAAGAGGCCGGCCGGCGGGGGTCCCGCTTCGGTGACACCGAGGTGAAGGGGATGGTCGAATGTCTCGGCGGCGAGCCGGTAGGCGGCAATCATGAGCGGGACATTGGAGGCCTTGACCGAGATCTTGACGTCGTCGAAGCCGACCTCCTCGAAATAGGCCAGCTCCATCCGAGCCGACTCGACCAGGGCTTCCGGCGTGGCACCCCCGAAGCGCTTGTAGAGCTCCGGGTGCAGCGAGCCGGCGTTTACGCCGATGCGGATGGGCACACCGCGGTCTCGTGCCTCGGCGGCGACGAGCTTGATCTCCTCCGGCTTGCGGAGGTTGCCCGGGTTGAGGCGAAGGCCGTGGACGCCTGCTTCGAGCGCCGCCAGCGCCATCTCGTGGTGGAAGTGGACATCGGCTACGAGCGGCACCGGTGAGCGCGGGACCATCCGGGCGAGCCCTTCTGCTGCCGCCTGCTCGTTGCAGGTGCACCGGACTATGTCGGCGCCGGCAGCGGCGAGCGCATATATCTGGGCCAGTGTGCCCTCGACGTCGGCCGTCTTGGTGATCGTCATCGACTGGACACTGATGGGTGCGCCACCGCCGACCGGCACGTTCCCGACGGCAATCTGGCGGGTGGGACGTCTCTCTGGAGCCATCACGGCAGGTCGTGACATATGTTCGAAGCCTACCGGGCGATGCTCGGATCTCTTCGGCAAGCACCTCGCCGGCCCGGGGGTGAGCAGGCGCCGGGCGTGGCTAACCGCCCGGCAGGTGCACCGGCTGGACGATGTTGGAGTAGAGGGCGCCGAGACCGATGACGACAATGAACGCCAAGAAGACATAGGCGACAGGCATCAGCTTGGTGATGTCGGCGTAGTACCGCCTCCCGCGGCGGGAGCGGATGCGCTCGTAGATGGCGATGGCGACGTGGCCGCCGTCCAAGGGGAGCATCGGGAACATGTTGACGATCCCGACGAAAAGGTTGATGGCGGCAAGGAGCAGGAGTAACTCGCCGATGTCCTGCCTGTAGGCCTGCGCCCCGATCTGTATCGCCCCGAGAAACGAGATGATCTGCCCCCCGGAGGAGCCCGACCCCGATCCCGCTGCGCTCGACGAGCCACCCGAGCCGCCCGAGCCGGTGCCCGCGGTGGCGTTGCCGGCGTTTCTGACCTGATGGAAGAAGCTGTCGAGGCCGTGCAGCGAGAAGATAGCGGCCAGGCCCTTGCCGGTGTCGGCGACGAGGGAGCCGAACTCCGAGCCCGCCTTGGGGACTGCTGCGAGCGGGCCGACGGCCTGTGTCCGCGACGTGGAGAGGACGACTCCGATGATCCCGGTCGGGCGGTTCCCGTAGGTCTGCCGGACGCCCTGGTAGATCTCCGTGACGCGCCTCCCGTCGACGGGGGTGACGGTCAGGTCGACGAGGCGGCCATGTCGACGTACTACGGCGCGGAGAGGCCGGCCGACGCTGCCGGAGATCGCCTTCGACAACGCGTCGACGGACCTGACGGGGTGGCCGTCGATGGACACGAACACGTCACCGGACCTGATCCCTGCGAGCTGCGCCGGCGTCTTTCCCTGTGCGAAATGGAGCCTGCCCGCCACCGTGGGCGGGGTGGACACGCTCTGTCCGACGAAGACGAACAAGGACCACAACAGTGCCAGGGCGAGCACCATGTGCACTGCCGATCCAGCGCTCGCCACGAGCACCCGGCGGGGAAACGACGACTGCCTGTAGCTGCGCGACTCGTCGGACGGGTCGACGTCCTCCAGCATCGTCATCCCGACGATCTTCACGTAGCCGCCCGCCGGCAGAGCCTTGACGCCGTAGAGGGTCTCCCCCTTGCGGATGGACCAGAGCTTCGGCCCGAAGCCGAGGAAGTACTCCGTCACCTTCATCCCGCTCCACTTGGCGGTGGCGAAGTGGCCGAGCTCGTGGAGCATGATCATGGCCGCCAGGGCCAGTACGACGACGAGGATGGGGACGGCGTTGAGCGCCACGGCGAGACCGACCCCGAGCGCGACTACAGCGAGCAGCTTCGCCAGGGAGAGCCAGGGGCTCGGCTGGCTGCCGGCTTCTCCGGCGCCCGGACGAGGGTCGTCCGGCCGATGTGCAGCCTCGGGCCCCTGCCCCGCTGCACCGGCGGGCTCGGCCGACCCGCCCGGGTCGTCGCCCGGCCCGCCCGGGGCGCGGTCGCTTCCTCCCGACCTGGACTCGCTTTCGGTCATGCCGCCTGCTCCCGCCGCCCCACTTCGACGCGGGCGAGTTCGCGCGCCCGGGCGTCGGCGGCAAGCACGTCGTCGACGGTCGTGAGCGCAACCGGTTCGTGAGCAGCGAGCGTCTCAGCCACGACGTCGGCGATCCCGCGCCAGGAGAGCCGACCCTCCAGGAAGGCCGCCACGGCGACCTCATTGGCCGCGTTCATCCAGGCGGGAGCGCTTCCGCCTGCGCGACCGGCCTCGAAGGCGAGCGCCAAGCAGGCGAACGTCTCGAAGTCGGGCGGCTCGAAGTCCAGATGGCCGACCCGGGACCAATCAATCGGGCCGTAGGGGGTGCCCAGCCTGTCCGGGTACGACATGGCGTACCCGATCGGCAGGCGCATGTCGGGCTGGGAGAGCTGGGCGAGGGTGGCACCGTCGCTGAACTCCACCATCGAGTGGATGATCGACTGCGGGTGCACCACGACCTCGATCCTGTCGAAGCCGACTCCGAATAGCTCGTGGGCCTCGAGCACCTCGAGGCCCTTGTTCATGAGTGTCGAGGAGTCGACTGTGATCTTCGGTCCCATCCTCCACGTCGGGTGGGCGAGCGCGTCGGCGATCGTCACGGAGGCAAGCTGGTCGAGGCGCTTGCCCCGGAACGGGCCGCCGCTCGCCGTCACCACCAGGCGGGCGACACCGTCGCTGCCGCCGTCCGGACCGCCGGCGTGCCCGGCGAGACATTGATGAATGGCGCAGTGCTCCGAGTCGACCGGGATCAGCTCGGCGCCCTCGGTCTGGCGTGCCCGCTGCACGACCGGCGCCCCGGCCACGAGGGACTCCTTGTTCGCCAAGGCGAGACGGCTGCCGGCCCGGAGGGCGGCCACCGTTACCCCCATGCCGGCAAAACCCACCACCGCGTTCAACACCACGTCGCCCATGCGGGCGAGCGCCTCGAGCGACCCTGCACCGGCGAATAGCTCCGTGCCCGGCGGGAGGAGAGGCTCGAGCTCCCTGGCGGCTTCGGCGTCTGCCATCGCCACCGCTCCAGGTCGAAACTCGTCCGCCTGGGCGGCGAGGGCGGCGACCGACGAGGCCGCCCCGAGCGCGACTATCTCGAAGCGCTCCGGATCTGCTCTGACCACTTCGAGAGCCTGAGTGCCGATGGATCCGGTCGAGCCGGCGATGACGATGCGCCTGCGCGAACCGCTCATGAGCTGGCCCCGTTGGTGCCGGAGATGCGCGAGGGGCTCACCAGTGCAGCAGCCGCACGAGGCAATACGTCGCCGGCAGCACGAACAGGAGGGTGTCGATGCGGTCGAGCGCCCCGCCGTGGGCCGGCAGCAAACTGCCCATGTCCTTTAGACGGAGGTCACGCTTCACCATCGACTCCGCCAGGTCCCCGATGGGCGCCACGACCACCACGATCAGGCCGAGCAGGGCGCCTCTCTCGTAGGACCACGGGCTCATCTGGCTGGCAACGGCGACGGCGACGACAAAGGCAGCCAGACAGCCGCCGATGAGGCCCTCCCAGGTCTTCTTGGGGCTGACGCGGGGGAGCATCGGGCGTTTTCCCAGCCAGCTGCCGAACAGGTAGCCGCCGACGTCGTAGGCCACGGTGGCCTCGACCGCCCCGAGGAAGAAAGCCAGCCCGGTCCGATGCGGGAAAACGGCGGGGTCGAGGAGCAGCCCGGTGAACGCGCCGAGCAACCCGATCCACGCCCATCCCATCAGGGTGGCGCTGAGATTCAGCACCGGGGAGTGGCGGGTGACGCCGAGGAGGTACCAGCAGAAGGAGGCCAGCACCATGCCCGCCCCAACGAGGGCAAGCCCGAGGGGCCCACCGAAGTAGGCGGCCACGGCCGCGCCCGGGGCGGCGAGCAGGCCGAGCGCCACCGCCGGGCGGTAGCGGGCCCGCTGGAACGCCCGGTAGCACTCCGCCATGGCAACGGCGAGGACGACGCTCGAAAGCGCGAGGACAGCAACGGTCCCGGCAAGGAAGCACAGCAGCGCGACGGCGCCGATGCCCAGTCCGGTGGCGGTGGCGATGACGGGGCTCCGGCGGGGGGCCGACGGACCAATCGCTTGCCCGGGAGAGGTACTCGACCGCACGAACACGACCTCGTCACGGGGGTCGACGACGACCGAGACGATCGCCGCAGCCTCGACTCCGCTGCCACCGCTGACGGAGCTGTCGGCTCCCGGTGCTCCATCGAGTGCCGGCTCCTCGGAGGCCTTGTTCTCGACCGACTCGAGTTTGCCGAGTGGGATCTCGCCGGCGGCGACCGGCTCTGGGGGAGGCGCCGGCTCGTCGGTGACGGCGTGAATCATCCGGTCCAGCCAGCCCCTCCCGGCAGTCTGGCCGCCATGATCCGTCCGCCCCACCCACGAGACCCTCGCCCGATGGGCGCCCCGTCCGCCCTCACGACGGGCGCTGCGGAGCTCCGGGCCGGCTGACGTGAGCTCCGGCTCCGGGCCGGCCGACGCGAGCTCCGGCTCCGGGCCGGCCGACGTGAGCTCCGGCTCCGAAAGCCCGCCGGCAAGAACGGCTTCGGCTTCCGCGATACGTTGCCGCGTCGCCGCGCTCACTTCTCCGGCCCGAACCGACGTGGTGTCCTCCTCCAGTGGCGGCGGCGCGTCGGTCACAGGGGCCGTGCTCCGTGGTAGCTCGGACGTGCGATCGGAAACAGAAGTCGGCGAAGGCACCCGGATTAGGTCATCGGTGGGGTCCTCGTCCGAAGGACGAGCCGGAAACTGTTGATTTGGGTGATCCATGGTTGTCTCCCTCGGAGGCTCATCGATAACACACCCCGGCCGGCCCTAACGGGCGGCGGGCGCCTCAGAGCTCGAGCAGCTCCTTCTCCTTCGTCGCAAGATGCCGGTCGACCTCGAGGACGAACTCGTGCGTCAGCTTGTCGAGTTCCTTCTCACCACGCTCGAGCTCGTCGGAGGAAAGATCCCCGTCCTTCTGGAGCGCCTCGAGCTCATGGCGAGTCGTGCGGCGAACGTTGCGCACCGCCACCCTGCCCTCCTCGGCGCGATGGCGGACGACCTTCACCAATTCCTTCCGCCGCTCGGTGTTGAGCTCGGGAAAGACAAGGCGGATGATCGAGCCGTCGTTGGACGGGTTGATCCCGAGGTCCGAGGCGAGGATGGCCTTCTCGATCGACCTGAGCGACCCTTTGTCGTAGGGTGCCACCACGAGCACCCGCGGTTCGGGCACTTGAAATCCGGCCAACTGCTGCAGCGGGACCTCGGTGCCGTAGTAATCGATCCGGAGCTTCTCGACGAGGACCGGCGACGCCCGGCCGGTGCGCACCGTCGCCAGGTCGGCCCTAGCGTGATCGACTGCTTTGTGCATCTTTTCCCTGCACTCCTGGAGCGCTGCCTGGACGAGCCCCTCGCCGTCACTCACGAGATCAGCGTACCCAGCCGTTCGCCGGCGAGGGCGGCCCTGATGTTGCCGGGCTTCATGATGTCGAAGACCAGGATCGGGATGGAGTTGTCGCGACAGAACGTGATCGCCGTCAGGTCCATCACGCGTAGGTCGCGGGAGATCACGTCCATGAAGCCGATCTCCTCGTAGCGGACCGCGTCGGGCGAGCGCCGGGGGTCAGCGCTGTAGACGCCGTCGACCCCGGAGTGCGTCCCCTTCATGATGGCGTCCGCTTCCACCTCGGCCGCCCGGAGGGCGGCGGGAGTGTCGGTGGTGAAGTAGGGGCTGCCCATTCCAGCGGCGAGGATCACCACCCGTCCCTTTTCCAGGTGGCGGATCGCGCGGCGCCGGATATAGGGCTCACAGATCTCAGCCATGTGGATGGCGGACAGCACCCGGGTCGGCTGGCCCTCCCGCTCGATCGCGTCCTGCAGGGCGAGGGCGTTGATCACCGTGGCGAGCATCCCCATGGTGTCCGAGGTGGCTCTGTCCATCCCCTCGCCGGCACCCGTCGTGCCACGCCAGATGTTGCCGCCACCCACCACGACGGCCATCTGGACGCCGAACTCCACGCCGGCGGCGGCGATCTCCCTTGCCAAGCGGGAGACCGTCGCGGCGTCAATCGTCTCGTCGGACGCCGCGCTGGCGAGGGCCTCGCCGGACAGCTTCAGTACGACACGCGACCAACGCGGCACGAGGGTGGGCTCGCCGACCGGCATGACGTGCATCTCAGTCACGTGTTTGGCCCCCTCAGGATCCGACGACGACCTGCGCGAACCGCTTGAGCTCCACCTCGCCGAGAAGATCCGCGATCGTGCGCTTCTCGTCGCGCACGTATGCCTGTTCGAGAAGGCTCGTCTTCTTGAACCAGCCGTTCAGTCGACCCTCGACGATCTTCGGGATGGCGGCCTCCGGCTTCCCCTCGTTCCGTGCGATGGCCTCGGCGGTCTTCCGCTCCGCCTCGACGAGGTCGGCCGGCGCCTCCTCCCGGCGCACGTACTCGGGGCGGGCGAAGGCGATGTGGACCGCGATGTCGTGCGCGAGCTCGTGGCTGCCCCCGCCGAGCTCCACGAGCACGGCGTTCACGCCCCTGCCGTTCTGCAGGTGCAGGTAGCTGCCGAGCACCGACTCCGGCGGCGCCTCGAAACGCACAGTGCGCCCGATGGCGACGTTCTCCTTGAACGTGGCGGCGAGCTTCTCTACTCGCTCGCGCTGCTCCTCGAGCGAGCCGGGACCCCGGACGGCCAGCTCGGCGGCGAGCTCGTCTACGAGCTGGACGAACTCTGCCGACTTGGCGACGAAGTCCGTCTCGCACTCGAGGGAGACGATCGCTCCGACCGAGGCTGAGCCAGGCTCGCTCTCCACGACGACCGCCACGGCGCCCTCGGTCCGATCGCGACCCTGGCGCTTGCTGGAGCTTACCTTTCCCTGTTCCCGTAGCAGCTGCGCGGCCTTGTCAAGGTCGCCGTCTGCCTCCTCGAGCGCCTGGCGGCAGTCAAGGATGCCGGCGCCTGTCCTCTTTCGTAGTTCCTTGACGTCTCGCGCCGTGAAATCAGCCATCGATTACCTCAGTCCTCCACACTTGCGTCAACTGTTTCGTCCGGCGTGTTCCCGTTCGCCGAGTCCGGCGCCACTCCGCTGCCCGTCGCCGGCCGGTCGGCCGAGCCCGAGGAGAAACCCTCCTCGGTCTCGCCGCCAGCCGCCGCCACAGGTTCGGCCGGCGCCGACTCCGGATCTCCACTCGGTCCCGGCGTTGCTGCTTCGGCCGCCGCAGGCGCGGCAGCCGGCGGTGCTGCCGGGGTCGCCACGGCTGCTTCCGAACCGGCGGAGGTTTCTCCGCCCGGGGCGGAAGCAGGCGGCGCCGGTGCCGGCGCTGCACTTGCGGCCGCAGGCCTTTCTCCGCTCGGAGCCGGCGGCGGAGGCGGAGGCGGAGGCGGAGGCGGAACCGGAGGAGCGGCAGCGTCGCCCACGCGGGGACCGCCGTGAGCGGCTTGGGCCCTCCGCTGGGCGATGAAGCGGCCCTCGGCCACTGCGTCAGCGATGACTCTGCACATGAGGCGACCCGCCCGGATGGCGTCGTCGTTGCCAGGGATCACGTAGTCGATGACGTCCGGGTCGCAGTTCGTGTCGACGACGGCGACCACGGGCAGCCCGAGCTTGTTCGCCTCGGTGACGGCGATGTGCTCCTTCTTCGTGTCGATGACGAAGATGGCGTCCGGCGGGCGCTCGAGCCGGCGAATGCCTCCGAGGTTGCGCTCGAGCTTCTCGAGCTCTCGCTGATGCTGGAGGGCTTCCTTCTTCGGCATGGCCTCGAAGTCGCCCGCGTCCCGGGCCGACTCGAGCTCCGCGAGCTTGCGGACGCGCCCGGCCACTGTCTGGAAGTTCGTCAGCATCCCGCCCAGCCAGCGCTGGTTCACGTAGGGCATGCCGCAGGCGAGAGCGAACTCCGATACCGGATCCTGGGTCTGCTTCTTCGTCCCGACGAACATCACCGTGCCTCCGCCGGCCACGAGGTCTCGGACGTAGGAGTAGGCCGTGTTGACCCGAACGAGGGTCTGGTTGAGATCGATGATGTAGATCCCGTTGCGCTCCCCGAAGATGAAGCGCTTCATCTTGGGGTTCCAGCGGCGGGTCTGGTGGCCGAAGTGGACTCCGGCTTCGAGCAGCTGTTTCATCGTGACTACGGCCACGGTGTGATGTCCTCCCGACGGTTGTGCTGATCCGGGCACGGCGCAAAGGGTGCGACCGCGGGTGTACCCGGACGAGACTTCTTCATGTTTAGAGGCCTGATGGAGCCCGCAACAATGTTAGCGGGTTGCCACGCCAGCTCCCGTCGGGGCGGCGCCTCACTCACCAGCCACTTGAGGTGGCCTCGGACCGGCCGTGGGGGCACGCAGGTCGGCCCCCAAGCTGGTCTGCCGCCTGAGCTGCCGCCGGCGGCGGCTCAGGCGATCTGGTCGCGCAGCTTGTAGCGGAGCTGGGTGACGGCTTTGGTGTGGATCTGGCAGGCACGACTCTCGGTCACACCGAGGACGTCGCCGATCTCAGAGAGCTTGAGGCCTTCGTAGTAGTAGAGGGTGAGGACCGTCCGCTCGCGGTCGGCGAGCCCGACGATCGCTGTCGCCAGGAGCCTGCGGACTTCTTCCCGTTCGACGATCGCTCCCGGCTCTTCTCGCGTGTCGGCGATCGTGTCGCCGAGCGTGCCGGCGCCCTGTTGCCCGGAGAAGAGCACCTCGTCGAGCTGGAGGACGCTCCCGAGCGTCGTCTGGCGGTTGAGCGAGTTGAGGTCGGCCATCGTGATCCCGAGATCGGCGGCGAGCTCGGCGTCCGTCGGCGACCGCTTCAGGACGTGCTCGAGCTTGTTGTAGGCCTTGTTGGCCGCCCGCGCCTTTGTCCGGACCGAGCGTGGGACCCAGTCGATCGAGCGCAGCGAGTCGAGGATGGCGCCCCGGATCCGGGGGACGGAGTAGGTCTCGAACTTGATGCCCCGGTGGGGGTCGAACTTCTCGATGGCGTCGATCAGGCCGAGGATGCCGTAGCTGACGAGGTCGGCGCCGTCGATGCTGTCGGGAAGCCGGGACAGGACACGCCCGGCGACGTACTTCACGATCGGTGAGTAGTGCAGGATGAGACGGTCACGAGTAGGTCGCTCCGGCACCGACTTGTATTCGGTCCAGAGCTCCTCGATCGTCGCGACACGATGTTCGTCGATAGTCATTATGCCCTCGGATGGGCACTGTTATACGCGTCCACGAGGCGCTCGGTCGATACGTGGGTATAGACCTCGGTCGTGCGGAGGCTGGCATGACCGAGCAGCTCCTGCACGACGCGCAGATCGGCGCCTCCGTCGAGGAGATGGGTCGCGTACGAGTGTCGCAACGCGTGGGGGTGCGTCGGAACCGGCGACCGCCGGTCGAGAATTCGGCGGACGTCGCGAGTACCGAGCCGGCGGAACCTGGCGTTGAGGAAGAGGGCCGTCCTGGGCCGCTCTGCCGCTGGTGCCGCCGCCACTATCGCCGGCCGCCCGCGCTCGAGGTAGGCGGCGAGCGCCTCCACGCACGGCTCGCCGACCGGCACCCGCCGCTGTTTCGACCCCTTTCCCCACACCGTCACGGTGCGCCCACCGAGATCCAGGTCGCCGAGGTCGAGGCCGCAGGCTTCGGCGACGCGCAGCCCGCTGCCGTAGAGCAACTCCAACAGCGAGTCGTCGCGCAGCCTCCACGGCGCGCTCTGCGCCTCGCCGGCAGTGCCGGCGTCGTCGAGAAGTGCCTCGAGCTCGGGCGGGGACAACACACGCGGGAGGCGGGCGGCGCCGGCCGGTGCGCTCAGTCGTCGCGCCGGGTCGACGGCAATGGCACCCGAACGTCGCAGCCAGGAGAAGTACCGGCGCAGCGCGGCCGCTTTCCTGGCAATCGTCCGGCGCGCATAGCGACGGGTGGAAAGAAAGGCGAGATAGCGGCGAAGCAGCAGCCGGTCGACGTCCCGCGGGTCGGTCACGCCCGCTCGTTCGAGCCACTGCAGGAACGTCTTCACGTCCGTCTCATAGGCTCGACGAGTGGCAGACGACTCCCCCGAGAGCGACTTCACAAAGCCGACCAGCTCAAAGCCCACATGTAAAACGGTACCGGAGCCGGGGCACCGGCGCGATTTATCGACGCGAGGTACCGCCGAGCGTCCCGATTGCGGGAGAATGATCATATGTCGAGCCGCATCCTTCTAGTAGAGGACGACGAGCGCATCAGGACCTCCATGCGCCTTTCCCTCGAGGACGAAGGTTATGACGTGGAGGAGACAGAAAGCGGCGAAGAAGCGCTCGAAGCCCATGCCAGGGCGCTTATCGCACAGCCTTTCGACCTTCTGGTCGTCGACATCATGTTGCCAGGCATGGACGGCTTTGACTGCTGCCGGGAGCTGCGCCGTGTCAGCACGGTGCCGATCATCATGGTGACGGCGAGGACCGACACCCACGACGTTGTCGCCGGGCTCGAGGCGGGCGCCGACGACTACGTCACCAAGCCGTTCGAGCCGAAGGAGCTGGCGGCGCGGATCCGGGCGCTCCTCCGCCGCGCCCGCGCCACTGACGGCGGCCCTGTCTCTCTCGTCTTCGGGGACCTCGAGATCATGCCGGAGGCGGGCGTCGTCCGGCGGGACAACGAGGAGGTACACCTCACGCGGACGGAGTTTCTTCTCCTGTGCGAGCTAGCCGCCAACTCCGGCAAGGTGCTCTCGCGCGAGCAGCTGCTCGAGCGGGTGTGGAGCTACGACTACTTCGGCGACGGCCGTCTCGTTGACGTGCACGTCAGGCGGTTGCGCACCAAGATCGAGCGGGATGCGAGTGAACCGCGTCACGTGCTCACCGTGCGCGGGCTCGGCTACAAGCTGGCTCCGTGACTCCCGGACGTGACCCCTGATGGCAAGGGCGGGCGCGACATCGTCCCGGCGGAGTGATCCGGGCGAGAACCATGAGCGGTCGCTGGCCGATAGCCGTCCGGGCGGCAACGCCACGACGGAGCCTGCCGGCGCCGCGACGGCCCCGTCCCTTCCGCCCGACGAAGAGCCCAGGCGGTCCGGGTCGCCGCGCCGGCGCCGTCATCTAGGTCTTCGCGCCAGGGTCACCACCACCTTCGCCCTCGGCGCACTCGTCCTCTCCGGCGCCCTCGCTTCGATCACCTACATCTCGGTCCGCAGTTCGATAATCGACCAGCAGGAGTCCTCCCTAACCCACGAGGCCCTCGGGACGGCCGAGGCCCTGAGCGGTGCCCTCCGCCACCCTGTCGCCAACTACGCCACCTTGCTGAACGATTACGCCACGGCCCGCAACTCCGAGTCGCTCCTCGTGCGCGGACCTCAGTCCTACCCTTCGTCTCCGTTGGCGCTCAATCTCTCGCGGCTGCCGAAGGCACTGCGCGCAATGGTGCGCGCCGGCCACCTGGCCGATCAGGTGGTCGACGAGTCCGGCTCCCCAGTGCTCATAGTGGGTGTGCCGATCAAGTCGGCCCGCTCCGAGTACTTCCAGCTGTTCACCCTGGGTGACATCTCCCGGACCTTGCACGTGCTGTTCGCGTCCCTGCTGGTCGCGGCGCTCGTCACGACGCTCGGGGGCGCCATCCTCGGCCGGTGGGCGGCGAGCCGGGCGCTCCGCCCGCTCCACGAGACCGCCGAGGCGGCTCTCTCGATCGCCGAGGGTCGCCTCGACACGCGCCTCGAGAGCGACCGCTACGCCGACCTTTCCGTGCTCACGTCGGCCTTCAACTCGATGGCCGACGAGCTGCAGACCCGGATCGAACGTGAGGTCCGCTTCACCTCCGACGTCAACCACGAGTTGCGCTCCCCCCTCACGACGCTGGCGACGTCCCTCTCGGTCGTGCAGGCCCGGCGTGACGAGCTGCCCGAGCGGGCTCGCCAGGCTCTCGACCTGCTCGGAGCCGAGGTAGGACGCTTCCGGCGTCTCGTGGACGACCTGCTCGAGATATCGCGTCTCGACGCCGGCCTCGGCGACTGGCACACCGACGAGGTAGCCCTCGGGGCCCTCGTCCGGCACACGGTGGCGGCGTCGCCGCCACCAGTCTTCATCGACATCCAAGACGCTGCCGAGCAACGCCGCGTGCTCGTCGACAAAAGGCGCTTCGAGCGCATCGTGGCCAACCTGCTCGAGAACGCCGAGCGCTACGCCGGCGGGGCCACCCGGGTGACCGTCGAGACCGACGACAGGTGGGGACGGATCGCCGTCGAGGATCGTGGCCCGGGCATCCCCCCCGACGAGCGCAATCGGGTCTTCGATCGGTTCTCGCGAGGCACGAGCGGGCGACGCCGCGGGACGGGCGAGGGTACCGGCCTCGGTCTCGCCATCGTCGCCGAGCATGCCCGACAGCTCGGCGGCCACGTCTACGTCGAGCCGAACGGCGCCTGCGGCTCCCGCTTTGTCATCGAGCTCCCCTTGCTGCCGGCAGAGGAGGAATGATGCTGCTCCCGCCGGCGATCCGCCGCCGCTGCCTCGCCGGAATGGCGGCTTTGGGCGTCATCGTCGCCGGCGGCTGTGGAGTGCCGATCGAGAGCAGCCCGAGGGCGCTCCCCTCCTCGGAGCTGCCGCTGGCCCTGGCCGCGGTGCCTGCCCGCCCCACAGTCCCGACGATCCCGCCGGCCCTCGGTCATGGCGCCGTAGACGTGCCCGTCTACTTCCTCTACAGGAACAACACCGAGCTCCGGGAGGTGCAAACGGCGGTGCGACAGCCGCCTGGGGACACGCCGCAGGCGGTGCTCAGAGCTCTCGAGGACGGACCATCGGCCAAGCAGTACGCCGAGGGCTACAACACCGCCGTCCCCTCCAACGCCAATTTTCAGGTCATCGGGCCGCCTGTGCGCGGCATCCTCCCCGTCGAGCTCGATTCGACCTACTACCGGCTCCCCGGCCAGCTCGCCAGCCTCGAGCTGGCCCAGGTCGTCTACACGCTCCTCAAGGCGCCGGTCGACGTGAGGCGTATCCAGTTCTACCGAAGCGGGGCAAAGGCCGGCGTACTCGGCGGCAACGACCAGTACCTGCCGGGAGCCGTCTCCCGGACGGACTACGCGTCGCTGTTCACCTCCGCTGACTGAGCCTGGATCAGGCCTCGACCCGCCCCATTCGCCCCGCGCTGGCCGTGAGGACGAGGCGGGGGGCGTCTGACCACAGCCGCTCGAGGTCGTAGTAGGACCGGGCCTCCTCGTCGAAGACGTGGACGACGAAGTCCCCGTAGTCCATGAGGACCCAGCGGGCGTCGGCGAGGCCTTCAATGGCTCGGGGCGAGGACCCGTCGTGGCCTTTCACGCGGCGCTCCACCTCCTCGGTGATCGCCTTCACCTGGCGGTCGTTACGGCCGCTCGCGATCACGAAGTAGTCCGTGATGGCGATGAGAGCGCCCACATCGATGACCACTGTCTCGTCGAGGGACTTGGCCGCCGCCGCCTCCGCGGCAAGCGTGACGAGCTCGATGGTCAACTCGTGCTGCCGCCTATTGGGACGCTCATCTCTCGACAACATACAGGGAGCGCTCGCGCATTACGCGGATCGCCTCGGTGGGCACGAGGTAGTCGAGGGGCCGGCCCGTGGCGGCCCGGTCCCGCAGGTCCGTGCTCGATATCTCGATGGCTGGGATCTCGACCGCAGTCGCCCGCCATCCGGTGAGCGGTCCCCCCGGGCCTGGTTTGACCACCCGGTGACCGGGCCGGTTGACCACGACGAGACGCACCTTGGTCCGCACCTCTTCCATGCGCTCCCAGCTCCCGAGCTTCGTCGCCACGTCGGCTCCGATGACGAGGTGGAGCTCGGCGCCCGGGCACAGGCTGGCCAGCTCGGCCACTGTGTCGGCCGTGTAGGACACGCCGCCCCGGTCAACCTCGAGCGACGACGCCTCGACCCCGTCGCATCCCTCCACTGCCGCCTCGACGAGGGCGATCCTGTCTGCGGCGGGTGTCACGGGCCGGGCGGCCACCTTCTGCCAGGGCTGGTTGGCCACCACGAGGAGCACCCGGTCGAGGGCGAGATCGTGTCGGACGTTGACAGCGGCAACGAGGTGACCGACATGGATCGGGTCAAAGGTGCCTCCAAAGATGCCGATCTTCATAAACACCCCGGGATGCCGATCCCGCGCCGGCGCATCGGACGAGGTTATGCGGCGGCGGCACCTCACGTAGGCTGAGGCCATGGACGCCGGCATGGCGGGTGTATCCGCAGCAGACGGGTTGACTCGGGTGGACTGGCGCTCGCCGTCGTGGCGGCCGTCGTCGTGGCGCGACTATGAGGCCGTCCAGCTGCCGGAGTGGCCTGATGCGAAGGTCGCCGACGAGGTGCACGCCACCCTGCGGACTTGGCCTCCACTCGTGTTCGCGGGCGAGGCTCGCCGCCTCACGCGGGCGCTCGCCGAGGTGTCCGCCGGCCGGGCCTTCCTGCTCCAGGCGGGCGACTGTGCAGAGTCCTTCGACGACTTCTCCGCCGACGCTATCCGCGACAAGTTGAAGATCATCCTGCAGATGGCCGTTGTGCTGACATACGGCTCCGGAGTCCCGGTGCTGAAGGTCGGCCGCATCGCCGGCCAGTTCGCCAAGCCGCGCTCGGCGGCGACAGAACGCGTCGGCGACGTCGAGATGCCTGTCTTCCGGGGCCACATCGTGAACGACGACGTACCGGTCCCCGCTGCCCGCATCCCCGATCCTCGCCGAATGCTGACCGCGTACCACCAGTCCGCCTCCACGCTCAACCTGCTCCGGGCGTTCACGAAGGGCGGCTTCGCCGACCTCTCGCAGGTGCACGCCTGGAACCAGGAGTTCGTGGCGGCGAGCGCCGAGGGTCGCCGGTACGAGGCGATCGCCGAGGAGATCGACCGTGCGATGCGCTTCATGCGGGCTTGCGGCGTCGACCTCACCGTCGACTCGTCCATCCACCAGGTGGATCTGTTCACCAGCCACGAAGCGCTCCTGCTCGATTACGAGGAGTGCCTCACGCGGCGCGACTCGCTCACAGGCGACTGGTACGACTGCTCGGCTCATCTGCTGTGGATCGGAGAGCGCACTCACCAGGCGGGGGGAGCCCACGTCGAGTTCGCCTCCGGGATCGGCAACCCGGTCGCCGTCAAGCTCGGCCCCAAGATCGATCCGGCCGAGGTGCTCGAGCTGTGCGAGCGCCTCAACTCCTCCAAGGTCCCGGGCCGCCTGTCGCTCGTGAGCCGGATGGGGGTGGACCTCGTCAGAGAGAAGCTCCCGCCCGTCATCGAAGCGGTCCGGGCGGCCGGACATCCGGTGGTCTGGGTATGCGACCCGATGCACGGAAACACCTTCGTGAGCGAGTCAGGCCGCAAGACGAGGCACTTCGATGATGTGCTCGGGGAGATTCAGGGTTTCTTTGCTGTGAACCGGGCGATGGGAACCTGGCCCGGCGGCGTGCACGTCGAGCTGACCGGGGAGGACGTCACCGAGTGTCTCGGTGGCATCGGGGACATCCTCGAGGAGCAGCTGCCGCTTCGCTACACGACGGCGTGCGACCCCCGCCTGAACGCCCGGCAGTCGATCGACCTGTCGTTCCGGGTGGCCGAGTTGCTGCGGGAGCCCTGACCCGACAGTCCGGCACGGTCACTTCGCCGGCCATGACCAGCCGATGTCCAGGGTCGCCCGGAACCTCCTCTCGCCGGTGACGAGCCGGCGCACAAGCGCCTTCACTCCGGGTCGAGACCCACCCAGCCGGGGGGCGGGCGGCGCAAGCCGTGGGCGGCGCCCCATGCCTCCCGGTCGAGATGGGCCGCATCGTTGTAGCGGACGAACCACCAGCGGCTCCCCGTCCAGGACCACTCGGTGATGGAGGAGTTGTCCGCATAGCCGCGGATGTGCGACCCGTGGTCGGCCAGCTCTAGGAAGCGGATCATCGACGCCCCGACGATGCCGCCGTGGCCGGCGACGACGACGAGACGGCCCGGGTGGGCTGCCATGACCTCGTAGAGGGCCGTCACCGCCCGATCGAGGAAGCCCACCCAAGACTCCCCACCAGGCGCCATCGGCCGGTACGGATCCTCGCCGGGCTTGGAATCGCCGTAGCGGGCCTCGTACTCGGCCCAGGTGAGGCCGTCGGCCTCCCCCACGTGGCGCTCGCAGAGGTGACAGGTCTGCACTATCTCGAGGTCGCCGAGCGAGGGGGCGAGGATCTCGGCGGTCTCGATCGCCCTCGGCAGGATGCTCGAGTAGAGGGCGGCCGCGTCCGAGAGCTCCTCCGTCCGGCGGAGCCGGTTGGCGAGAGCCTCGACCTGCCGCCGGCCGTGCTCGGTGAGGCCCGTACACGACAGATGTCCGGCGACGATCTCCTCGACGTTGCTCACCGCTTCGCCGTGGCGGATGATGGCGAGCCGGCTGCCGGGGGCGAGATCGGGGCGGGTAACGCGCGTCATCGGGCGCCGGCTCAGATGAATTGCTCGACGAAGGAAGCACGAGCAAGGGCTGGGACGAGGGTCATCGGGGGCGGCTCAGACGAGATGCTCGACGAAGGCCTCGAGCTGGCGAAGGTTGCGGCACTCGTAGACGCCGTCGCAGAACTGGGCGTACTGCTCCACGATGGAGTCGCCGCTCCCCCAGTAGCTGCGCGGCTCAGGGTTGAGCCAGTAGACGTGCCGGGCCCGGTGGCGGATCTCCTTTACGATCCAAGCCTCAGAGGTGTGGTAGTTGGAGCGGGCGTCGCCGAGCAGCAGGATGCTCGTCTTCGGGCCGACCTGCCGGCCCCACCGCTGCCAGAAGACGCTGAGGGCGTGCCCGTAGTCGGAGTGCCCGTCGATCCAGACCACGTCGGCCTCCTGGTTGATCCGATGGATCGCCTCAGTCACAGTCTCGGAGCGGTCGAAGATCGCAGTCACCTCGTCGATGCCGTCGATGAAGACGAAACTTCGCACCTGCGAGAACTGCTCGGCGATGGCATGGACGAGGTGGAGGGTGAAGCGGGCGAAGGCGGCGACGGACCCGGAGATGTCGGCGATGACGAAGATCTCCGGCTTGGACGGCTTCGGATGCCGAAAGCGCGGTTCGGCCGGCACGCCGCCGTAGGAGAGCGAATGGCGCATGGTGGCACGGAAGTCGAGAGATCCCCGGCGGAGGTGCCGGCGCTTGCGGGCGAGGCGCGCCTGCAGCTTGCGCGTGAGCGGCTGGATCGCCCGGCGCATCTGGACGAGCTCCTCCCGAGTGGCGTGCATGAAGTCGACGTCTTCGGGGAGAGGCTTGCGCAGCGACCGGGCGAGCGCCTCGACGCCACGGTCCGCCACGAGCCGCCGGCGGATCTCCGCCTCGATCTCTTTGCGGAGCTCCTCGATCCGCGCCTTGTACTCGTCCGAGAGGAGGCGCTCCTCGAGAGAGGTGAGCTCGTCGAGCCGGCTGCCCTTCAAGACCGGACCCGCCGCCGGCTCGGCGGCCTCCCCGTCAGCTGAGACCTGAGCCGGCCCGCCGTCGCGGAGGGCACGAGCCTCGCCGATCAGCCTGGCGAGCACGCCGTCGAGGTCGAGGTTCCGCAGCGTCCGGTAGAGGTAGTACGTCCCGCCGACGGGGCGGCCCGGCTCCATCCCGGCGTAGCGGCCGACGGCGAGCCGGGCGACGGCGGCCAGCATGGCCTGGTCCCCGTTTCTGAGCGCCTTGTACAGCATGGCGGCGATCTCCTCGGGGCTGACGTGCTCGCCGCCCCCGGCGCCGGCCTCTCCCCTGCCGCTTCCCTCGCCGTGACCGCCCCCTGGGGCGTCGTCGTCCGACGATCCGGCTGAGAGGGCGTCGTCGCCGGCGATGTCGTACTGCGGCCCGCGCAGCGAGAAGTACACCTCGAAGGCGGTGTCGAACGCCCGCCAGTGGGAGGAGGACTTCACGAGGGTGGCGCCGAGGGCGTACTTGATCGCCTGGCGGTCCTCGAGCCGAAGGTGCCGGATCGCCTCGGCCGCATCGGCTGCCTCCGTGACAGACACAGGCAGGCCGGCGCTGCGCAATTCCCCGACGAAACCCGTCAGGAGGTCGAGCACTTCATCCTCCGGGTCTCAGGTCGGCGCGGTCGCCGATGCCAGCTCCTTGGCGGCAGTCTCGATGTCGGAGCGGTACTTCAACAGGAGGTGGAGCGTGTCGCGGGCGGTCTTCTCGTCGACGCTCTCGATCCCGAGCAGGACGAGGGTCCTGGCCCAGTCGAGTGTCTCGGAGATGGAGGGGTGTTTCTTCAGGTCGAGGGAGCGGAGGGAGCGGACGATCCGGGCCACCTGCTCGGCCAGCTCCTCGCTGATGCCGGGCACCTTCTTGAGCACGATCTGGCGCTCGCGTTCGACCGAGGGGTAGTCGAGGTGCAAGAAGAGGCAGCGTCGTTTGAGGGCTTCGGACAGCTCGCGGGTGTTGTTGGAGGTGAGGAAGACGAGCGGGATCTGCGTGGCCCGGACGGTGCCGAGCTCCGGGATCGAGACCTGGTAGTCGGAGAGCACCTCGAGGAGGAGAGCCTCCGTCTCTATCTCCACCCGGTCCACCTCGTCGACGAGGAGGACGACGGGCTCGGTCGCTCTGATCGCCTCGAGCAGGGGACGGGTGAGGAGGAACTCCTCGGAGAAGATGTCCTCTTCGATCTCCTCCCAGCCGGGGCGGTGGCCGCCGTCCAAGTTCGGCGATCCGGGGCCGTTCTCGACCTGGATGCGGAGCAGCTGCTTCTTGTAATTCCACTCGTACAGGGCCTTTGCCTCGTCGAGGCCCTCGTAGCACTGGAGCCGGATGAGGCGGGCGCCGGTGAGGAGGGCGACGGACTTGGCGAGCTCGGTCTTTCCGGTGCCCGCCGGCCCTTCCACGAGCACCGGCTTGTACAACCGGTCGGCCAGGTAGACGACGCCGGCGAGCCCGTCGTCGGCCAGATATCCCACCGAGGCCAGACCGTCGCGGACCGCCTCCACCGAGGGGAAGCGGGGCTCGGAGACGGGGAGATCCCCGCCCCAGCCGGGGGAGGCCGTGACGGCCGACCCGTTCCCGCCCGGCATCGTGTTGCTCAAGTCCTGACCTGGCCTTCGCCGTACACGACGTACCTGACCGACGTGAGCTCGCGGAGGCCCATGGGACCGCGGGCGTGCAGCTTCTGCGTCGAGATGCCCACCTCCGCCCCGAGGCCGAGCTCCCCGCCGTCGACGAAACGCGTCGATGCGTTCACGAGCACCGCCGCCGCGTCGACCTCGCGCACGAAACGGCGCGCCGCCGTCAGGTCCCGCGTCACGATGGCCTCGGAGTGGCCGGACGAGTACCGCCTCACGTGGCCGATGGCGGCGTCGAGATCGTCGGCAACGGCCACGGACAGCTTCAGGTCGAGGAACTCCTTCCCGAAGTCGTCGTCAGCGGCGGGGCTCACCTGGCCAGGCGCCAAGGCGACAGCCCGGGTGTCTCCGACGAGCTCCACGCCGGCCGCCGTGAGAACGCCGGCGATGCGGGGCAGGAACTCGGCCGCCACGCCGGCGTGGACGACGAGCGACTCGGCGGCGTTGCAGACGCTCGGCCGCTGCGTCTTGGCGTTGACGACGATGCGCTCTGCCATGTCGAGATCGGCGGCGGCGTCGACGTAGACGTGGCAGTTGCCGTCCCCGTCGATCACGTAGGGGACCGTGGCCTTCTCACGGATCATCGAGATGAGCCCGGGGCCACCCCGGGGGATGAGGCAGTCGATGAGGCCGCGGAGACGGACGAAGTCCTCCGCCGCCTCGTGGCTGGTGTCCTCGACGAGGATCATCCCGTCGCTCGGGAGGCCGGCCTTCGCCAAGCCGTCGCGGACGGCGCCGGCGATCACGACGTTGGACGACAACGCGCCGGCAGATCCCCGCAGGAAGGCCGCGTTGCCTGCCTTGAGGCACAGTGCGGCCGCGTCGGCGGTGACGTTGGGCCGGTTCTCGTAGATGACGCCGACGACGCCGAGCGGGACCCTCACGCGCTCGACCACGAGCCCGTTCGGCCTCACGTAACCCTCGACGACTTCGCCCACCGGGTCGGCGAGATCAGCGACGGCGCGAAGGCCGCCGGCCATCTGGCCGATGCGGGCATCGTTGAGCCGGAGCCGGTCGACGGTCGTCGGCTCGGCGCCGGAGCGCGTCGCCCGCTCGACGTCGGCCTCGTTGGCGGCGAGAATCTCTTCCGCCCGGGCGACAAGTTGGTCAGCGGCGGCATGGAGTGCCTCGTCCTTGGCGGCGCCGACGGCGAGCGCCATCTCCCTCGAGGCGGTGACGGCGCGACGGCCCAGCTCGTGCACCGCGGGCCGCGTCCCGTCAGCGCCCGGGCGTGCCGGTGCGTCCACGGGAGATGACAGATCTCCCGTCCCCGGCGCAGTCGCTTCGGCCATGGCACAGGGTACCCGGGGAGGCCGGGCTGTTCGGGAGCCGTCAGGCAGCGCCGCCGTGCAGGGCGGCGACCAGGCGGTCGCGCTGCCACGCCCTCTCTGCGGCCCCTGCCTCCCGACCGCCGGCGTCGGCCGCCGCCTGCCTCGCTCGTTCGGCGGCATCCCGGGCCGCTACGGACGCCGGCACGATGCCGCCGGGGGCGCCCACAACAAAAGTCCCCCATGGCGTGGGGATCGGCTCGGCCTCCGGCGAGGCGTTCACGAGGTCTTCCTCGTAACGGGCGCTCTCCCGCTCGGCGAGCTGCGGGAAGGCCTGATGGCGGACGGCGTCCACCGCCGCCAGCACCGCATCGCGGGTGGCGGCGATCGCCTCCCACTCCGGGTCGTCCATGGCGTCGATGTCGGCCGCCTCGTCGGCCACCGTCCTGCCGAATGCCAACGCGGCCACCTTGTCGCTGCTGCGCCGGAGGTGGCGGGCGAGCGCGATCCTCGACACCCGCCCGAGCAGGCCGGCATCGCCGGACCCGGCGTCGGCCAGCCACTGCCTGGCGGCGTTGACCACGTCGGCGAGCGTCTCCCCGCTCTTCAAGCGGACTGCTGTTGCATTTGGCAGCGAAAGGACGTGGTCGGCGCAGTCGAGGGCGAAGCTGGCAGCAGCCGAGGTCGACCAGATCGTCTCTGCGACGAGCCTGGCACTATCAGCCGCCACGCCCCACGGTCGGTCCTCGACAAGCGCCGCCGCCGAGACGGCGGCGGCGAAGATGCGCTCGTTGAGCTCCTCGAGCAGCCCGCCGGCACTGAAGAGGGCCAACGGGCTCGTCGCCGAGGCGATCGCCGGCTCCCCCGGGGTCACCGATCCGTCCGGCTCCGTCTTGGGCAGCAGCCAGAGTGTCTCGTGATCAGCGTAGAACTGTCGCCCCTTGGGGTCAGTTGGCACGTACAGAGTGCCGTGGCTGACGGTCTCGGTCACGCCGCCACGCTAATGGCCAGGCCGTTGGACATACGTTCGCCCGGGGGAGGGGTGCCGGGGGTGCCGGCCGGAAGAGCTGCCTGCGCTTATCGCCACTGCCGGCGATGACCGCTGGCAGGTGTGCCTGGAGCAAGCACCGGCGCCCCCGCTGGCCCATGATGGCCGCATGCAATGGCTGCTCGACGCCCTCGAGAGATCAGGAAGCGGGGAGCGCCTCGGCAAGCAGCTCCGTTTCGTCATGGAGCTCGACCGGGCCAAGACCGTGCTCCGCCGCACCTACCTCATCGACGGGTCACGGCTCGAGAACGACGGCGAGCATATGTGGCACGTCATGGTGGCCGCCTGGGTGCTGGCCGAGCACTCAGACGAGCCTGTCGACCAGATGCGCCTCGCCCTCATGCTCGCCGTCCACGACATCGTCGAGATCGACGCCGGCGACACCTTCCTCTACGCCGGCGCGGCCGCCCAGGCCGAAAAGGTCGTCCGCGAGCGCCGCGCCGCCGACCGCATCTTCGGCCTGCTGCCGGCGGAGCAGGCGAGCGAGCTGCGGGAGCTCTGGGAGGAGTTCGAGGAGCGCAAATCGGCGACGGCCCGGATGGCTGCCGCCATCGACCGGCTCCTCCCGCTCTTGATGAACCGTGCCGCGGACGGTCGGACGTGGCGGGATCACGGCGTGACGGCGGATCGCGTTGTCGAGATGAATTCCCCCATCGGGGCCGGGTCGAGCGCCCTCTGGGCCTTCGCTCACACCGTGCTGAAGGAGGCGACCACCTCGGGCGTCCTCGAGGGCGGCTCAGCGGAGGCCAACCCCGATGGCGCCGGCCCGGCGCCGGGATCGGCCGGGTGACCGCGAGGCCGCCTCACCGGTCAGCCAACAGGACGAGGTCGTCACGGTGGACCACCTCGCGGGGCAGGTCGGGCGGCAGATCCGCCGTTCGCCGCCCCTGCCACTCGCCGGCTCTCGATGCCGGCACGTGGGCGATCCCCTTGGCGAACACGCTCCCGTCCGGGCCGCAGATCTCCACCGCCTCATCAGCAGAGAAACCGCCCTCCACCCCAACCACACCCGCCGCCAGCAGGCTCGTGCCGCGCTCGACGAGGGCACGCCGGGCGCCGGCATCGACCGTGATCCGCCCGGCGGGCGCCAAGGCGAAGGCAATCCAGAGCTTGCGCGCCGGCAGTGAGCGGGCGTGAGGGAGGAAAACGGTCCCGACGCCCGGCTCGCCGTGGACGGCGTCTATCAGCACCTCGGGCCGGCCGGCGAAGGCGATCACTGTGCGCACCCCGGACCAGGCGGCGATCTGGGCCGCGGCGAGCTTGGAGGCCATCCCACCGCGGGCCGAGTCGGTTCCCGGGCCGCCGGCGGCCTGCTCGAGCTCGTGGTCGATCTCGATGACCTGCTCGATGAAGGTGGCCTCGTCCTCGAGGCGGGGATCGGCGCTGAACAGCCCGGCCGTGTCGGTCAGGATGACGAGCAGCTCGGCTCGCATCAGGTGGGCCACGAGCGCCGAGAGCCTGTCGTTGTCGCCGAAGCGGATCTCGTCGTCGGCGATGGCGTCGTTCTCGTTCACGATCGGGACGACGCCCAACTCGAGCAGCCGGTCGAGCGTCTCGCGGGCGTGCAGGTACCGGGGGCGGTAGGCGAAGTCGATCGGCGCCAGCAGCACCTGCCCGGCCAGGAGCCCGGCCGCCTCGAAGGCGTCGTCGTAGACGCGCATGAGGCGGTGCTGGCCCACGGAGGCGAGCGCCTGCAGGGTCACCGGGTCAGCGGAGCGGTGGATGCCCGGCGAGATCGCCGCCACGCCGGCGGTCACTGCGCCCGATGTGACTACGACAGCTCGCTGGCCGAGGTGCCGCAGGGTGGCGAGCTCACGGGCGAGCTTGTCGATCGCCGCCCGGTCCACTCCCCCCTCCGCTGTCGTGATCGAGCTCGACCCGATCTTCACCACGATTGTCACCGAGGCACAGGCTGCCACAGCCAGAGGAGCGCCACCGAAGCCGGGCTGTGACCACGACTTCTCAGTCGGGCTCGTAGACGAATCCCATCTCGCCTATCCGCACAGCATCTCCCTCCTTGGCCCCGGCGCGACGCAGCGCGCGGTCGACGCCGAGGCGGCGGAGACGTCGCTGCACGTGGGCGACCGCATCGGGATCAGTCAGATCCGAGACCGCCACCGCCCGGAGGGCGGCGCGGCCGGCGACGCTCCAACCGGCGCCCTCCCTACTCACGGTCACTCCCTCGGGCGCCGGCCGATGGATCACAGGCGTCGTCCGGGGCGCCGGGGCGGCCTGGCGGGCCTCCTCGACCAGCACTGCGCAGCGGCCGACCAGCTCGTGCAGGCCTTCTCCGGTGACGGCGGACAGCTCGAGGTCACCGCCGTAGTCAGCCAGCGGCAGCCTGTCGTCCGGGACGACGAGATCCGCCCGCGAGCCGACGATGAGTCGGGGCCGCTGCAACAGCTCCGGACGGTAGCGCTCGAGCTCGTCGAGGAGCACCCGGATCTGCTCGGCCGGCGAGCGGCCGCCGCTCCCGTCTCCCGGGCCTAGATCGGCCAGGACGACGAGGACGCGGGCCCGCTCGACGTGGCGGAGGAAACGGTGCCCGAGCCCCTTGCCCTCGGCCGCCCCCTCCACCAGTCCGGGAATGTCGGCTATGACGAACTGCGAGCGCGAGCCTTCCGCCGACGAGTGCCGGCCGCCCCCGACGTAGACCACGCCGAGATGGGGCTCGAGGGTAGTGAAGGGGTAGTCGGCGATCTTCGGCGTGGCCGCCGAGACCCGGGAGACGAGGGTCGACTTGCCGGTGTTCGGCCAGCCGACGAGAGCGACGTCTGCGAGCAGCTCGAGCTCGAGGTTGAGCCAGCGCTCCTCGCCAATCTCGCCCTGCTCGGCAAAGGCCGGTGCGCGCAGGCGGTTGGTGAGGAAACGGGCGTTTCCCCGCCCCCCGCGACCGCCGTCTGCGGCGACGAAGCGGTCACCGTGGACGACCAGGTCGGCGAGGAGGTCGCCGTCGAGCGAATGGACCCTGGTGCCTTCGGGCACGGGCACGACAAGGCTCGCCCCTCGCCTGCCGTGGCGACGCTTGCTCGTCCCGTGCGTGCCGTCGCCCGCCCTGCGGTGCGGATGGTCCTCGAAGGAGAGGAGCGACACCACCTGCGTGGATGCCTCCAGGATGACGTCTCCGCCAGGGCCGCCGTCGCCACCGTCCGGTCCACCCTTCGACACATGGGCTTCCCGGCGGAACGACACCGAGCCGGCGCCCCCGTTGCCCGCCTTCACGTGGAGCTGCGCCTCGTCTACGAAACCCGGCACGGACAGCCGCTCAGTTGAGGGAGGCGTCGACGGGGTGGCGGGAGAGCACGGCCAGCCATCCGCCCTGACGGCGCAACACCTGCTCCCACAACGCCTCAGGCTGAGGCGAGAGCACGTCCTCGGCGCGGCGCTCGAGGACGAACCAGGCGCCGGCTTCGATCTCGGCCTCGAGCTGACCGGGGCCCCAACCCGAATAGCCGGTGAAAACCCGCAGGCCCTCCAGCCCGACGCCGATCTCCTCCGGCTCCCGGTGCAGGTCGACCGTGCCGAGGTCGTCGGTGAGAGGCGAGTAGCCGTCCGAGTCGTCATCGGGCGCCCCCGGGCACTTCCCCACGCAGATGGCCGCATTCGGCTGGACGGGCCCGCCGACGAAGAGAACAGGCGGACTGGAGGCAAGGCTCGCCCAGGTGGGCACGATCTCGCCGATCAGCGTGTCGCTCGGCCGGTTCAGCACGACGCCGAGAGCCCCGTCGTCGTCGGCCGCCAACAGCAGCACGACGCTCCGGTGAAAGTTCGGATCCTCGAGGGTCGGCGCCGCCACCACGAGGTGACCCTTGGCGGGAGGAGCGGCCATCCGCCGCCCTGGCTCAGTTCGAGGTGGTCTCGAGCGGCAGGATGTCGACGAGGCGACGGCCGCGCCGAGAGCCGAACTTGACCCGTCCGTCTATCGTGGCGAACAAAGTGTCGTCCTTGCCACGACCGACGTTCTCTCCCGGGTGGAAATGGGTGCCGCGCTGGCGCACGACGATGGCCCCCGCACGCACGGAAGTACCGTCGAAGACCTTCACGCCGAGTCGTTGTGCGTTGGAGTCCCGCCCGTTCCTCGTCGAGCCTCCGCCCTTCGTCTTTGACACTTGGAGCTCTCCTCAGTCCTCTGCCGAATCGCCCTCGGGGGCGGTGGCGCCGGCGGTGCTCCCGTCGCCGGCGCGCGGCGCGCCGGAGCGCTCAGAGGCGCCGATCCCTGTGATCTCGAGAGTGGTGTACCGCTGGCGATGGCCATAGTGGCGCCGCTGCCGGGTCTTTGCCTTGTAGGTGAAGCCGACGATCTTCGGGCCCTTCACCTCGCCGATGACCGTCGCCCTCACCGGGGCGGCGGCAAGGGCGTCGGCGGCTGTGACGACGTCGTCGCCGTCCACGACGAGCAGCGGGACCAGGGTGAGCTCGTCACCGGGCTCGGCGGAGAGAAGCTCGACGTCGACGAGCTCGCCGACCTCGACTCGCTCCTGCTTGCCTCCTGCGTTGATGACGGCGTACATATCGGCTCCCAGGATAGCAAGGCGGTCGGACCGACCCGATTGGCCCCCAACCGGTCGTTAGCGGCGCCTCGTCCTCAGCTGGGCTGGTCCTCGAAGACGATCCCCCGCCCGTTGCACATCGGGCAGACCTCCGAGAGGGACTCGACAAGCCCCTCGCCGACGCGCTTGCGGGTCATCTCGAGGAGGCCGAGCTCGGATATGTCGAACACCTGTGTGGGGGTCTTGTCCCTGGCCAGGGCGGCCCGGAAGGCGCCCATCACCGCCTGTCGGTTCGCCTTGATCTCCATGTCCACAAAGTCGATCACGATGATGCCGCCGATGTCCCTCAGCCTGAGCTGGCGGGCGATCTCCTCAGCAGCCTCGAGGTTGTTCTCGAACACGGTGTCCTCGAGGCTCGACGACCCGACGTTCTTGCCGGTGTTGACGTCGATCACCGTGAGAGCCTCGGTCCGCTCCACGATGAGCGAGCCGCCCGACGGCAACCAGACCTTGCGGTCGAGCGCTTTGTGCAGCTGCTCGTGGACGTGGTGGCGCTCGAAGAGCGGTAGCGGCTCCTCGGTGGCGTCGTACAGCTCGATTCGCTCTGCGAGGGCCGGGTCAAAGGCGGCGACGTACGACTTGACGATCTCGTACAGCTCCGGGTCGTCGATGAGGACCGCCCGGTGCTCCTCGGTCAGCTCTTCCCTGATGATCCGCACGGCCATGTGCGGCTCGGAGTAGAGAAGGGCGGGCGCCGGCAACCGGCGGGCCCGCCCGTCGATCTCGGTCCACTTCGCCACGAGTTGCCGCACGTCCCGGCGGAGGTCCTCTGCCGAAGCCCCGGCCGCCGCCGTCCGGACGATGAGGCCATGTCCATCCGGGCGCACCTCGTCGAGAATCTTGCGCAGCCGTCGCCGCTCGGTGTCGTCGAGCCGACGGGAGATGCCGTAGGTACCCGACTCCGGCACGAGCACGACGAAGCGGCCGGCGAGCGACACCTCTTGGGTCAGCCGGGCCCCTTTCAGCCCGATCGGGTTCTTCGTCACCTGGCAGACGATGGTCTGGCCTGGCCGCAGCAGGTGCTCGATGCGGTCAGCGCCCGGCTGGCGCTCGATGTCGTCGCGGTCAAAGGCGACGTCCCCCCAGTACAGGACAGCGTTCTTCGGCGTCCCGATGTCGACGAAGGCAGCCTCCATACCAGGCAGGACGTTCTTCACCCGGCCCCGGTAGATGTTGCCGATGATCTGCTGGGCTTCGTCCTGCGGCCGGGCCACGAAGTGCTCGACGAGGGCGCGACCTTCGAGGACGGCTATCTGGGTCCGCTCCGGCTCGACGTGGACGCACATCAGGTACCGGCCGAGCGGGCGTGTGCGCGACTCCCGACCCCGGCCCTTTCCTCGGGCGGTGCGCCCGTCGACCGAACCGTTCGTCCCGGGATCGGGCGCCTTCAGTGGGCTCGGAGGGACACCGGTGTCGGATCGAGCCTCCGCAGATCGTGGCGACAGGCCGGCTGCGGCCCCCGCCCGACCGTCGGTTGCTCGAGCGGCAGCCGCACGCCCGCCCACCGGGCGCCCTACAACTGCCCGGCCCCCGGTGGCGCCGCCGGCGGCAGCTGGGCGGCCCTCGGCTTGGCCCCGGCCCTCGGCCGGTCGCACCTCGGCCGGCCGGCCGTCCGCAACTTGCTCCCCGTCGGCGCGGACCGACGGCCCGCTCCGCCGCCGACCCCGGCCGCCTCGACGTCTCCTGCCGCCGCTCGCACCGGCAGCGCCGGTTCCGCCCGCGCCGGAGGGCGGCGGGCCATCCTCGAGGCCGTCGCCGGGATTCGCCAGAGGGTGTTCCTCCGCCGCGCCGGAGGGCGGCGCGCCTGCACCGTTCTCGACGCCGCCCCCGCGTGGTGATGGCACGGAAGCCGGTGCCGGCCCGGACGGCGTCCCAGGCCGTGCGGTCGGCGGCGGTGCCGGCCGAGTGTCGCCGATGCGCGGCTTGGAGCTTGGGCTCGGGCTAGGTGCCTCGGGGCGCGGTCGAACAGGCCCCGCCTGGTCCTCGGAGGACGGCGGTGCCACAGCAGAAGCGGGGTGGTCCGGAGACGAGGTCCGCGGCCCGCGCTCGGCAGGAGCCGGGCCGCTGGCGATGGAGTCCGACATCGGGGAGATCCCTTCTCGAGGGCACGCCTGGTCGGCGCGCCGTGCGCACCCGGCAGGCGGCGGCCGCGACGCCTGGGAAGGCGGCGGCGCGCCAGACCGGGGCGCGCTCGTCATGGACGAGCACAGTGTCCCGACCGTCCCCGTCGCCTGACCCCAGGCCGCCTCGAGGGCGGCGTGCGAGCATCGGTACGAGGACGGAACAGATGACGGACGCGGGAGCCACCGGCTCGTGCCGTGGCGGGGTGAGCGTCGTCATCCTGTGGGGAGTTTACCCGGGACTGGCCTCAGCGCCGGTGACAGGCAGGCTGTCGAAATCACGTCGGCGGTCGGCGCCGGCGCACACCTGGAGCCCGACCGAGGTAATGCTGCTCAGCCGCCGCCCGCAGGCGCTGCCAACCGGAGCTTGGCCAGCCCGTGATCGGCCAGGTAGGTAAGGATCGTCCGCACGACGGGGGCGGCGGCCTCGGCTCCATAGCCGGCTTCGGGGATCACCACGGCGGCGCAGTAGCGAGGCGCGCTGCGGTCACCGGTCGCCGGGCCGAACGCCACGAAGAGCGCTGTCGGCTGGGCCTTGGTGTTCGAGCTGGTCGTGGCGGTACCGGTCTTTCCGGCCAGTGGGAGCTTGGAGGAGGGAAACTGCCCCTGGAAGGCGGCATAGGCCGTGCCGGCCGGGCTCGTGATGACGCCGCGAAGCCCGGCAAAGATCGCCCGGTAGGTCCTCGGCGGCAGGGAGACGTGCCCCTCGACCCTCGGCTTGAATACCTTGATCACCCTCCCGTTCGGGGAGACGATCCCCGCGGCCACTTCTGGCGCGTACCGGGTGCCCCCGTTGGCGAAGGTGGCGTAGGCATTGGCCAGCTCGAGCGGCGTGATGACGGTCTCACCTTGACCGAAGGCCATCTCGATGCTGTCACCGGGCCCGTAATAGGTGTTCGGGAAGGCCTTCGGAGCTGCGGTGTGCTGCTCCTTGCGCAGTGCCGGACTGTCCACCTGGCCAGAGGACTCGGCCGGCAGGTCGACCCCGCTCGGCTGGCCGAGGCCGTAGGAGGCCGCCGTCTGCTGGATGGCAGCTTGCCCGTAGCGGTTCTGCTCGACCCAGAAGTAGTAACCGAGCGTGTAGAAGAAGACGTCGTCCGAGATCGTGAGGGCCGTCGTGACGTCACATGATCCGCAGCTCTCGCTCTCGTTGTTGTGGAACGTGCACAGCCCGCCGGTGCAGGCCGGGATGGTGAAGTAGCCGGGGTCGGTGATCAGCTGGGTCGGCGTGATGAGCCGCCGGTCGAGAGCGGCCGTGGCTGTGGCGAGCTTGAATGTCGAGCCAGGCTGGTAGAGGCCCTGGATCGCCCGGTTGAGGAGCGGAAAGCCCGACGACTGGCTGGTGAGGGCGGCGTAGTGGGCAGTGCTCATCCCCCCCACCCACCAGGAGGGGTTGTACGTCGGGTACGACGCCATCGCCAGCACGGCGCCGTTCTGCGGGTCGAGGACGACGGCGGCCCCGGAGTCGGCCGGCAGGTGCGCGGCGCGCAGCTTGGTGATCTGCTTAGCGAGAGCCGTCTGGGCGACCTTCTCGAGGCCGGCGTCGATGTTCAGCACGACGTCGTCCCCCGCGGCCGGCGCCCGCACCGATACCGTCCCCACCGGGTTGCCGAGCGCGTCCACCTGCAGCTCCTGCTTGCCCGGCGTGCCCCGGAGCCACCTCTCGTATTGCGCCTCGACGCCGGACTGGCCGATGACGTCGCTCGGGAGGTAGCCCTCCGCCTTGAGCTGCTTGAGCTCGCTCGCCGTGATGTCGGAGACGTAGCCGAGCATCTGCGCGCCCGTCTCGCTGTCCGGGTAGGTACGCTCCGCCACGTAGCTGATCGTCACGCCGGGAAACTCTGCCTTGTGCTCCGCCAGCCCGACAATGACGCTCTCGGTCGGGGCGACGGCGACCGGCACGGGCTCGTAGACGCTGTCTTGCTGATCGGCGAGGTCGGCGTCGAGGGTGCTCGCCGAGACGCCGAGGGCGACGGCCAAGCGCTGGATCACGGCGGGGTCGTTCGCCGCCACGTGCCGGTCGAGCGTGACGACGGGCATGACCCTGTTGGCGACGAGGATGCTGCCGTTGCGGGACAGGATGAGCCCGCGCGGAGGGGCAATGGCCACCGTCTTCGTCGTGAGGCCGTGCTCCAGGCGCTGGTAGCTCGGGCCCTGGAGCACTTGGAGTGACCAGAGCCTGACGATCATTATCGAGAAAAGACCGAGGACGATCACCCCCATCAGGCTGAGCCTGGCGCGGGGGTGCACCGCCTGGCTCCTACGCCGGAGCTCCTTTTCCTCCTCCTCGAGGCGCTTGAGGGGGCTCGAGGAGATGCGCGGCCGGCGCCCGTCCCCGCCTTCAGGCAGCCGAGGCGGGACGCGCGGCCGCGGGGACGCCGCATCGCCGGTGCGCGACCGCGGCTGGAGGCCTGCGCGACTGGAGCCGGACCGGCCGGCTGAGCGGGGCCCGTCGTGCACGGGGCGGGCCGGCCGGCGCCATCGGCGGAAGGACGGGCGGCCCTTTCGCCTGGGGAACGAGGAATTCACCGGGTCGCCCTGCGGTCGGCGGCGGCGGTCGGGTCCACCGGCTCGCTCTCCGGAGCTGTGGCGGCGGTCAGGTTCACTGTGACGGTCTGCCACCGGTGGTGGCGGTCGTGCTCACCGGGTCGCTCTGCCGCCGGTGGCGGCGCTCAGCCTGCGCTCGCCGCTTGCCTCGGCGCCGAGCGCCCAGGAGATGGCCGCCCCGTAGGGCAGGACGAGGACCGCGCAGCCGGCCGCCACGACGAGCGCCACCGCGGCCAGCTCGTGCCGAGCGAGGTCGGGCTGGCCGATCAGGCTGGCGGCAAGTGAGTAGAGCAACGTGGCGGCGACTCCGCCGATGGCGGCCGTCACCACCTTGAAGCTGTACGGAGCACGGCCCCCGCTCAAGCCGGACGCTACGCCGGCGGTGAAGGCGACGAGAACGAAGCACAGCGACGTCAGCCCGAACGGCGTGATGACGAACAGGTCCGCCACGAGCCCGGCCAGAAACGCCACCAGCGCTCCCCGCTGGGCACCGCCGACGAGGCCGCTCGCAATAGCAAGGGCGAGGAAGGCGTCAGGATGAGCCCCTCCGATCACGATCCCGTCGAGGACGGCCACCTGCAGGATCGCCGTCGCCGAGAGCAGCACGACGAGCCGAGCCCACCCTTGGGCTGTCACGGCGCCGGGAACCATTGCAGGACGCTCACGTAGCCGAGCTGCTGCAGCTGAGCGAAGGGCATGACGAGAACCGACTTCGTGAGGGAGCCCCCGACGTAGTGCACGGTCGCCACCGTACCCACAGGGATGCCGGCGGGCAGGGAGGCTCCGCTCGTGCCACTCGTGTAGACCGTCTCCCCGACCCGGGGCGCCATGTTCGCCGTCACCCCGGAGAGGGTGAGAGGGCTCGAGCCGCCCTGTCCCGTAGCGACGGCGACCGCACCCTTGCTGCCGAGCCGGACGCTGAACGACGACCGCGGGTCGGTTATCAGCTCCACAACGGCCGTCGAGGACCCGGCGGAGAGGACCGTCCCGACGAGCCCGGCGCCGGCCACGACCGGCATCCCCGTTCCGACCCCCGAGGAGGTCCCCCGGTTGATCTCGAAGGTCAACTCGAAGTTGGACGTCGCACCGGTGATCACGGTGGCGAGCACTTCGGGGATGTTCTGGACGTAGGGGAGGTGCTGCTCGCTCAGGATCTCCTGCAGCTGCTGCTCGGCAGTTGCGTTCTCGAGCGCCTGTCGCCTCAGGGCGCCGAGCTCGCTTTCGAGGTGGGCGTTCTCGCTCACCGCCCCGCCGTAGTTGACGTCGCCGGAGAAGAAGTCGCCCACCGGCCTGAGGGCGTCGGAGAGGAGGCGCTGCACGGGCGAGAGGACATCGCGGGCGCCGTTACGGACGGCGTCGAAGGCATGGCTGGACTGGCCGCGGTAATCGAGCGTGATCGCCGTGATCGAGGCCAGCACGAGGATGAGAAGTGTGAGGCGCTGGCTCGTGTTGCGACGGGTGACCGCCACGGCGACCCCGGCGTCAGCGGTCCGAAGAGGAGCTGAGCACCTGCCGGAGTGCCTCGAACTCCTCGAGGCACATCCCGCTGCCGAGCGCCACGCAGTTCAGCGGGTCGGGCGCCACCACGATCGGCATGTTCGTCTCGGCCTGGAGGCGCACGTCGAGGCCGTGCAGGAGCGCTCCCCCGCCCGTGAGCACTATCCCCTGCTCCATGATGTCGGCGGCGAGCTCAGGCGGGCAACGGTCGAGGGTCACCTTGACGGCGTCGACGATCGAGGCGACGGGCTCCTCGATGGCTCTGCGGACCTCCGCGGTCGTCGTCACGACCGTCTTCGGCAACCCTGTGACGAGGTCACGGCCGCGAATCTCGGCGTGCAGCTCCTCCTCGAGCTCACATGCGGAACCGAGGGCGATCTTGATCTCCTCCGCGGTCCGCTCCCCGAGGGCGAGGCTGTACTCCTTCTTGACAAACGAGATGATCGCCTCGTCAAGCTCGTCGCCGCCGATCCGGATCGACTGGCTGACGACGATCCCCCCGAGCGAGATGACCGCCACCTCGGTAGTCCCGCCGCCGATGTCCACCACCATGTTCCCGGTCGGCTCGTGGATCGGCAGCCCGGCGCCGATGGCGGCGGCCATCGGCTCCTCGACGATGTAGGCCTTCCGGGCGCCGGCGTATTCTGCTGCCTCCTGCACTGCTCGTTTCTCCACACCGGTGATGCCGGACGGGACGCAGATGACGATGCGCGGCTTGGTGAAGCGCCGCGGGTGCACCCGCCTGATGAAGTAGCGCAGCATCATCTCGCAGACCTCGAAGTCGGCGATGACGCCGTCCTTGAGCGGCCTGATGGCCTGGATATTGCTCGGGGTCCGCCCGATCATCCGCTTCGCCTCGGCGCCCACAGCGAGGGGATGGCCGTCCTTCACGTTGATGGCAACTACGGACGGCTCGTTGAGAACGATCCCTTTTCCGCGGACGTACACGAGGGTGTTGGCGGTACCGAGGTCGACCGCCATGTCGCGGCCGAGAAACGAGAAGCGGCTCTCGGGCATCGAAACCACAGCTCCAAAAGTCGGGGAGCAATCCCTTCAAGCCTAAGGGGTCGCCTCGCCTCCGACAAGGCGGGCGACTGACGACTGGACGGCCCGTCGTGTGCCACCGAGACTAATCCGCTTTGGGTTCTGGTTACGGGCAGAGTCGGGTCTCGCCCGCTCGATGAGCGGAGGCGCCGGCACTCGGTGCCGGCGAGAGCGGGCTTGTGCGCCCTGGCGCTCACGGCCGAAGGGCCGCGCCCGCCCGGCGCCGGCGA
>Ga0182024_10001584_pt1 | contig 58171 bp, 49 predicted proteins | sample P32metaG_FD_120480 | JGI IMG/M metagenome (GOLD analysis project Ga0182024, IMG submission 120480) | Permafrost microbial communities from Stordalen Mire, Sweden - P3-2 metaG (Illumina Assembly) | ecosystem: Environmental > Terrestrial > Soil > Wetlands > Permafrost | place: Sweden: Stordalen...
CCGGCGGACTATTTTTCCGACAGCGCCGGCTTTGCTCGCAATCTTGCAACCGACGTGGCGGAGAAGACGCGGCTTGTGGCGATGCTCAACGTGAAATGAGAGCCGACATTGCGGGGCGCGGGCGGACGGCGAGGCCTTCGCGGCCCGTCAGTGCCTTGCTGAACTCGCGCACGTTGTGACGCATCAGGTCGATATAGGTTGACGCCGGGCCGCCCGGCTCGGACAGCGCGTCGGAATACACCTTGCCGCCGATCACAGCGCCGGTCTCGCGCGCGATCTGCTCGATGACCCGCGGATCGCTGATGTTCTCCAGGAACACCGCCGGGATGTTCTGCGTCCTGATCAGCGCGATGATCCTGGCCACGTCCTTGGCGGACGGCGCGGCGTCGGTCGAGACACCCTGCGGTGCGATGAAGGTGAGCCCGTAGGTCTCGCCGAAATAGCCGAAGGCATCGTGGCCGACGATGACCCGGCGGCGGTCGGCCGGGATTTTGTCTATCGCCGCCTCGACGGTCTGCTCCAGCGTCTCGAGCTTGCCGAGATAAGCCGCCGCGTTGGCGGCGTAGATCGGCGCACCCGCCGGGTCGATGCGGCTGAGGCTGTCGCGGATATTGCCGACGTAGAGCTTGGCGTTGGCGATCGACTGCCAGGCATGCGGATCGGTCGCGAGGTGCCCGGCGTCGCGCGCGCGCTCCTTCCACAGCGGCGCGATGCCGTCGCTGACGACGACATTGAGGGCCTTGGTGCCCGAGGCCTTGACGAGCCGCGTCATCCAGCCTTCGAGGCCGAGACCGTTGACGAAGACGATATCGGCGGCGGCAAGCGTCCTGGCGTCGCCGGGGGTGGGCGAATAGACGTGGGCATCGCCGTTCGGCCCGACCAGCACGCTGACGGCGACGCGGTCGCCGCCGACATTGCGAACGAGGTCGCCCAGGATCGAGATGGTGGCGACCGCTTTGATTTTTGGAGCCGGCGCCGCCTGTTGCGCCGCCGCGGGTGCGCTGGTGAGCCACGCCGCGAGGCCGGCCAGCAGAAGGCGTTGCATCATTCTCATGGCTCACGCCTCGAGGTGGCGCCGCGGCACGGCGAGCCAGAGCAGGCCGCCCACCGGCCCGGCCGCGACCGACAGCGCGTAGAACACGCCCGCCACCAGCACGATCGCCGGGCCGGACGGCAGGTTGGCATGGAAGGACACGAGCAGGCCGGCATAGCCGGAGACCACGGCGCAGCCGACCGCGACCGCGATCATGCCGGTGATGTCTCGCGCCCAGAACCGCGCCGTCGCCGCCGGCACCATCATGATGCCGACCGCGAGCAGTGTGCCGAGTGCCTGGAAGCCGCCGACAAGGTTCATGACCACCAGTGCCAGGAACCCGATATGCGCCAGGCCGCCGGCGCGGCTCACCGAGCGCAGAAATCCGGGATCGACGCATTCGAGCACCAGGGGCCGCCAGATCAGCGCGAGTACGACGAGGGACACCGAGGCAATGCCGGCGATCAGGATCAGCGTCGGATTGTCGACCGCCAGCACCGAGCCGAACAGGAAATTCATCAGGTCGATATTGCTGCCCTTGACCGAGACGAGCGCGACGCCGAGCGCGAGCGAAATGAGGAAAAACGCGGCGAGCGACGCATCCTCCTTGAGAGGGGTCGCCCGCGCGATGAGGCCGGCGCCGAGCGCGATGACAAAGCCCGCGATCAGGCCGCCGCCCGCCATCGCCGAGAGACTGAGGCCCGCGACGAGGAAGCCGATCGCGGCGCCCGGCAGGATGGCATGCGCCATGGCATCGCCGATGAGGCTCATACGCCGCAGCATCAGGAACACGCCGATCGGCGCCGCGCCGAGCGCGAGCGCAAAGGTGCCCACCAGCGCCCGGCGCATGAATTCGAAATCGGCGAACGGGGCGATCAGGACGTCGTACAGCATCGTTTTCGTTTCTTTTCCTTGCCCGCTTGCGGGGAGACTGAGCAGAAAACTATTCCGCCGCGACCGCGCAGGCTGCGGCGTCGTCGTCGAAGGCTTCGCACATGCGGCGCGCGGCGAGCAGGTTCTCCGCGGTGAGCACGTCGGACGTGTCACCCCAGGCGACCGCCTCGCGGGCGAGCAGCAGGGTTTGCGGAAAATTTCGTTTGACGAGCTCGATGTCGTGCAGCGCGACCAGCACGGTGCGCCGCTCGCTGTGCCAGCGCCGCACCAGAGCCAGCAGGTCGGCGGCGGTTTTGGCGTCGATGGCGGTAAACGGCTCGTCGAGCACGATGACGCGTGCATCCTCGACGAGGAGGCGCGCGAACAACATGCGCTGCATCTGCCCGCCCGACAGCGTACCGATGGGGCGCTGCTCGAAACCGGTCAGGCCGACCGCGGCGATGCCGGCGTCGATGGCGGCGTCGTCGTGGCGGCCGATGCCGCCGAATGCGCCCTTGCGGCGCCACAGCCCCATCGCCACCATGTCGTAGACGTTGATCGGAAACGAGCGGTCGATCTCCGCCACTTGCCGCAGATAGGCGATGGCGCGGGCATCGCGGCCGTTGCGCTCGATGCTGCCGGCAAGCGGCCGCAATGCGCCGACGATGCCCTTGAACAAGGTCGACTTGCCGGCACCGTTGGGCCCGACGACCGCAAGGAGCGCGCCCGGCTCCACGGTGCCATCGAGATGGTGCACGGCCGGATGCCGGTCGTAGCCGAGGGTGAGATTGTGTAAGCGCAGTTCGGGCATCGTTGGCTCAATCAATGAATCAATCAATCGAACGCTTCAAAACGCCGCCCACCAGCAGGCGGCCCAGATCAGCACGATCAGCGCGCTGGCAATCGCCAGCCGCTGCGACACCGAGAGCCGAAGCAGAGACGGCGGGACCGCCGGCGCCGCGCCCACGCGATGGTGATGCGTCATGACAACCCGGTTCATCAGTCGCCCCAAGGCGCTCCGCGCCGAGGCCAATAATGTAACAATATAACATTACGTGCGGGCGACGCTACCCCGTCGGTGGCGGCCTGGGACGAGCAACTGCACCCTTGCCAAGCCCCGCTCGCGCGCCCAAGGTGGCAACCATATTGGGTCGGGAATCCAAGGACTTCCGGCGATCGGGCCGCCGCCGGCCGACAGCACCCAGAAGGCAATCGAGCCCTATGAGCGAGCAAAAGGCCCGCGCCATCTGCGTCGGCGAAGTGCTGATCGAACTGGCCCGCGGCGCCGACGGCCGGTTCGCGCTCTCCTGCGGCGGCGACACCTTCAATACCGCGGTCTATCTCGCCCGCGCCGGCGTCGATGTCGCGCTGGCGACGGCGCTCGGCGACGACCCGTATTCCGACAGCGTGCTCGCCTTGGCGGCGGCCGAAGGCGTCGCGGCCAATCTGGTGCTGCGCGTTGCCGGCCGGCTCCCTGCGCTGTGCCTCATCGAGAATGGTGCGAACACGGAGCGGAATATCCGGACCTGGCGCGAGGCGGCGCCGGCGCGCGAACTGTTCGAGCTGCCCGACTGGATGCGCGTTGCCGAAAGCCTCACCACTGCGAAGCTTGTCTACTTCACCGGCATCACGCTCTCGCTCTACTCCAACAGCGGCATCGGCCGCTTCCTCGCGGTGCTCGATGTGGCGCGCCAGCAGGGCACCAAGGTGGCTTTCGACGGCAATTTCCGCCCGCGCGGCTGGAAGGGCGATCTGGTGCGCACGCGCGCCGTTTTCGTCGAGGCGCTCAAGCGCGTCGACATCGCGCTGCCGACGTTCGACGACGAGGCGGTGCTGTGGGGCGATCCGAGCCCGGAATCGACGGTCGCCCGGCTGCAAGCCTTCGGCATCGGCGAGATCGTGGTCAAGAACGGGCCGAACAGCGCGCTCGTCGCCGTGGCCGGCGCGCAGCAATTCGTGCCGGTGCCCGAGGTGGTCGTGCCGGTCGATGCAACGGCCGCCGGCGATGGCTTCAATGCCGGGTATCTGGCGGCGCGGCTTGCCGGTCACGAGCCGGCGCAGGCGGCCGGCGCTGCGCACCGCCTCGCCGGCGACGTCATTCGCCATCCCGGCGCGCTGGTGCCGCGCACCGCCGTGGCGATGCATTGACCGCTTCAGCTGCTTGAGCCGTCGCCCCCGGCCTGGCTCACCTTGATGCGCTGAACCAGCAACTGCGGATCGTAAGGGCGCTTGCCCTGCGGGCCGGAGTCGCAAAGATTGGCCGCGGCTCGCGCGGTGCGCTCGACCGATGCAGCAAGGATCACCCTGAGCTTCGGCCGGTTGGTCTTGGTCCAACGGGACAGCGCAAAGCCGTTTTCGGCATCGCTGAGCACGACACCGATCGTTTCTGGAGATTTCTCCAGGATGCCGATCGCTTCGTCAGTGCTGAGGGCTTCGAACACGCGGTAACCGCATATGCGCAGGTATTCCGCGATGGAAGTGCGAATGAACACATCCTGTTGCAGCAAAAGAACGGTGGTCGGTCGGCCACCACCAATATGAGGACGTGTTGCAGTATTTTTCATCTCGAAAGAATAACGGTTTCGAGCAAAGCCGGTTCCTACCGTCCGAGAACGGACTCGATGACGGCGAGCAGCCGTTCCAGTCGATAAGGCTTCGCCACCGTCGCCTCGACGGGCTCGGTGTTGCGATACGCGGACGCCGTTATCACTTTGATGGCCGGATAGGACTTGCGGATTTCCCGGATCAGCGCGACGCCGTCCGTGCCGTCGGACATATGGATGTCGGTCAGAACAAGGGCGATGTCGGCACGCACTTTCAGGATCGCGAGCGCTTCGCGACCGTTGCCGGCCTCCATGACGGTGAATCCCGCGGCGCGCAGATAATCGCACACCGAAATGCGGATCAGCACCTCGTCCTCGACGACAAGGATCACGGCAGCGCGGAACGCAACAACCTCGGCTGGGACCATCAGGACTACCCCTCAGGAAACCAGGATAAGTCGGAATGGTTCCCGGCTCCAGGGAGCTCGGTTAATTGGTATATGCCGGCGCCGGCTAGGCCGCGCCGCGGGGGTAAGCTGGTGCGGCCAAGCCCCGATGCCCGCGGCCGGTTTGGCGGAACAGGCGTCCCTTGTCGCGGTTGATTTCGCAGTTTCCGGGCTTTTGCTCATCGCATCCTTCAAGCGCTCCGAGGTCGGACGCCGCCGTCGATGCCTTAGCTATTGCGGCGACGGTCGAGGAGTGCGGCTTGCAGGGCGACGATCACCACAAGGCATCGCAGCGGTCCGAGCACGGCAATCCATCGCGCGGTTCGCTGCGCGGTCTCGACGGCGTGAATTTTTTCATGGCCGACGTGAGCGGCGGCGTCGGGCCGTATTTGTCGGTGTTTCTCAAAGCCTCGCAAAATTGGCAGGTGGGTGACATCGGTATCGCCATGGCGACATCGAGCATCGCCGCCGCGATCTGTCAGATACCGGCCGGACTTCTGGTCGACACCCTCAAGGTCAAGCGCTTGCTGGTGGCGATGTCCGGCCTGCTGATTGCGGTCGCGTGCCTCTCGATCGTCTTTTTCCCGAAATTCCTCGTCGTCATCGCCGCGCAGGCATTGCTCGGTGCGGCCTCCGCGGTGATTCCGCCGGCGATCGCGGCGCTGAGTCTGGGCCTCGTCGGCCATCGCAAGCTCGATGCCCGCATCAGCCGGAACGAGAGCTTCAATCACGGCGGCAACTTTCTGGCGGCGGTTCTTGCCGGAAGCCTGGGCTCCTATCTCGGCTATGACTGGATATTCTATCTCGTCTGCGTCTTCGCTGTTGCGAGCGCTGCGATCATCAACCTCATCAAGCCGGCTGAAATCGATCACGAGCTTGCCCGCGGCGGCGAGAGCTTGGAGCAAGGCTGCGAGCCGATGCCGCTGCGCGATCTCTTCAAGCGCAACGACCTCCTGATTTTCCTGGCATCCGTCATCCTGTTTCATTTCGGCAATGCCGCGATGCTGCCGATGGCCGGGCAGGTGCTGTCGCAAAAACATCCGGGCACCGACGCCATCACGTTGTCGGTGTGCATCATCACGGCGCAGCTGGTCATGGTCGCCATCGCCTGGGGCGTCGGCAAGGCGAGTGCCGCCGGCTATGGGCGCAAGACGATTTTTCTGGTCGCGCTCGGCGTGTTGCCGCTGCGCGGCTTGCTGTTCGTGGCGACCACGAACCCGGTCGGCGTCGTCGCCATCCAGCTCCTTGACGGCGTCGCCGCCGGAATATTCGGCGTCATCGCCGTGCTCATCGCGTCCGACCTGATGCGCGGCACCGGCCGGTTCAATCTGGCGCAGGGCATGGTCGCGCTATGCGTCGGCATCGGCGCCGGGTTGAGCAATCTGACGGCGGGTTTTGTCGTGCAGTGGTACGGTTATCCGGTGTGATTCCTCTACCTCGCCGGGGTCGCCATCGTGGCGCTTGCCTTCTTCGCGATTTTCATGCCCGAGACGAGGCGGAACGAGGCCGAGCCGGCGGCAGGTGCGGCTGCACTTCTCGCCGGCGGGACGGCGCGATGAATGCGACCGTTGGCATCCTGGCTATCGCGGTGCTGGCGACGGCCGGCGTCATCATCCGGCCATGGCGCCTGCCCGAGGCGGTCTGGGCGGTCGCCGGCGCGTTGCTGCTGATCGGTCTTGGCCTGCTGTCCTGGCGCGACGCCATCACGGGCGTTAGGCGGGGAACCGACGTTTACCTGTTCCTGACCGGCATGATGCTGCTCGCCGAACTGGCGCGGCAGGAAGGCCTGTTCGACTGGCTCGCCGCCAAGGCCGCCCGCGCGGCTCGCGGCTCGGCGACCCGGCTGTTCACGCTCATCTACATTGTCGGCACCGTCGTTACCGTTTTCCTTTCCAATGACGCCACGGCCGTCGTGCTGACGCCGGCCGTCGCCGCGGTCGCGCGGGCGTCGAGCGCCAAGGAGCCGTTGCCCTATCTCTTGATCTGCGCCTTCATCGCCAATGCGGCGAGCTTCGTGCTGCCCATTTCCAATCCGGCGAACCTCGTGATCTACGGCGCGCACATGCCGCCGCTGCTGGCGTGGCTGCCGCTCTACGCGCTGCCGTCCGCGCTCTCGATCGGGGCGACCTACGTGGTGCTCCGCCTCACGCAGCGCCATTGTCTGCGCCAGCCGATCTCGGCCGATGTCGCAACGCCGACCTTGTCTGGCGGCGGTCGCCTCGCCGGATGGGGGATCGTCGCAACCTCGCTCGCGCTCCTTGCGGCTTCAGGCTTCGGCGTCCCGCTCGGCTTGCCGACGTTCTTGGCGGGCCTTGCCACTGCCGCGCTGGTGTTCTGCCGCTCCAACTTCTCTCCGATGCAGACGCTCGAAAATCTCACCTGGGGCGTGCTGCCGCTGGTCGCGGGGCTGTTCGTGCTGGTCGAGGCGCTGGAAAAGATCGGCGCGACCGAGGCCCTGGCCGCACTGCTGCAAAGCTTGGTCCAAGGCTCGGCGACGTTCGCCGCGTGGGCCTCGGGCGTCGTCCTCGCCGTGGGCTGCAATCTCGTGAACAACCTGCCGGCCGGATTGGTCGCCGGGCGCGTCGTCGCGGCCGCCAACGCGCCCGAGCACGTGCGGGCCGCCGTGCTGATCGGCGTCGATCTTGGACCGAACCTGTCGGTGACGGGATCGCTCGCCACGATCCTGTGGCTCGCCGCGCTGCGACGCGACGGTTATCACGTCAGCACGTGGACCTTCCTCAAGCTCGGCGCTGTGGTGATGCCGCCGGCGCTGTTGCTGGCGATCGCGGCAGCTTTGATCGAGTGACGTCCGTCTTTCGAGCCTGCCTCCTCTTTGGCTCGATTCCGCCATCCAAGGTTCCGGATTGCATACAACTAACAGCGGCATTGGCCGGCCGCCCCAATCGCGCTATGGAGGGGCAGGTCAATGGCTGGCCGCGAACGGCCGCGCCTGGGAGGAACACCATGAAATGCCCGGTTCTTAAACGCTTTGCTATTGCGCTCGCCGCCACTTTCGCGCTTGCCCTCACGCCGTGGGGCGCGGCGCAGGCGCAGGCGCAGTCGCCGATCGTCATCAAGTTCAGCCACGTGGTGTCGCCCGATGCGCCCAAGGGCAAGGCGGCGGTGCTGTTCAAGGAACTGGCCGAGAAATACACCGGCGGCAAGGTGAAGGTCGAAGTCTACGCCAACTCCTCGCTCTACAAGGACAAGGAGGAGCTCGAGGCCTTGCAGCTCGGCTCGGTGCAGCTCCTCGCGCCGTCGATCTCGAAATTCGGCCCGCTCGGCGTCAGAGAGTTCGACGTCTTCGATCTGCCGTTCCTGATGAGCGACGACGCCCGCGCGCGGCAGATGATGGCGAGCCCGATGATGGCCGAGCTCAACAAGAAGCTCGAGACCAAGGGTGTCGGGCCGCTCGCATACTGGGACAACGGCGCCCATGTCTACACGGCGAACAAGCCGCTGATCATGCCGGACGATTTCCGCGGCATGAAGATGCGCATCCAAGGCAGCAAGGTGCTCGACGCCGTGGCGCGCGAGCTTGGCGCCATTCCGCAGATCATGGCGTTTTCGGAGCTCTACCAGGCGCTGCAAACCGGCGTCGTCGATGGCGAAGACAACGTGCCGTCGAACATCTGGACGCAGAAATTCTATGACGTGCAGAAGTATCTCACGGTGTCCTACCACGGGCGGCTGACCTATGCGCTCGTCACCAACAAGAAGTTCTGGGATGGGCTGCCGGCCGACGTGCGCCCGGGACTGGATCGCGCGGTGAAGGAATCGACCGATTTCTTCGACGAGACTGCGGCCAAGGACAACGTCGACGCGCTGGAAAAGATCAAGACCTCCGGCAAGCTCGAGTTCCACGTCCTCACCGATACCGAGAAGAAGGCCTGGATCGCCAAGCTGATGCCGGTCCACAAGGAAATGCAGAACCGCTTCGGCAAGGATTTCATCGAGCAGATCTACAAGGCCTCGGGGTTCGTGGCGCCGCAATCCTGAGGCGTCTCTTGTCCCTGCTTTGGGCAGAGGACCGGAGCACATTCAGACGCGGGTAACGTGCTGGGAGAGGGGCCGGTGCTCGATCGCATCCTCGATCGTCTCGAAGAGTGGATCATCGCCACGCTGATCGCGGCGGCGACGGCCCTCACCTTCGTTGCCGTCGTCCACCGCTATGGCGCGAGCAACTCGGCGGTTCTGGCGCGGTGGGCGGCCGCGCACGGCTTCGTCGTTCTCCATGACGTCGCCGACCGGGTCTATCTGCTGCTCACCTCGATCAACCTGTCCTGGGCGCAGGAGCTCGCCACCTACATGTTCGTGTGGATGGCGAAATTCGGCGCCGCGCTTGGTGTGCGCACCGGCATCCATGTCGGCGTCGATGTTTTCGTCAAAAAACTCTCGGTGCCGACGCGCAAGCCGGTGATCGTGTTCGCGCTTCTGTGCGGCGCGCTGTTTACCGGCGTCATCGGCACGCTGGGCGCGCTCTATGTCTACGAGCTCGACCCCGACCAAGTCTCGCCGGAGCTCGAATGGCCGAGCTGGATCATCTACCTGTGCATCCCGCTCGGCTCCTACCTGATGTGCTTCCGCTTCCTGCAGGTGATGTACCGGTTCCTGCGGACCGGCAACGTGCCGCATGTCGGCCACGGCATCGACTACGAGGCGCCGCACGAGGCGCAGTCGGTGGCGGCGCCGCCGCTCGGCGAGGCGGCGCGATGACCGCCGTCTCGCACATCTCCAAGCCGTCCGCGCCGCGCTCCATCGGCGACGCCATCACCGCGACCCTAATCATCGTCATCCCGCTCGCGCTCGCGCTCGTCTGCTTCGCGGCCCGGCTCCACGTCATCGAGCTGTCGCAAACGGTGCGCGCCGAGCTGCTGTTCGCGCTGCTGCTCGCCCTGATGGCGTCCGGCATGCCGATCTCGATCGCGCTCGGGCTCTCGGTCCTCACCTACCTGTTCATCCTCTCCGACGTCGACCCGAAGATGGTCGGCCTCAAGCTCTTCACCAGCATCGACCGCTTCGAGATCATGGCGATCCCGTTCTTCATCCTCGCCGGCAACCTGCTCACCTCCGGCGGGGTGGCGCGGCGCATGATCGATTTCGCCACCTCGCTGATCGGTCACTGGTATGGCGGACTTGGGCTCGCCGGCGTGGTCGCCTGCGCGCTGTTCGCGGCGATCTCCGGCTCCTCGGTGGCGACCGTCGTCGGCATCGGCTCGATCATCCTGCCGGCGCTGGTGCAGAAGGGCTACCCGCCGCGATTCGGCGCCGGCGTCATCGCCACCTCCGGCGCGCTCGGCATCCTGTTTCCGCCCTCGATCAACCTCGTCATCTTCGCGGTGGCGACCAGCGGCATGCAGCCGCACGGTCCGGGCGGCGCGGTCGTCGACTCCGCCTCGGTCGGCCAGCTGTTCATCGCCGGGCTGGTGCCGGGGCTGATCCTCGCCGCGATGCTCGGCGCCATGACCTGGTATCGCGCCTGGCGCAAAGACTACCCGCGCATGGAGCGTGCCAGCTGGCGCGCGTGCGCTCGCGCCTTCCGCGAAAGCTTCTGGGGGTTGTTCCTGATCGTGCTGGTGCTCGGCGGCATCTATTCGGGCCTGTTCACGCCGACCGAAGCCGCCGCGGTGGCGGCGACCTACGCGTTCATCGTCGCGGTGTTCGTCTACAAGGGGCTGAAGCTCTCCGAGGTGCCGGCCGTGCTGCTCAAGGCCGCCTCGATGAGCGCGATGATCCTCTACATCATCACCAATGCGGCGGTGTTCTCCTGGCTGCTGACCTCGGAGCAAATCCCCCAGTCCATGGCCGAGTGGATGACCGCGCAGGGCTTCGGCATGGTGGCGTTCCTGCTCGTCACCAACATCGTGCTGCTCGCCGCCGGCAATTTCATGGACCCTGCCGCCATCACGCTGATCATGGCGCCGATCCTGTTTCCGATGGCGGCGGCGCTCGGCGTGCATCCGGTGCACCTCGGCATCCTGATGGCGGTCAATATGGAGGTCGGTCTGTGCCACCCGCCGGTCGGGTTGAATCTCTACGTCGCCGCCGGCATCACCAAGATGGGCATCACCGAGCTCACCGTGGCGGTGCTGCCCTGGCTCATCACCATGCTGATCTTCCTGGCGATGGTGACCTACATCCCGGCCATCTCGCTCTGGCTGCCGCACGCCTTGGGGATGCTCTGATCTGAAAGCTCTTCCGTAAGCCGCGACCTGCGGCGCGCGGGAAACGTGGCGCGGTGTGGCGTCAGTGCGCGCCGATCGGCGCCGGGGGCCGCGGCGCCGCGCCGTCGAGGCTGGCACGAGGCGCGTGGCGGGTGCGCGCGCTTGGCGTCTCGGGGGCGGCCTTGGTCTTGGCGTCGCCCGCCTTCTTGGTATCGTTGCGGCCTGCGCCCTTCTTGGCCGGCGCCGCCGGTGCCGGCGGCTCTGGCTCGGCGTCCGCCGCGCCGTTCGCGTCGCCGCCGCGACGCGGCCACGCAAAATCGTCGGCGCGGCCGGAGGGCGCCGCGACGGCATCGCCGTGGGCGAGCACGCGCGTGGCGACCGGATCGGGCGCGGCCGGCGCCGCCGGGCGGCCGCCAGCGCCCAACAGGTCGCCGCTTTCGCCGGTGGCGGTCGTCGTCAGCGGCAGGACCGGGCCGGCAACCGGCCGCGGCGCGGGCCCGTTGTTGCCGGGCTTGGCCGGCGACGGCTCTTCGGGAGCCGGCAACGCCACCGGCGTGATGTGGCTCGTGATGACGCGGCGCAATTCGTGCTCGACATAGTGCGCGAGCTTCACCGCGCCGACCTTGGTGAAATGAACGCCGTCGCCGGAGCGCAGCCGCCGGATCTGGCCTTCGAAGTCCGGGCCCTGCACCGCGTAGCGTCCGTTCTCATCGACAAAGCCGTCCCAGATGTCGACGTAGACGATGCCCGCCTTCTCGGCGCGCTCGCGATAAAGTTCATCGAGATAGCTCATGTCGCCGGTCGAGCGCGGGCCGCGGATCGACGGCAGCCCGACCCACAGCACCGGCGCGCCCTTGCTCTTGAGCGCGGCGATCATGTCGTCGATGCGCTTGGAGTAAAGCTCGGCCCATTTGTCGGTGTGAAATTCATAGCTGCCGCCGGGGCGTTGCGCCTCGGCCGCAGCCGCGGGCTGCTCGCCCTCGTCGCGCGTCGGCTCGGCCGCGGCAGGCGCGGCGGGCGCTGCGTTTTGTCCTTGCGCGGCAGGCTGCGTTGCCTGGCCGGTTGTCGCGGCGGCGGGCTTTTCACCGTTGCGCGCCGGCGCCGGACGCGGCGGCGCCTTGTCGCGCAGCGACGTGCGGTCGTTCAATCCGAGCATGACGACGATGGCGTTCGGCTTTTCCTGCGCCAAGATGTCCTTGACGGCCTGCGACCATTCGGGCGTGTCGCTGCGCGGTTCATAACGCACCAGGCCGGAATTGGCGCGGACCTTGCGCACCACGCCGATATCGGGCGAATCGGCGAAGGTCTCTTCCAGGCCGTAGGCGAGCCAATCGGCGAGCGAGTCGCCGATCACCACGACCGTGCTGGTTGGCGGCGTCTCGACCTTGCGCGGCGTCGGCGCCCGGGAGGATTCGGCCGGCGCCGAGGGCCGGTAGTACGGATTGTAGCCGCCGCCATAAAACGGGAAACCGCCGCCGCGCTGGCGGTAGCCGCGCTGATAGGACGGATAGCGCTCTTCGAAGAACTGGGCCCCGGCCGGCATCGACAGCGCCGTGCCCGCCGCCATGATCGCGAGCGCCATCACCGCCCGCCGCCAGTCTCGCCGCCGCCAGTTCGGTGCCGCCATGATCGCTAGCCCAATGATCCGCTTGCCCAAAAAAGCCATACGCCGGTCGCGCCGGGCAGGACCGCAAGCCCGGCCACCCACTCTATATTAGCCCAAAATTGTCAACTTGAAGATGGTTCCACCCTTAGCAAAAGGCGTAGCCCCGCCCGGCGTCGTGCGCCGTCACTTCTGGCGCAGCCGGTCGAGGACGCCGCTCGAGGCGAAGCCATCGGGGGTCTCGCCGACCGAGGTCTGGAAACTGCGGATGGCGATGCGGGTTCGCGGTCCAAGGCGGCCGTCGGGGTCGCCGACATCGTAGCCCTGGCGCGCCAGCAGCTGCTGCAGCTCATAGCGCTCCTCGAGGGTCAACACGCGCTCGTCGCGCGGCCAGCGCTGCACCAGCGGGCCGCCGCCGCGCATCCGGTCGGCGAGGTGCCCGATGGCGAGCGCATAGGCTTCCGCCGGGTTGTATTTCATGATGACGCGGAAATTCTGCAGCATCAGGAACGCCGGTCCCCGCGCGCCCGCCGGAACGAGCAGGAAAGCGCGGTCGTCGAGGCGCGCGAACGGCTTGTCGCCGGCGCGGCGGATGCCAAGGCTTTGCCATTGCCGCAGCGTCATCTGCCGCGAGCGGTCGGCGAGCAGATAATCGAAGTTCTGCGGCAGCGCGACCTCGTAGCCCCAGGCCTGGCCGCTGACCCAGCCGTCGGTCTTGAGGTTGTTCGCGGTCGACGCGATGACGTCCGGGATCGAGCCGACCACGTCGCGCTTGCCGTCGCCGTCGAAATCGACCGCATAGCGTTTGAACGTGGTTGGCATGAACTGCGTCGGGCCGAAGGCACCGGCCCACGAGCCGATCAGGCGGTCGGGCGCAACGTCGCCGCGCTGCAGGATTTCCAGGGTCGACATGAACTCTTCGCGGAAATAATCGCGGCGCCGGCCGACGCAGGCGAGCGTTGCGGTCGAGCGCAGCACTGGGCGGTCGCCGCCCATGGTGCCGAAGTTCGATTCGACGCCCCAGATCGCCGCGATGATGTGACGGTCGACTCCGTAAGTGCGCTCGACCGCATCGAAGGTCGGCGCATATTGCGCCAGCAGCTCGCGGCCGCGCGCGATGCGTTCATCGCTCACCAGCGCGTCGAGATAGTCCCAGGTCGACTTCGTGAACTCCGGCTGCGCGTCGAGCAGGTCCATGATCCGCAGGTCGGGCGTGAGGGCCGCGGTCAGGCGCTCGTAATTCTGCCGCGTGATGCCGCGCCGTCCCGCCTCGGGCCACAGCGCGGCGAGGCAGTTGCTGAAATCGGCGGCGGCCGCGCGGATCGCGTCTGCCGTCATGCGCGGATCGCCCGATGCGCCGGACTGCCCGCTCCACTCCCGCGTTCCACCCGCCGGCCCCGCCGGCGCCACCGCCCCCGGAACCGGAGCGGCCGCCGGCGGTTGAAGCATCCGTGTCAGCCAGTTGTCCTGCGCGCAGGCTGCGCCGGCAACGCCGACGGAGAGGACCGATGCAGCGGCAAGGCGCAGGATCAGCCTGCAGGTTGCCATGGCGGGCGCTCTCGATTCATGGTCGCCAGAATGGGCAGCTGCCATGTTATAAACCTTTAACGCCGTCCGACGGCCCCGGCGTTCATGAGGCAGCAACGAGATGCCGCTAATTCTACCGGCCGGCCGGGTGTCTATTTGATCGAGCAATTTGGCGAGAAAGCGGACCGCATGCCGCTTTTCGCAGCCTTTTCAGGGGACCACATCGCATGAAGCCGATACGCAAGGCCGTATTCCCGGTCGCCGGGCTTGGCACCCGGTTTCTGCCGGCGACCAAGGCCATGCCGAAGGAGATGCTGCCGGTAGTCGACCGGCCGCTCATCCAGCATGTCGTGGACGAGGCCCGCGACGCCGGCATCGAGCATTTCATCTTCGTCACCGGGCGCAACAAGGCCGTCATTGAGGATCACTTTGACCGCCAGTTCGAACTGGAAATGACACTGCTCGAGCGACAGAAGCGCGCCGAGCTCGATTTCCTCAAGCAGGACCTGCCGGTCCCCGGCTCGACGAGTTTTACCCGGCAGCAGGAGCCGCTCGGCCTCGGCCACGCGGTTTGGTGCGCGCGCGAATTGATCGGCAATGAGCCGTTCGCGCTGCTTCTGCCGGACGTCCTGGTGCAGCACGAGCGCAGCTGTCTTGCGCAGATGCTTGATGCGGCGCGCGACGTCGACGCGCAGGCCAACATCGTCGCGGTCGAGGAGGTTCCGCTCGAGCGCGTCGATCAGTATGGCGTGGTCGGCGTCGGCGAGCGGCGCGGCAAGATGTTCTCCATCACCGGCATGGTGGAAAAGCCCACACGCGAGCGGGCACCGTCGAATCTCATCCTGACCGGGCGCTACATCTTGCAGCCGGAAATCCTCGGCATCCTGGGCAGGCAGGAGCGCGGCGCCGGTGGCGAGATCCAGCTCACCGATGCGATGATCCAGCTCGCCCGGACCCAGCCGTTCTACGGCCTCAAATTCGAAGGCCGCAGCTTCGACTGCGGCTCGAAGATCGGCTTCCTCGCCGCCAACGTGTCCTACGCGCTCGCCCGCGATGACATCGCGCCGGGCTTTCGTGTGGAGATCGATAAGATCCTCGGCGAGCTCAACGGCGGCTGATCGTAGTTGACGACCGCGCAAGCGCTGGACATTCGATCATTGCGCCTTCGGAATAAGGAGGAACGATCCCGCCCTCAATCCCCGGAGGTCGAGGTGCGCGATCCTCGCGGTAAAGCCGCTGATCGGTCTGAAAAACGGGGAGTTCCGGCGTGACCCGGGGCGCCCACCGACTTTCGCGGGGCTAACCTTCCTTTCACCACTTTCACTGCATCTTCTGCCGCGCATCGGGGAGAGGACCTTCGCCATAGCGCGTAGGAATTAGGGGCTTGGGGGGAATACAAGCAGAATCAAGGTCATTGCGGCGAGGCCTCGGCCTCGTGCTGCTCCTTGGCTTCGCCGATCCGGCTGTGGCGGACTACCGCATCAGCCGCGATTACGGCGGCGACATCAAGGAATACGAAGCCAAATACATGCTGCTGCGCGATAAGGGCGAGCGGGTCGTCATCGACGGCATCTGCAATTCCGCCTGCACCCTGGTGCTCGGAATTCTGCCGCCAGAAAAGATCTGCGTGACGCCGCGCGCAAGCCTCGGGTTCCACGAGGCCTATTACGACCAGCGCTGGACGCTCGGGTTCAAGATCACCAGCACTTCGGGTACGGAGGAGGTGATGGCGTACTACCCGCAACCGGTCAAGGACTGGATTGCCCAGCACGGCGGACTGACCGCGGAGATGAAACACGTCGTCGGCACGGAGCTGTGGACGCTGGTCGATCCGTGTCCGGCGAAGTTGTCGCCAGCAAGCACTGTGGTCTCAGGAAAACGGATTTTTCAGGCAGAGACAGCCGCGAAACGGCCTGTGCGTATCGAGAAGCGGCCGTGAGCATGTGCAACAAGTACACGAAGGGTCCGGCTGGCTCTTAATCTCTCGAACTCTTATACGGTCAGCCGCAGGCTACTCAGCGGAATAACCCGCTCCGCCGAATGGTCGCCATTCCCTTCGGCTAGCGTTGCAGCCGCAAGCCCAGCAGCATCGAGGTCGAATCGTAGGCGACGCCGGTCACGTTGGAGTTGAGCCAATCGTGCCGGAGCTCGGTTCGCAGCTGCATGCTTTGGTTCATCTTGTAGGCGATGCCGGCGGAGACGAAATAGCGGTTGTCGTCGCGTCCGATGCCGACATACTCGTCGCGGCCGTAGCCGAGTTTGGCCGTGCCGATGAGCCAGCGCCGGAAGGCGTGGTCGACCTGAAGCGCGAAATCGCGGCTGAAGGCGCCGGACACGCCCGGCAGCACCGACTCGGTCACCGTCGAGGTCGCGGAGAGCTTGGCCGAGGTCAGTGCGGTCGCCTGCCAAAGCAGCGCACCGTCGGCGATCGGGCCGCTGATGTTCGGCAGCGTCGGGTCCTTGTAGGTGCGCTCGAGATAGCCGAGCGCGAACTCGCCGGTGAGCGAGCCGAACACGTCGATGGTGGCGCCGGCCTTGCCGCTGGTGCCCTCGGAGTTGCGCTGCAGGTCGCTGCGGTCGAACTGCAGGTCATGGACGCGGGTGTCTGCGTCAACCTCGACGAAGGGCTTGAAACCGGGATTGAGCTCGTAGCCGAGCCGCGCGATGCCGCCATATTGGTTGAAGTTGCGGTCCTCGTTGGTAGTGACTTCGCCGTCGGTCAGCACCGAGTTGTTGTAGACCGAGCGGTCGATGGTGCCTTTGAGCGTGAGGTCGAAGCGATCGAGCTGCTGATCGACGCCGAGCGTGCCGCCGACCGTAGTGTAGATCGGCAGCTTGGCGAGCCCGGCCTGGATGTTCGGGCTCCCCGGATTGTCGGTCGCGACGATGAGGCGGTTTTCCAGCAGAATCTTGGTTTCGTGCGTCACGTCGATCTGGCCATCGATCTTGGAATTGAGAAATGGCCGATTGAGCGACGGCGTGTAGTTTTCGCCGTATTCGAAATAAGAGCCGCTAATGTTGGCGGTGAGCGAATGGCGCGACCAATCGGATTGCACCCGCAGTTCCGGCGCCACCACGAAATAGTCGGAGCCCGTGCCGCCGGGCAGATGGGTCGGATTGGTGTCGTAGGCGGCCGAGAATTCGACCGCGGGAAACAGCAGGAACGAGCCCGCGCGCACGCCGACCGGCGCATAAGGGTCGACCCCGGCGAGCGGCAGCAGCCGCTGCCCCGGGGCGCCGAGCGGCAAGGTGTTGGGGGGCGGTAAGCCGGGCGGCGGCGTCTCCGCCGACGCGGCAAACGCCGCGGGCGGCGGTATCGGCACAACGGCGCCGGGCCGGTTGGCGGCCGCCAGGGGATGCACCTCGGCCGGCGGGTTGCTAACGGGCGCCGGGTCGGGCGGCGGCGGCAGGGTCACGCCCTGCCGCGCCGCGGCCTTGGCCGGATGAACGTCCGGTGGCGGCTTTGGCGGACGCGCCGGCGGCTTTTTCGGCGGCTCGGGCGCCGGCGTCAGCAGCGGCGCGAATGTGGTCTCCGAGGTTGCCGCGCCGGCGGCGTCCTTCGCAGGGGCCCGCGCTAGGCGCTTGCTGTGGGACCGGTTCTTAGAATCAAAGCCGGTGTCGCCGGCGCCGAACCCGGTCGGACTGCCGTAAACCGGCGTCGCGCCGATGCGCGAGGGCGCCGTGAATTTTCCCGGCGCGGGCGCCTGGGGCACCGGCTGACCCGGACGGCGAAAGCGCGGCGGCGTCCTCGGATTGCCGTCGAGCGAGGGCGCGAGGAGGTCGATGCTGGAATCCGGCAGCGTCTGTGCCGCGACCTTCGCCGGCGCCAGGGCAAGCACGGCGACCGTCGCGACCACGGCCAGATAGGCGGCGAAGTCGGCGGCGCTGAGGAGTCGGCGACGGCGCGGCACCCTGCGACCTCCTCGCCCCAAAGCCGCGCACCGCTGCCGTCCGCGTCACCCGGGGCCTGCCAAAAACTGCCAAGAACTGCGCTGGCTGCGGCGGCAAGCGGCAGCAACCGCGCAAGAACCGGCACGGGCCGCAGGCCGCGGTCCGCGCTGGTTAACGGAGTTAAAACGGATATGGTTAACGTGAGGTTGACCGCGCGTTTGGGCCGCCGCTCTGGGCGCGCCGCAGGCGCGGTCCGGCCGTCACACCCAGCCCTTGAGCTCGCGCATGGCGAGCTGCCGGATCAGCAGCATGCCGGCCTCGCTGTCGTTGAGGCACGGGATGGCGGCAAAGTTCTCTCCGCCGTAGCGTTTGAACACTCGCGCGTTGTCGACGGCGATCTCTTCCAGCGTCTCCAGGCAATCGGCGGAAAAGCCGGGCGTCAGCACCACGAGATTCTTGACGCCCTTCTTGGCCAGCGCCTTCATGGTCTTGATGGTGTAGGGGGCGAGCCAGCGGCCCCGCCCAAAGCGCGACTGGAACGTCATCATGAGCTTGGTTTCATCGAGGCCGAGCTGCTCGCGCAAGAGCCGCGTCGTCGTCACGCACTGGCTCTCGTAGGGATCGCCCTTGAGAACATACTGTTTCGGCATGCCGTGATAGGACGCGACGATCACGTCGGGCGCGAACGGCAGCGCCCGGAGTTCCGCCTTGAGCGTCGAAGCCAGCACCTCGATATAATACGGATCGTCGTAATAGGCCGGCAGAATGCGCAGCGCCGGCTGCCGGCGCAGCCGCATCACGTAGCGGTACACCTCGTCGCACACCGTCGCGGTCGTCGGCGCCGCATATTGCGGGTAGAGCGGCATGACCAGGATGCGGCTGCAGCCGCGCGCGATCAGCGCCTCGAGACGCGACGCGATCGACGGGTTGGCGTAGCGCATCGCCCAGTCGACCGCGACGTGCCGGCCGAGCGGCTCGAGAATGCCGGCAAGCTTTTCCGCCTGCGAGCGCGTGATGGTCTTGAACGGCGATTCATTCTTCTCGCGGTTCCAGATCTGCTGGTAGTCGCGGGCTTTGCGGCGCGAGCGCAGCGGCAGAATGATGCCGTTGAGCACGATCTTCCAGAGCAGAGATTTCTTCTCGATCACGCGCGGATCGGTGAGAAACTCTTTCAGATAGCGGCGTATCGCCTTGGCGTCGGCCGCATCGGGCGTGCCCAGATTGACGAGAAGCACGCCGATCTCGGCGGCAGCCAGGGGCGCCACGCCGGCCGCGCCGGCATCCGAAGCGGGCACCATGCTGGGCGCCGGCTCGGCCTCGACGAGCTGAAGCGTGGGCGCCGAAGGTGCCGCGTCGGCGGAGAGCGCAGCCGCGGCGGTCGCTTCACCTTCGCTTTTGGAGTTGGGCGGCGAGTCGTTCATGGTATCACCTCGCACCGGCGGCCCGGCTTGCGTGCGCAAAACGACGCTGTCCCAGCGCTGCGTCAAGACACCAAATAATACGCCGGTCGGCTCCTGCAAAGACCGCGATGTGCCGTCGCAAGATCGGAAAATTCACCGATTTGGTGAACCGGCCTCCTATTCGCTCGGCATCGCGAGGTCGCCGGCGCCGTTGAGCCGGTCGAGCATCATCAGGTTCTCGAAGGCGCGCGATTTCCTCGCCTCGGGGAATTGCCCGCCGAGGCAATCGGCAAACTTGCCCCACAGCTCGTCGCGCGACAGCGGGAGCTGGTGGCTGCCTTTGGCGAATTCGACCGGACCGCTCTTGAGCGTCTCGCCGGTTATCGTCGTGATTTCGACCGCGTCGGCAGGTGCGAAGTTGGAGCCTTCCCTGGTGGCCGTGGTGCCCTCAAGCGAAACGCGCGGAAAGATCGCCTGCACGTCCGCCCGCTGCACGAAGCCGTCGGTCAGCTCGGCAAGGCCGACATTGCGCGCGCACAGCGCGGCGGCCATCGCGAACTGCATGCTGAATTTCGCCTCGAGCCCGGTTTGCGGGCGGCTGTTGCGCAGCATCAGCATTTGCGTCTTGCCGGTCGAAACATGGATACGCTCGACCTTTTCGGGCGAGAGGTCGTAACGCTCGACCAGATCGAGCGCGGCATCGATCGAGCGGTGGGTCGCGTAGCAGATCGGATAGCGCTTGATGTTGAGGCCGTGGCTAAGGATGTGCCACTCCTTCGGCGCGGTGAAGGCGCGATCGAGCGCGACCTTGCCTTCCGGCGACAGCGCTGCGAGCAAGCCCGCCGGGTGTTCGAGCGCATCGAGCGAGGCCGTCAGCCCGGCTTGCGCCAGGCGCGCCGCGATGACGCCCGCCTGCGCGGCGCGGCCGACCTGGAAGGACTTGGTCATGGTGCCGAAATTGGCGACCAGGCCGCAGGACATCGAGGCGGCGATGGCGAGCGCGGTCGAAGCTCCGGCGGCGTCGAGGCTGCGCAGCTTGGCGCAGGCCGCCGCCGCGGCGACGGTGCCGAGCACGGCTGTCGGATGCCAGCCCTTGCGATGCAGCGGGGTCGGCTCGCGCGCCAAAAGCTCGGCCCAGACTTCGTAGCCCGCGATATAGGCCGTCAGCATCTCGGCGCCGCTCGACTGGGCGGCCTCGCCCTGGGCGAGGATCGCCGGCACCAGAACGGCGCTCGGATGACCGTCGAGCGACACGTCGTCGTAGTCGAGCACGTGCGCAGCGACGCCGTTGACCAGAGCCGCGGTGTCCACGGTGCGCCGGGCGCCCGATGGGATGAGCGAGGCGAGCGCGGCGCCGGGCGCGCCGGCGCTGCTGCCCAGTTCGCGGTCCACCAGCGCAATCTCGGGGTCGCGCGCGCCCGCGATCAGGACGCCGAAACAGTCGGCGATGCCGGTGCGCGCGATCCTGCAGCCTTCCGCAGGAATCTGGCGCAGGCTCAACTCGGCGACGAAGCGGCCGAGGTCCTGGGTGAGGGAGCTCATGTGGGTCTCCGATGATAGGGGCCGGCGCAATGGGCGGAGCTTAGAGCATCATCTCGGTCGCCGGAAACATGTATCGACGGCCTTGGCCGGTTCACTCCGCCGCCTTGAGCAGCGCCGGCGAACCGTTGCGGAACTGTTCGAGCAAGGCCGCTTCGTCGGCCTTGGCGACGGTGAGATGGCGCTGCTTGACGTGGCCGAAGCCGCGGATCTTTTCCGGAATGACGGCGAGGCCGACGGCGAGATGGTGGTTCTCGGGCGTGAGCTTTGCCAGCACCTCGTCGAGCATCGCCTCGTAGTCGGCAATCAGCTTGCGTTCCGTGCGGCGCTCGAGCGAATGGCCGAACGGATCGAGCGGCGTGCCGCGCAGGACCTTGAGTTTAGCCAGCAGCTGGAATGCCGGCAGCATCCAGGGGCCGAAGCTCATCTTGCGCGGCAGGCCGGTGGTGCGGTCGCGGCGCGCGAGCAACGGTGGCGCCAGATGAAACTCGAAGCGCAGATTGTCACCGTCGAACTCGGTCGCGACCTGCTTGAGGAACGAGCCGTCGGTGTATAGCCGCGCCACCTCGTACTCGTCCTTGTAGGCCATCAGCTTGAACAGATAACGCGCCACCGCATCGGCAAGGCCGCACTTGCCGGGGGCCCGCGCGGCCTCTACCGCCTTGACCCTGTCGAGCACGGCGCGGTAGCGCGCCGCGTAGGCATCGTTCTGATAGGCGGCGAGGAATTTCGCCCGCCGCTCGACCGTCTCGTCGAAGGATTCCGAGAGCTTGCGCGCGTCGTTCGTGGCGGCCGTGGTGGCGGGCTTGGCGATGGCTTCGACCTGGGCGCGGTCGACCGCGGCGCGGCGCCCCCAGTGAAACGCCGATTTGTTCATGGCGACTGCTTCGCCATTGAGCTCGACCGCCTTTTCGATGGCGGCGGCCGAGATCGGGATGGCGCCGAGCTGATAGGCGTAGCCGACCAGGAACATGTTGGCGCCGATCGACTGGCCGAACAGGGCGGTGGCGAGCCGCGAGGCGTTGATGAAATGCGTCTTGTCGCGGCCGGCATCGGCCACGATGGTGCGCTTGATGCGCTCGGTCGGCAGCGAGAAATCGGCATTGCGGGTGAATTCGCCAGGCAGGAACTCAGCGGTGTTGACGACCATCTCGGTCGCCCCATGCTTGACCGCAGCGAGCACCTTGCGGGTGCCGGCGACCACGATGTCGCCGCCGAGCACGAGATCGGCGCCGCCGGCGGCGACGCGGATGGCGTGGATCGCTTCCGGACTTTCGGCGATGCGCATGTGGCTGAACACCGCGCCGCCTTTCTGCGCGAGGCCCGCCATGTCGAGCACGCCGATGCCGCGGCCTTCGAGGTGCGCGGCCATGCCCAATATGCCACCAATGGTGACGATGCCGGTGCCGCCGACGCCGGTGACGATGATGTTGTAGGTCTGGCCGAGCGCCGGCAGCTTCGGCTCAGGCAAGGGCGGCAGATCGTGATCGGCGGCGACGCCGGAGCCCTTCTTCAGCTTGGCGCCGTGCACGGTGACGAATGACGGGCAGAAGCCTTTGACGCAGGAAAAGTCCTTGTTGCAGCTCGACTGGTCGATGGTGCGCTTGCGGCCCCATTCGGTTTCGAGCGGCTGCACCGAGACGCAGTTCGACTGCACGCCGCAATCGCCGCAGCCCTCGCAGACCAGATCGTTGATGATGACCCGCTTGTCGGGATCGGGAAAGGTGTGACGCTTGCGGCGGCGGCGCTTTTCCGCGGCGCAGGTCTGGTCGTAGATCAGCACCGTGACGCCGGCAATCTCAGCAAGGTCTTTTTGGACGGCGATCAGGTCATCGCGGTGGTGAATGGTGAGGCCCTTCGGCCACGCCGTGCCGGAGGGATATTTATCCGGCTCGTCGGTGACGACGGCCACGCGCTTCGCGCCTTCGGCGGCGACCTGGCGCGCCACCTGCGGCACGGTGAGGCCGCCGTCATTGGCCTGGCCGCCGGTCATCGCCACGGCGTCGTTGAACAGGATCTTGTAGGTGATGTTGGTGTTGGAGGCGATCGCGGCGCGGATCGCCATGTAGCCGGAATGGTTGTAGGTGCCGTCGCCGAGGTTCTGAAAAACGTGGTTGCGCTTGGAGAACGGCGCCTCGCCGACCCAGTTGGCGCCTTCGCCGCCCATCTGCGTGTAGCCGAGCGTCGAGCGGTCCATCCACTGCGCCATGTAATGGCAGCCGATCCCGGCGTAGGCGCGCATGCCCTCCGGCACCACGGTCGAGGAATTGTGCGGGCAACCGGAGCAGAAATACGGGATGCGCTGGGCGACGTCCCTCGTTTCGGCAGCGATACGCTGGAATTCGCGAAGTCGCGCGACGCGGCCGGCAATGTCGTCGTTGCGGTGATATTTGAGCAGCCGCTCGCCGATGCAGATCGCGACCTCGTTCGGATCAAGCGCGCCCTTGACCGGGAACAGCCAGTTGCCCTGCTCGTCCTTCTTGCCGATGCACAACGGCTGATTGGCGGTGCCGTAAAGCTCCTCGCGCACCTGCACTTCGATGAGCGAGCGCTTCTCCTCGACGACGATGACGAGATCGAGCCCTTCGGAAAACTCCTGCAGCTCGCGCCGGCCGAGCGGCCAGGGACACGCCACCTTGTAGAGCCGGATGCCCAGCTCGTTGCACCTGACCTCGTCGATGCCCAATTCGTCGAACGCCTGGCGCACGTCGAGATAGCTCTTGCCGGTGGTGATGATGCCGATCTTCGGCGCGCGGCCGCCCGAGGTGATGGTGCGGTTGAGCTTGTTGGCGCGCACGAAAGCCAGCATGGCGTCGCGCTTATAGTCGTGCAGGCGGGCTTCCTGCACCAGGATCGGATCGTTGAGGCGGATGTTGAGGCCGCCTTCCGGCATTTGATAATCGGTCGGGATGACGATGTTGATCCGCTCGAGGCTGGCGTCGATTGCCGCCGTCGATTCGATGGTCTCGTGCATCGTCTTGAGCGCGACCCAGGCGCCGGTGAAGCGCGACATCGCCCAGCCGTAGAGGCCGTAATCCAGCACTTCCTGGACGCCGGCCGGGTTCAGGATCGGGATCATGACGTCGATGAAGTGATATTCGGACTGGTGCGCGGTGGTCGAGGATTCGGCGGTGTGGTCGTCGCCCATCAGAGCGAGCACGCCGCCGTGCTTCGCGGTACCGGCGAGGTTGGCGTGGCGGAACACGTCGCCGGTGCGGTCGACGCCGGGGCCCTTGCCGTACCACATGGCGAAGACACCGTCGTATTTGCCTTCTCCGCGCAGCTCCGCCTGCTGCGAGCCCCACACCGCGGTCGCGGCAAGGTCCTCGTTGATGCCGCCCTGGAAGCGGATGTCGTTCGGCTTGAGAAACGGCGCGGCCCGCTGGAACTGGCTGTCGAGATTGCCGAGCGGCGAGCCGCGATAACCGGTGATAAAACCCGCGGTGTTGAGGCCGCTGCGCCGGTCGAGCTCCTTCTGCATCAGGCAGAGCCGCACCAGGGCCTGGAAACCGGTCACGAACACGCGGCGCTGGCCGAGGTCGTACTTGTCGTCGAGCTTGACGTCGCGCAGCGCCATTGCAGGACCTCCGAGGCCAGTTTGCCCTCACGGACCGCACATTGCCAGAGGGTGACGGGATTTATGGGAGATATAGGGCTCGGCGCGGGCCAGACAATGCCGACGGATAAGCTGCAACAGCGCGGCAGGCACGGAGTTGGGTGGATGAGTGCGCTGCAGCAACAGCGGCGCCGATGACGTTCTTCAGGCGGCGCGAACGCGGGGGCTGAGCTGCCGAAGCATGGAGGGGATTTGCGCGGCCGGCTTAGGCCGGCTGAACAGATAGCCCTGCACCTGACCGCAGCCTTCGGCGCGCAGGATTTCAGCCTGGGCCTCGGTCTCGACGCCCTCGGCGGTGGTGATCATGCCGAGGCTGCGGCCGAGCCCGATCACCGCGCGGATGATGGCGACGCAGTCGTTTTCCTTGCCGAGCTCATTGATGAAGGAGCGGTCGATCTTGATCTTGTCGAATGGGAAGCTGCGCAGGTAGCTCAGCGACGAATACCCGGTGCCGAAATCGTCCATGCAGATGCGCACGCCGAGGTCGCGCATTTGATGCAGGACATCGAGCACCGCGCGGTCGTCCTGCAACAGCACCGACTCGGTGATCTCCAGTTCGAGCCGCGCCGCTGCGAGCCCGGTCTGGCCGAGCGCCGAGACCACGGAAATCGCCAGCGTCTGGTTGCGGAACTGCGCGGCGGAAAGATTGACCGCGACCTTCAGGTTGTCGGGCCAGGTCGCGGCATCGCGGCAGGCCTGCTTGAGCACCCAGTCGCCGAGCGGCACGATGAAGCCGATCTCTTCGGCGACCGGAATGAATTTGTCGGGGCTGATCAGGCCGCGTTCGGGATGGTTCCAGCGGATCAGCGCCTCGAAACCGTCGACCTCGCCGCTGGCGAGGTCGATGAGCGGCTGGTAGTACAGCTCGAACTGGTCGTCGAGCAGCGCCTTGCGCAGGTCGAGCTCGAGCCGGCGGCGCTCCTGCATCTGCGCGTCCATTTCCGGCTGGAAGAAGTGGAAGGTGCCGCGGCCTTCGGCCTTGGCGCGGTAGAGCGCCATGTCGGCGTTGCGAAGCAGCTGGTCGGGTTCGGTGCCGTCGGCCGGCGCCATGGCGATGCCGATGCTGGTGCCGATGATCAGCTGATTGCCCTGGACCTCGAACGGCTCGAGCAGCGCCTCGATGACGCGGGCGGCGAGTTCGCTGGCGTCGGTCGGCCTAGCGTTGCTCTGCACGATGGCGAACTCGTCACCGCCGAGACGGGCGACGGTGTCGGCGCCGCGCACCACGTGCTGCAGCCGCTCCGTCACCGCGCACAGCAGGGCGTCGCCGACCGGGTGGCCTAGCGAATCGTTGACGCTCTTGAAGCGGTCGAGATCGAGGAACATGACGGCGAGCTTGTCGCCCTCGTCGAGCGCCTGTTCCATCTTGTCGCGGAACAGCACGCGGTTCGGCAGATTGGTGAGCGCGTCGTGGCGGGCCATGTGCATGATCTTGGCCTCGGCCTGCTGGCGCTCGGTGACGTCCTCAAAGGTCGCGACCCAGCGGCCGTCCTCGGTCGGGGTATAAAGGCACGACACCACGCGGCCGTCGCTGAGCTCATAGAGATGCGGGCGAACTATGCTCTCGTTGCGATAGGAAGAGACCTCCGCCAACAGCTGGTCCACAGTCTTGTTCGGGTGATTGCTGTGGGCGACGCTGACCTCCAGCACTTCCCGATAGGCGATGCCGGCCTTGATGCGGTCGCGCGGCAGTCGAAAGATTTCCAAAAAACGGCGGTTGAAGACTTCGAGCCGGTCCTGCGCATCATAGAGGGCCAGGCCCTGCGACATGTTTTCGAGCGCGGCATCGAGCAACAGGTTGGTCTCGCGCAGGCTCTTTTCCTGCCGCTTCAGGTGGCTGATGTCGCTGCACAGGATGATGAAGCCTTCGTCGCGGGTCGGCGACCGGCTGATCCGCAGCCAGCGGCCGTCCGCCATCAAGGCTTCGCTGGTGGCGTGCAGGTCGCCGTCGCGCTGCATCAGCACCTGGCCGGCATCGACCGCCCGCCGCAACTCCGGTTGCAGCTGCGCAAGCGGCATGCCGGGCTTGAGCAGGCTCGGCGAGACGCCGAGAAAATCCGCGGCCTGCGCATTGGCGAGCACGACGGCGTCGTTGGCGTCGACCACGACGACGCCTTCCTTGGAGCATTCCAGCGCATCGGCGAGACGCGCCTGCGCCGAGCGGCGCTGTTCGACCTCGCGGTCCATCATGGTCTTGATGTTGTCGCGCATGACGCCCATGGCGACGAGCAGCGCGCCAAGCTCGTCGGCGCCCCCCTGCGGCACCGCGACATCGAGCTTGCCGGCGGCTATGCGCTCGGCGACGTTGGAGGCGACCGCGACCGGGCCGACGATGCGACGCGCCAGGGCGACCGCCACCAGCGCGGAAAGCAGGAGTGCCAGCGCAGTGCCGGCAATGTTGAGCTGCATGTCGTGCGTGACCGCGGCGCGGGCGGTCTGACGATAGAGGAAACCGTCGCCGGCGGTGTAGTTGACCAAAAGATCGATCTGCTCGTCGACCTTGGCGGCGTAATGGTCGAGTGTGTCCCAATTGACGTCGAGCTTGGTGCCGTCGAGCAGCCGCGCGCAGACGCTCCTCCAGGCGTCCACCGCGCTCAGCACCTTGTCGGCGGCGCCGGCGGCGCGAACCGATTGCGAGCGCTGCTTGGCGATCTTGATATCGGCGGCAAGCGTCGCGTTGAGCTTGTCGGTCTGCTCGTCGAGCGCGGTGCGCATCTGCGGATCGGTGGCGATCCAGCGGCGCGCGAAGGCGGCGCGCATCGCCGCGAAATCGGTCGCCGCCGCGCGCGCGTAATTGATCGACATCAGCGATTCGTCGAAGGTCTTGTCCACCAGGAAACCGGCATTGCGGATGTCCATGGCGGCGTAGGCGCCGAGCGCCGCGGTGATGACGCTCATGACCAGGAACGCGACCAGAATGCGGCCGCGGATCGTCATGCCGAACGAAGTGGCCCGCGACACGCTGCGCTGCCAGCGTGACATCAGGCGGACGATGAGATCGGCTGTGCGGCCACGCGGCATGGGGTACTGGACGGAATTCCGACTTTGGACGGTTCCGACCTACACCGGGCCCCGTTAAAGCCGTCGCAGCGGCCGGTCCCATCTTCCAGTGTTCCTTAACGGCGTCTTAACTGCCTGCAGTCACGCTGGCCGAAAGTGGCGGCGGCAGGCGAGGTTCGCCTCGCGTCGCCGCGCGCGAACGGGTCGAAGGGGCTAACATGAGGTTAAGGGCGGTTTTGTCGCGCGCTTTCGTTCCGATGGCCGTCGTCGCCGTGGCGGCCGCATCGATCGCGCTTGGAACGTTGGTCGGCCTCGCCTTGCCGCAATATTCGATTTCGCAGAAGGGCCGCGAATTCCATCCCGGCGAAGTCAGCATCAAGCGCGGCGAAACCATCCAGATCGTCAACGACGACGGCGACCTGCTGCATCACGCCTATGTGGATTCCGACAAGTTCTCATTCGATTCGGGCGACCAGAAGCCCGGCAGCAAGACCGACATCACCTTTCCGGTGGCCGGCGACTTCGATGTGCTGTGCGCCATTCATCCGAAGATGGAGCTTATGGTGCACGTGCGCTGAGGTCACAGCACCGAGGTGCCGAACAGCGCGGCGTGCGAGAAGTAGTAGGTCGTGAGGAATAGCGTGAGCGCCGCCGCATAGCCGACCGGGATGAGCCAGGAGTCGCGCAGCCGCACCGGCATGCGGGCGTCATCGGCAACGATGCCGATCAGCGCGACCACGATCAGCGAGTGCCCGACCAGATCGATCTTGCCGAATTCGAGGACCGCGCTCACGAACATCGCGGCGAGCATCACCGCTCCGATCCGCCGCACCAGCGGCGTCCACAGCAGCGAGAACGCCAGGGCGAACTCGACCGCTCCGGCCGCCCGCATGAAGAAATCCTCCGTGAAGCCGAACGTCATTTCCGGATGCAGAGTGAACAGCGGATACGACCATTCCGGGTAGGCCCATTTCTCGATCGAGGCCCACATCAGCGTGATGCCGGCGGCACAGCGCAGCACGTCGATCGGGCGCGCGCCGAAGAAGGTGGTCCGACCCCCGACCAGGGCGAGATAGGCGGCGACGCCGAGAAAGATCGGATAGTCGGCAAGATGAAACGCGCCGTAGGTCCACACCCCGATGGCGTAGAGCACAAAGATGCCGAGCGCCGATAACGGCATGGTGCGGCGCGACAGCATGCCGGCGGCGATGCCGAGCTGGATGGCGCCCACCACGGTCGAATCGGTTTTGAGCTCGGGCGTGAGCAGCACGCCGCCGATCGCCCAGATGGTGATGAAGAAGAAGGCGCAGGCGACGCGAAAGATCGTTTCGAGGTTGTCGCGCACCGGCCTCGTCACCCGGTCGAGCGCGCGCAACATGGCGAAGCCGAGCGGGCTTCCTTCCAGGATGCAGCCCGTCATCAGGGCGAGGATCGAGAGCCCGGTCAGGAATTCGAAGTCCGGGCACAGCACGTTCTCGAGGCCTTCCGGCTGGCCGGCCACGTCATAGGCGCAGAACCATTTGACGTGCGCGCTCGCCGTCCCGGCGAGCATGGTGTCGATCACGCACGCGAGCGCAATCGCGGCTGCGAACGGCAGCCGCTTGGCCACACGGCTCATGGATGAAGGCCTCCAGTACGCAACTTCACAGGCCAGTTACGCCGCCGCACGCAGCCCACTGGTATGGTTAGGCTTTTACCACAGATATTAGGATTTAGGTGACCATTTGGGAGGCAAATTAAGTCTTGGTTAACCTTTGGGCTGAGCGATCCCGGCCAGCGCGTTCGAAAAGCTGGCGAATAGGCCCATTGGTAAGCATTGGCCGCTATCGATCACGCGCACGCGGATCGACGGAGCGCGCGGGAATGATCGTCCTGGTCGGTGCATTGGGCCTGCTCGGCGTCGTGCTCGGCGCCGTCGTCGCGGCTATCGCCGAACGCTTCCCGGGCCATGTGGAGGCGCTCGAAACTGCCGCCGGCATCCTGCTGATCGGCGGCCTCGCCCTGACCGGCTCCGCGCTGCCCGTCGTTCTCTGAAACGGATTTTGTCGCGTCGTCAGCGCGGCAGAGCCGGAACCGGAAACGGCTCGGGCTCCCCGTTAAGCGTGTCCAGGAAGGCAACGAGATCGGCCTTCTCTCGCGCGCTCAGTCCAAGCGGATGGATCTCATCAGCGCGGCTCGGCCGCTTGATGCCGCCGCGATCGTAGAGCTCGATGACCTTCGGCAGCGACGGCAGCGAGCCGTCGTGCATGTAAGGCGCCCGCCGCGGCGCATCGCGCAGCGTCGGCGTCTTGAAGGCGTATTGCAGCTTCACCGAGCTGGGAAACAGCTTGCCCCGTCCGATGTCGCCGTGCCGGGCCGTGCCGATGTCATGAAATGACGCGTCGGTGAAAGCCCAGCCGCTGTGACAGGCCGCGCAATCGGCCTTGCCGTTGAACAGATCGAAGCCACGCTTTGCGGCTTCGCTGATCGCCGCTTCGTCGCCGTTGATCCACCGGTCGAACGGCGCATCGCTCGACACGATCGAGCGTTCGAAGGTGGCGAGCGCCAGTTCGACCTTGCGCCGGGTCACGTCGCGCTCGCCGAACGCGGCGTCGAAGGCATCGACGTAGCCGGGAATGGCGGAGAGCCGCTCGATCAGAACCTTCTCCGACGCATTCATGTTGTCGGCGGCCGTGATCGGGCCGAAGGCGACGCCTTCAAGGTCGCGGAAGTGCCCGTCCCAGCCGAGCTTCGGCGTCCATGCCACGTTGAGCAGCGTCGGCGTGCGCAACGCGAGCGGCTGCTGGTTTTCTCCGATCGCGCGCGGCTTGCCGTCGGCCCAGGACAGGTCCGGGATATGACAGGTCGAGCACGATCGGACTTCGGCCCCGGACAGGAGCGGATCGAAGAACAGCATGCGGCCGAGCCTGAGCTTGGTATCCGAATACGGATTGTCTTTGGGAAAAGGGATTTCCGCAGGCCGGCGGTATTTTTCCTGCCAGGCGTGCCGGCTTGATGTTTCGGGGTGCGAGATCGATGGGCCGGCGCCCGCGCCGAGCAGCACGACGGCGCCCAGCACACCTGCAGCTTTTCGAATCATCACGGATCGCCGCCCCGCTCCCATGACGGGAGTTTTACCGCTGTCTGCTAACGATTCGTCAACGATAGGGGACTTTGCGGATTTGCGCTGTTATGACGCGCAAAACCGGCAACGCGGCCAACATGCGGCGGCGCCGAAAGGGGCTGCGCGGCCGCGGCGCGGGATGCTAAAGTCGTGCATCCCACGCGGAGACTTGGCCCATGAACACGCACGTCAAGCTCGCGACCGTCGCCAAGGCGGACATCTCGCCGGCCGAATGGCAGGCCCGTCTCGACCTCGCCGCCACCTATCGGCTGATCGCGCATCACGGCTGGGGCGACGTCATCTACAACCACTCCTCGATGCGTGTGCCGGGCGAGGATCGCAACTTTTTGATCAAGCGGCACGAGCTCCTCTACACCGAGGTAACGGCGGCCAATCTCGTCAAGGTGAGCATGGACGACGATCTCGACGAATCCGCCGGCGTCAACCGCCCGGGCTTCACGCTGCACGGCGGCGTCCTCTCGGCGCGGGCGGATGTCAATTGCGCCGTCCACGTCCACACCGAGACCGGCATGGCGATCTCCGGTCTCAAGCACGGGCTGCGCATGGTGTCGCAGCCGGCGGTGCGCTTCTACAATCGCGTGGGCTACCACGATTACGAAGGCATCACCGAGGATTTTGGCGAACGCGCCCGCATCAACCAGTCGCTCGGCAACCACCGCGCGCTGATCATGCGCAATCACGGCCTCCTCACCGTCGGCAAGACAGCGCGGGAAGCCTTCGTGCTGATGAAGTCGCTGCTCGAGGCGGCGCACATCCAACTCGCCATGGAAGCGACCGGCGGCGCACTGGTCGAGATCCCCGCGGCGATTTGCGAAAAGACCGCGCACCAATACGAGCATCACGATTCCGGCCGCGGCTCGGCCGACTGGCCGGCATACCTGCGCATGCTCGATGCGGTGGATTCAAGCTGGCGGAATTGAGCTTGAACCCATTCGATCTGACGGGTCGCGTTGCAATCGTTACCGGTGGAAATGGCGGACTTGGCCTGGCGATGGCGCAAGGCCTCGCCCAGGCTGGCGCCGCAGTCGCGATCGCGGCGCGGGACGAGACCAAGGGGCAGGCAGCCGTCGCCGAGTTGAGCCGCGTCGGCCCGCGTTGCCGGTTTTATCCCCTCGCGGTGTCGTCACGCGCTTCGTGCCGGGAGACGGTCGACCGCGTGGTGGCCGACTTCGGCGGCTGCGACATCCTCGTCAACAATGCCGGCACCAACATCCGAAAGCGCCCCGAGCAGATTTCGGAGGAGGAGTGGCACGAGGTACTGGATGTCAATCTCGGCGGCACGCTGTTCTGCGCCCAGGCGGTCTATCCGCACATGAAGGCGGCCGGCCGGGGCAAGATCCTCAACGTCGGATCGATGTATTCGCTGTTCGGTGCGCCGGTGGTTGCGCCTTATGCGGCGAGCAAAGGCGGTGTGGTGCAGTTGACCCGTGCGCTCGCCTGCGCGTGGGCGGCCGACAATATCCAGGTCAATGTCGTGCTGCCCGGCTGGATCGACACCGATCTCACCCGAAACGCCCGCGAGCAGGTTGCCGGCCTGCACGACAGCGTGCTGGCGCGCACGCCCGCGGGCCGATGGGGCGAGCCCGAAGATATTGCCGGAGCCGCGGTGTTCTTCGCGAGCCCGGCATCGGACTTCGTGACCGGCGCGGTGCTGGCGGTCGACGGCGGATATTCGGCGCGCGGCTGACCGTTTGATCGGCCGCGCGCCCGGAGTTCTACAGCTCTTTGCCTATCAGGTGATCGACCGAGTAGGGGCCCGCGCCGCGGATCGCGATGGAGAACAGCACGATGCCGATCAGCAGCACGTATTCGAAGCCGCCTTTACTGGCCGGGAATCCCGCCTTGGCGTGCACGGCCAAAAAGGCGATGGCCATTTCTATGGCAAGCGCCGCCGCGAAAAACCGCGTGAACAGGCCGATGATGATGCAAACGGCGCCGACCGTCTCGAGAAACATGGCGGCAAGCGCAAACAGCATGCCGGGCTCCAATCCCTGCTTGGTCATGAAGGCGGAAACGCCGGCGGCGCCGGCTTCGGCGACCTTGGTCCAGCCATGCATCAACAGAATGTAGCCGATGACCACGCGAACCAGCGTGTAGGCAATGTCGCGCCAGGATCCGTAGAATCCGGCGAGACCCGGAAAGAATAATCTCGTCTCACTCGCTGCCATGACGTTCCCCTCCTGCCCTGCGCGCCGCGGCGTGGCGGCGACGCCAAGTGACCACGTATAACACCGGATCGCCCGGCATTATTCAACAGCCTGCGCGTCTTTGCCTTGTGTCCGGCATGCGGCGTGCGCGCGCCCCATCCTCCTCACTTCGCGTATTTGCCGCCGGTCTGCTTGGTGTGCACGCCTTCGGCGCCGCTCTCCTTGTGCTTGAGGCGGGTGATGCGCGCCCAGGTGCGCTTGAGATCGTCGCGCACCGTGATGTGCAGTGTGCCGCAGCCCTCGCAGGTCAGCTCGATCTTGTCGCCGTCCATGAACGGATTGAGCCCGCGATGGTTGGTGCCGGTCGCCAGGATGTCGCCGGGCTGCAGCGTGTGGATCGAAGTGACCCATTCGATGCAGCGTGGAATCTTGTGCGCCATGTCGTCGGTGTTGAAGCTCTGCATCACAACGCCGTTGTTGGTGAGCTTGATCTGCAGCTTCTGCGGGTCCTTGATCTCGTCGGCCGTGACGATATAGGGGCCGATCGGGGCGAAGGTGTCGCGCGACTTCATCTGATAGAACACGTTGGTCGGCGGCACCACGCCGCGCGCCGAGCCGTCGATGAAGTTGGTGTAGCCGAACACGTAGCCCATGGCGTCGGCCGCCTTGACGTGGGAGGCGCGCTTGCCGATCACGAGCGCGATCTCCGCTTCGCCTTCGAAGATCGACCCCGCCATGTCCGGCAGCACCATGGTGTCGCCGTCGCCGATGACGGCGCTCGGCGACTTCATGAAGGCGTTGATCGGCGCGGGCTCCGGCAGCGTGCCGTCCTCCATGTAGTTCACCGCCATGCAGATGATGTTCTCGGGCCGCGGCAGCGGCGAGCAGAACTTGACCTGCGAGATCGGCTTGGCTTGCGCCTTCGCGGCGGCATCGGCGAGCTTGCCCTTAAGCGCGTCGAACCGTTCGATCACGCCGCGCATGACGTCCTGCGGACCGAGCCGCGGAATGTCCTTCACCACCTCGGTTACGTCGGCGACCTTGTCGGCCGTCACCACGCCAAGCTTGTAGTCGTCGAAGAACGCGAGTTTCATGGAAGCTCCTTGAAGGTCGTTGGTGAACAGGTGAGAGCGCTATCTCCTGCCGGCTCCCCGATGAGGTTAGCGCGATTGGGATTTGTGCGAAAGGAGACGGCGCGGCCGAATCATCGGCGTGCGGATCATCAGGCTGGTCCGACTTGCTCCGCCAGGAGCCCGCGGTCCTCGACCACCTCGGCGTCGTGCTCGTAGAGCCACGCGATCGCGGCCCATGACCAGTCGGTTGCGCCGCTTGCCATCTCGGCGTCGCGTTCCTGCTGCGCCTTGCCGTCAGGCATATGGAAGCGCCTCTTGTTGGTTTCCGACAAGCCCTGCAGGCGCGACGCCCGCGGCAGACGCAGCTGCTCGTAAAGGCGCAGCGCCGCCGGCACGTCGCTCGGGGACTTCATGAGGCAGCCCTTGAGCGTAGCGGCATCCTCGATCGCCTGTGCTGCGCCCTGGCCCATGAACGGCAGCATCGGATGGCAGGAGTCGCCCAGCAGCGTGACCCGTCCGAGCGACCAGCGCGGCAGCGGGCTGCGGTCGAACAAGGCCCATTTGTAGGTCTCGTCCGCCGCTCCAATGATCGAGAGCACCTGGTCGTGCCAGCTCTGGAACGCGAGGAGGGCATCGGCGACTTCGCCGCGATCGACCCAGGATTCCCGCAGCCAGCTGGCTTCCTCGGTAACCGCCACGAAGTTCACCATTTTCTTCGCCGCGACGAAGTAATGGACGAAATGGCGGTCGGGCCCCATCCAGATCTGCGTCGTCGGCTCAAGATCGAGATGCCGCAGTCGATCCGACGGCACCAGGCCGCGATAGGCCACGCATCCGGTGAAGCGCGGCTTTTCCGCACCGAACAGAGCGTGGCGCACGGCCGAATGAATCCCGTCGGCGCCGATGAGGGCGTCCGCCGCAATCGAGGCTCCGTTCTCGAAGTGCGCTTCGACCCGGTCGCCGTGATCCGTGAAGTGGGTGAAGCGGTGCGCGAGATGGACGCGGTGCGCCGGGATCGCATCCGCCAGCGCCCGATGCAGATCGCCGCGGTGGAAAGTATAGTACGGCGCGCCGAAGACGGTCTCGACTGCTTCTCCCAGGGGAGACCGCAGCAGGATGCGGCCGTCGTCCCAGCGCCGCTGGTCGAAAGTCACCGGCCTGACGCCCGTCCTGTCCAGCGCCTCGGCAATCCCCAGGCGATGCAGAATGCGCGACGCATTGGGACCGATGTTGATGCCGGCGCCGACTTCGCCGAGCGCCCCGGCGCGCTCATAGACCTCGACGTCAAATCCGGCGCGCAACAGCACCGCTGCGGCCGCAAGCCCGCCGATGCCGCCGCCGATGATCACGATCTGCATAGGGATTCCTCGCGGGCGCGAACCGCCTTATTCGCCGGCGCATCGTCTGCCGAGGGTCGGGCGGCGGAGCATGGGCCGAACACTAGTTGTCCAGGACCTTTCGAATGGCGGCGGCGAGATGCTCGCTGGTGAGAGGCTTCTGCACCAGCTCGACGCCCGGATCGAGACGGCCCTGGTGCACAATAGCATTGCGCGAATAACCCGTCATGAACACCACTTTCAATGCCGGCTGCCGCTGTCTCGCCTCGTCGGCGAGCTTGCGGCCGTTCATGCCGGGCATGACGACGTCGGTCAAAAGCAGACTGATCGTTCTGGATTTGTCGATGAGCCCAAGCGCTTCCTTGGCATCCGCCGCCTCCAGCACATCGTATCCCAGTTCGCCGAGGGTCTCGACCGCGTAGGAGCGCACGTCGGCATCGTCCTCCACGACCAGCACGCATTCGCCCGGACGGCCGCGGCAGGGTTCGCTCTTGATTTCCTCCTGCGGCACATATTGCCCGACGAAGCGGCGCAAATAGATCTTGATGGTGGTGCCTTCGCCGGCCTCGCTGTAGATCTTCACGTGGCCGCCGGATTGCTTGACGAACCCGTAGACTTGACTGAGCCCCAGCCCGGTGCCCTGGCCGAACTGCTTGGTCGTGAAGAACGGCTCGAAGGCGCGCTCGCTGACGTCCTTTGTCATGCCTGTGCCGTTGTCGGTCACCGCGATCTCCACGTATTGCCCGGGGCGCACATCCTGGTGCTCCCGGCAGTAGGTCTCGCCGAGATAGGAATTGCTGGCCTCTATGGTCAATTTGCCGCCGTCCGTCATGGCGTCGCGCGCGTTCACCGCAAGATTGAGAATGGCGGTCTCAAGCTCGTTGGCATCGGCCTCCGCCGGCCACACGCCGCCGCCGCCGATGATCTCGAGTGAAATCTGTTCGCCGAGCGCGCGGCGCAGAAAGTCGGCTAGGGCGTTCAAAAGCCGGTTGATGTCGAGCGGCGCCGGGTTGAGCGGTTGCTGCCGGGAGAAGGCTAAGAGCCGCTTGGTCATCGTCGCGGCGCGTCGCGCGCCCTGCATGGCGCTGTCAAGCCGCCGCTCGAGCTTGATCTGCGCACCTTCGGTCCACGACTCCAGCTGACGTTGCGCGATCTCGAGATTGCCGATGATGATGGTCAGGAGATTATTGAAGTCATGGGCCACGCCGCCGGTGAGATGGCCGATGGCGTCCAACCTTTGCGATTGCCGCATCGCCGCCTCCGCGGCCTCGCGGCGATCCTGCTCGGCGTAGAGGCGCTTGGTCCGCTGCAGTACGACAATGAGAGCACCAAACAACAATGCCGTCGCCGGTATGCCGAATATCAGGTATGAGGTCATTCCGCCCATCCATTCGTCTCTGATCTGGGCGGTTTCGATGCCGGCGACGACGTAGACCTGAAAGCCGGGAAGCCGGCTGAAGCCGATGCGGCGTTCGAGGTTGTCGACTTCCGATGCGGTGGTATAGAAGCCGCCGGCCGGGGTGGTGGCGACGGCGCGGCTGAATCCGCTATGCGCGTCGAGGCGCACGTCCCGCGCCGTCACCGGGAAGCGCGTCAGCATGGTGCCGTCGGCGCGCACCATTGCGAATTGCAGGCCGCCGCTGCTGACGAGCTGAGAATAGAATCTGCTAAAGTCGCTCGGCAGCAACGACATCTCGATGGCGCCGGCAAATTTGCCGTCGGCATCGTGGCGGGCGCGGTTGAAGGTGAAGTAGGGCTCGCCCCCGGTGACGGACTGATGGATGCCGCCGATATAGACGCCGGCGGGGCCGTCGCGCGGCACGATGAAATAGTCCTGGTCGCCGTAGTAGGTCGATGCCGGGGCCGGATATTCGCGGCTGATCACCTGCGGGTAGCCGGTCGGGCCGAAGATCCAAATGGATTGCACCTCCGGCAGCGTTCCCAGAATCTGCCGCAACCGCTGATGCAACCGCGCTGCGTCGGCCTCGATTTCGGCCGGCGACCGATTCGCAACGAGATCGTCGATGGTCTCGAGCGCCAGGTTCATCGACTGGAACACCCTGAGCGCCTGCTCCTGCATGACGTCGAGCGAGCGTGCGATTCTCTCGTTGGCTAGAGCCCAGGTCGCTCGATAGCTCAACCAACTGCCGAAGACGAAGAACAGCAGCGGCAGCAGCAACGCGGCTGCGGCCAGCACCTGCAACAGGCGCAGCGTCGTGGCACGCGCCTGTTTGTCCGTTGCAGGCCTGGCGACAAGACCTTCTGGCAGAGCGGCTTCGGCCATGATCGATTTTTGATTCTTGCTCTCGCGCCCTTCTCGGTCAGTCTAACGCGCGGTTGCGGCCCGACAATAGCTGAGAGTGCGGCCGGAACGAGCAGTGGAACTCGCGGGTTCCCCAGCGAGCTCGCTCAACGGGCCGCCGCGCCCGGCTTTCCGGCTCCGGACAGCGCCCGTTTCCAGCGCGTGCAGCGAGCGCAACTGCGCAACGCGCGCGCCTTTACACCCGGTTGCCCGCGCTCCAAGTCCAGAAATCGCGGCCCTCCTCGCGCAGGAAGCGAGCGAGCACCATGTTGTGCACCTCCGAGGCGCCGTCGACGAGGCGCGCCGAGCGGGCGCCGCGATAGATCCATTCCAGGATCGTATCCTTCGAGTAGCCGCGGGCGCCGTTGAGCTGGATCGCCGTGTCGCAGGCGTTGTGCAGCGTGTCGGCGACGTGGACCTTGGCCATGGAGATTTCCTTGCGCGCGCGGTCGCCGCGGTCGAGCTTCCAGGCGGCGTGCATGGTCAGAAGCCGCCCGATCTGGATCTGCTGGGCGACCTGGCCGAGCTTGATCTGCACGCTCTCGCGGTCGGCGAGCTTGATGCCGAACCCTTCACGGTTGTTGACATAGTCCTGCGCGATCTCGAGGCAGCGCTTCGACAGGCCGAGCCAGCGCATGCAGTGCGTCAGCCGCGCCGGGCCGAGCCTGACCTGGGTGACCTTTAGGCCGTCGCCGACGCCGAGCAGCACGTTCTCGTCGGCGACCTCGAGACCGTCGAATTCGAGCTCGCAATGGCCGCCGTGTTCCTCCGGCCCCATGATCCCGATGCGCCGCACGATGCGCCAGCCGGGCTGGTCGCGGTGATAGAGGAAGGCGGTCAGCCCGCGGCGCTTGTCATCGGAAGTGCGCGCCACCACGATGAAATGCGCCGCCGTCCCGGCGCCGGTGATGAACCACTTGCGGCCGCGGATCACCCATTTGCCGTTGCGCTTCTCGGCGTGGGTACGGATCATGCTCGGATCGGAGCCGCCGCCCGGCGCCGGCTCGGTCATGGCGAAGGCGGACTTGACCTTGCCCTCGACGATCGGCCGCAGCCACCACTCCTGCTGGGCCGGCGTGCCGATGCGGGCCAGCAGGCTCATGTTGCCGTCGTCGGGCGCCATGCAGTTCATGGCGAGCGCGCCGAAGATCGAACGCGCCGCTTCCTCGTACATCACCGCCCAGGTGGCAATCGGCAGCCCCATGCCGCCGAACGCCTTGGGCGATTGCGGCGACCACAGGCCGGCCTCTTTGGCCCGCTCCTGCACCGGGGCGAGCCGCGACAGGGGGATGTTCTCGTGCTCGGAAAAATTTTGTGGATCGGCCTCGAGCGGCAGAACGTGCTCCTCGACGAAGGCGCGCGTGCGCAGGCGCAACTGCTCGATTTCTGGCGAAAGGGTGAAGTCCATGCCGGTGCCCTGGTTCCTCGCATTGCCGTGACGAATGCGACAGGCTAATTCATAGCGTACCGTGTCGCGACCAACGTGTCGCGGCCGTCGCACGTTTTCCGGAAGGCAATTGCCATGGCCAATTTCACTCCCGTCTCGGCGGCTATCGGCGGCGCGCTGATCGGGCTCGCGGCCGTATTGCTGATGCTGTTCACCGGCCGCATCGCCGGCGTCAGCGGAATTTTCGGCGGCCTGCTCAACCCGCAGAACAGCGATCGCGCCTGGCGCGTGGCCTTCATCGCCGGCCTCATTCTGGCGCCGCTCTCGGCCGCGCTCGTCGGCCAAGCGGTGCCGATGCCGCAGCTGCCGAAGAGCTTCATCGTCATCGCCGTCGCCGGCCTCCTTGTCGGCTTTGGCACCAGGCTCGGCAGCGGCTGCACGTCCGGCCACGGCATCTGCGGCATCGCGCGCCTGTCGCCGCGCTCGATCGCGGCGACCATGATCTTCATGGTCGCGGCCATCATCGTCGTCGCGCTGACCCACCACGTCTTTGCAGGTTGAGCCATGCCGGCACTCGCGAGCCTTCTCTGCGGTTACATCTTCGGCCTGGGCCTGGTGATCTCCGGCATGATCATGCCGACCAAGGTTCTAGGCTTCCTCGATTTCTTCGGCATCCCGAGCGGGGCTTGGGATCCGAGCCTCGCGGTGGTGATGGCGGCCGGCCTCGCGGTCGCGAGCATCGGCTATGCGCTGGTGCGACCCCGCACGCCGATCTTTGCTGCGCAAAACCTGTGGCCGGCGGCGAAGGAAATCGACCGGCCGCTGGTCGCCGGCGCGTTGCTGTTCGGCATCGGCTGGGGTCTGATCGGGCTGTGCCCAGGCCCGGCGCTCGCCAACCTCGCGACGGCCTCGCCCGGCGTGATCGTCTTCGTCATCGCCATGGCGATCGGCATGGCGGCGCACGATCTTTGGCCGGCCCGCGCCGCGACGCACGTCCGGCGTGATCTTACCGCCGCAACCGCCGCAGACGGCTAGCACCGCGATGCTCGATCAGCCCCCGAGCGCAGCGCCACGGTTTTCGCTCGATGCCGAGCAGATCGCGGTGCGCGACATGGCGCGCGCCTTTGCGGATGAAGTTTTCGCGCCGAACGCGGTGGCCTGGGACGAGGCCAAGCATTTTCCGGTGGCCGAAATGCGCAAGGCCGCCGAGCTCGGCATGGGCGGCATCTGCGTATCCGAGGAGGTCGGCGGCTCGGGACTATCGCGGCTCAGCGCCGCCCTGATCTTCGAGCAACTGGCGACCGGCTGCCCGACGGTCGCGGCCTATATGTCGATCCACAACATGATCGCCTGGATGATCGATGCCTTCGGCTCGCTCGAGCAGCGCCGCAAATGGGTGCCGAAGCTTTACACTATGGAGCTTCTCGGCAGCTACTGCCTGACCGAGCCGGGCGTGGGTTCCGATGCAGCGGCGCTGACGACGCGGGCGGTGCGCGACGGCGACTGCTACGTGCTCAACGGCCAGAAGCAGTTCATCTCGGGCGCCGGCGCCGGCGACCTTTACGCCGTCATGGCACGCAGCGGCGGCGACGGATCGTCCGGGATTTCGACCTTCATCGTGCCGGGCGACACCGCCGGCATTTCGTTCGGCGCGCTGGAGCGCAAGATGGGCTGGAACGCGCAGCCGACCCGGGCCGTGGTGTTCCAGGATGCGCGCGTGCCGGCCGCGAACCTGCTCGGCGGCGAAGGCAACGGTTTCAAGATCGCCATGGCCGGCCTCGACGGCGGCCGCATCAACATCGCGGCGTGCTCGCTCGGCGGCGCCCAGGCGGCGTTCGAAAAGGCGCTCGCCTACATGAAGGAGCGCAAGGCCTTCGGCCGGCGGCTCGACGAATTCCAGGCGCTGCAATTCCGCCTTGCCGACATGGCGACCGGGCTCGAAGTGTCGCGCACGTTCCTGTGGCGCGCCGCAGTCGCGCTCGATCGCGGCGATGCCGACGCGACGCAGCTTTGCGCCATGGCCAAGCGCTTCATCACCGACACCTGCTTCGACATCGCCAATCAGGCGCTGCAGCTGCACGGCGGCTACGGCTACCTGTCGGAGTTCGGTATCGAGAAGATCGTGCGCGATCTGCGCGTGCACCAGATCCTCGAGGGCACCAACGAGATCATGCGGCTCATCGTGGCGCGAAGCCTCGTCGGGCGATGACCGCAAAGGCTCCCGGCGACCTGCTGGTGCGGGAAGAGGGCGCGCTGCGGCGCATCACGCTCAACCGGCCGAAAGCGCTCAACGCGCTCACGCTCGACATGGCCGTCACGATGACGGCGCTGCTGCGCTCCTGGGCCGGCGATCCGCATGCCGGCGCGATCCTCATCGACGGCGCCGGCGAGCGCGGGCTGTGCGCCGGCGGCGATATCCGCGCGCTCTACGACGCGGCAAAATCCGGCGATGCGTTGCCGCAGCAATTCTGGGCGACCGAATACCATCTCGACGTGCTGATCGCGCGCTATCCAAAGCCCGTGGTCGCGATCATGGACGGCGTGGTGATGGGCGGCGGCATGGGCCTGTCGATGCACGCCTCGCATCGCGTCGTGACCGAGCGCTCCGCGATTGCTATGCCGGAGGTCGGGATCGGGTACTTTCCCGACGTCGGCGCCTCCTTTGTGCTAGCGCGCTCGCCCGGCTATGCCGGCACACATCTGGCGCTGACGGGAAGCCGCATCGGTGCGGCGGACGCGATCTATTGCTGCCTCGCCGACGTTCATATCGCGGCGGCCCGGCTCGCCGATATTCCTGCCGCGCTCGCTGATTGCCGCACGGCGGATGAGGTGACGGCGCGGCTGCGCGATATGTCGGTTGCGCCGCATGCCGGCCGGCTGGCCGCGTCGCGGCCATGGATCGACGGCTGTTACGCATCGGACGACGCCGAAGACATCGTCGCGCGACTGCGGCAATGCGACGACACCGCGGCCGCCGCGGCGCTCGATATCATCAGCAAGGTGTCGCCGACCTCGCTCAAGATCACGTTGCGAAACCTCCGTGCGGCGCTATCATTCGGCAAGGTCGAGCAAAGCTTCCAGCAGGACTACCGCATCTCGCTCGCCTGCCTTGCCGGACATGACTTCATCGAAGGCATCCGCGCGGCGATCGTCGACAAGGACCGCAATCCGGTGTGGCGGCCGCAGCGGCTCGAAGACGTCACGCCGGACATCGTCGAGCGTCATTTCCGCCCGGTCGGCGATCTGGAACTGAGCTTCCCCGGTTAAGAAAGGCGAACCCACATGGCGACCATCGGATTCATCGGTCTCGGCAACATGGGCGCGCCGATGGCCGCCAACTTGGTCAAGTCGGGCGGCCACATTCTGGGGTTCGACGTGATGGCGCCCTCACGCGACGCGTCGGCCCGCGACGGCGTGCAGATTGTCGCCAATGCCCGGGCCACTGTGGAAGGCGCCGACACGGTCATCACCATGCTGCCGGGAGGCGAGCAGGTGCTGGCGGTCTGGAACGAGATCGCGCCGCTCGCGAGGCAGGGCACGCTGTTCATCGACTGCTCGACCATCGACGTGGCGAGCGCGCGAAAGGCGCACGCGCTCGCTGCCGCGACGGGCCTCGCCACGCTCGATGCCCCGGTATCGGGCGGTGTCGGCGGCGCCAAGGGGGCGACACTCACCTTCATGGTCGGCGGCTCGAAGCACGCCTTCGAGCGTGGCAAGCCAGTGCTCGAGCGCATGGGCAAACGCGTCGTGCATTGCGGCGAGGCCGGCAACGGCCAGGTCGCCAAGATCTGCAACAACATGATCCTCGGCGCCTCGATGATCGCGGTCGGCGAAGCCTTCGTGCTGGGCGAGAAGCTCGGTCTGTCGCACCAGGCCCTGTTCGACGTCGCGTCGGCCTCCTCGGGCCAATGCTGGTCGCTGACCAGCTATTGCCCGGTGCCCGGCCCGGTGCCGGCGAGCCCGGCCAATAATGGCTACAAGCCGGGCTTCACCGCGGCCTTGATGCTCAAGGACCTCAAGCTCGCGCGGGAAGCCGCCGAATCCGTCAACGCCAGGACGGCGCTCGGCATCCATGCCGCCCAGATTTACGAGCTGTTCGCCGAGCAGGGCCACGGCGCGTCCGATTTCTCCGCGATCATCAAGCTGGTTCGAGAGGAATCCGAGAACCGCTGACGCCCGCCGGCCGCACTTGTCCCGACTTGGGACGGCGAGACGGTAAGCCGGTGCGCAACCTGTTGCGCAATTACAATGGCTGGCGCGAAATGTGTAAGCCTCCTTGACCCGGCCATGGTCTTCAGTTGCCATGGCGGCGCGAGAGTGGTTGCGGAAAATAATACCATCATCAATGCCTTGCCGATGGGGGCGGGGCCGGGACCCGGCGGCGACGGTTACAATTTTGACAGTCCGTATTTGGCGCGCATGTTGGAACCGATTCGCGGGTGCCCTTGCGCCGGCGGCGTTGCTCGTCCTGTCGAGCGTTGCGGCGTCCGCCCAGACGGTATCCGAGCTCGGCAGGAGTCTCGATCCGCTGTTCCAGCGCGTGCTTTCGTCTCCGCAAGACCTCGACAGCACGCTGGCCTACGCCGCCGGCATCGCCCGCACCGCGGATATCGAGTCGGCGATCAGCACCTACGAACAGCTCCTGTTCTACAATCCGACGCTGTCGCGCACGCGCTTCGAGCTAGGGCTGCTCTATTATCGGCTCGGCTCCTACGACATGGCCCGCGGCTATTTTCGATCCGCGCTGGAAATGCAGGACATCACTCCGGATCTGCGGCAGCGCGCCGAGCAATTCCTCACCGACATCGACAAGAGGCTTCGGCCGGACCAGTTCAGCGGCTTTGCCTCGACCGGACTGCGCTATCAGACCAATGCCAGCGGCGGAGTGGGGCCGCAGGCTGCGCTGGCGTCCGGCAAGATTTTCGACAGCCGCTTCTTCGCCCACAGCGACTGGAACTGGTTCGGCGCCTTCACGCTTAATTACAGCCACGATTTCGAGACCCAGCGCGGCGATACGTTCGAAGCCTCGCTGGTCGGCTACGACGCCCAGCAATTCGCGTTGCACCAGTTCGACGTCGGCCTGCTCGAGCTTCGCGCCGGGCCGCGCTTCGGCATTCCGTCCGACGTCGCCAGCGGGCTCAGCTTCAAGCCCTACGTGATCGCGACCGGCGCGCTGCTGGCTGACGCGCCGTTTTACGGCGGCCTCGGCGGCGGCGTGACCGCGCATGTCAATGCCGGCAGCGTGGCGCTCGATCCCTATGTCGAGGTCGTGCAGCAGAGCTTTCTCAGCACCGCGCTCTATCCTCTCGCCGGCGGCATGAGCGGCACGCTCGCGACCTATGGGCTGCAGGCGGCCGGGCCGCTCTATGCCGGGCTAGGCTGGCAATCGCGTGTCTCCTACGCGCACGCCCAGGACGTTTTCGACCCGGACAGCTACGACCGCTTCGCCGCCGATATCTGGCTGCCGTGGAAATTCGCGATCGCGCCGAACGGCCCGCTCTGGACAGTCACGCCGACCGCCGGCATCACCTACTGGTCGTATGCCGCACCCGATCCGAACATCGATCCGCTGACGACGCAGCGCACGCTCGAATGGCGCGTCGGCCTCGGCCTCGACGTTCCGATCTGGGAAAAGCTCGCGCTCGGAGTGCTGGTGGAATATCGCGCCGACCTGTCCAACGTGGCGGTGTTCTCGATGCGTGACCTCTCCGTCACGGTCGGACCGACGATCAAGTTCTGAGGGCCCGCAATGGCATTGCCGAGGATCCTGGCTGTTCTGCTCGCGACCGCCGCGCTGGCGCCGATCGCCGCCGCCGCGCAGACGGTCGGCACCGCGACCGCGGTCAATCCGTCATCGGAGAGCACGCCGCCCGGCGCCACGACGGTGACGCTGTCCGTCGGAGCGAGCATCGTGCACAAGGAGCGCATTCACACCTCGCCGACCGGGACCGTTCAGCTGCGCTTCGTCGACAAGAGCACGCTGAGCATCTCGCCCAACAGCAACATCCTGATCGACGAGTATGTCTACAATCCGAACGCCGGTACCGGTCACATGACGACCACGCTGGTCAAAGGCGCGCTTCGCTTCGTCGGCGGCCTGCTGAGTCACGAGGGCGATGCCACCATCACGACGCCGAGCGCGGCGGTCGGAATTCGCGGCGGCACGGCGACCATCATGGAGGGCCCCGAAGGCGCGCGGATCATCAACCACTTCGGCGTGATCACGGTCCAGAACGGCACCGCAACGACGGTGATCAGGCGTCCCGGCTTTGCCGTCACGGTTCCCGGCTGGGACCGGCCGATCGGCGAACCCGAACGGGTCACCGAGGCCGAGATCACGCATTACTTGAGACTGCTGACCAGCAGGCGGGGAGAGGACGGCGGCGTGCACGGCCTCAAAGATGTGCCGGTCGATGACGGTTCCGTCTCGCCGGGGATTCGGCCGCTGAGTGGCGAATCCGACGCCTTGCAGATCCAGATCCAGGCGGCCCAGCATGGCACGATAGTCACCGAGCCAGTGCGGCCGCGGCGGCTTCGCTAGAGCACTATTTTTCTAGGCGCTCCCTGCGGTCATCCGCGCAGCGCCACCATCTGGCCGCCGTCGGCCACGATGGTCGCGCCGGTGACGAAGCGTCCGGCGTCGGAAACGAGCAGCAGCAGCGGGCCGTCGAGATCGCGTTCCTCGCCGAAGCGGCCGATCGGGATCTCGCGCTTGAGCGCCGCGCCAGTCTCGCTCATGAGATAGTCGCGGTTGAGCTCGGTGACGATCCAGCCGGGCGCAATGGCGTTGACGCGGATCCCTTTGAACGCAAGCTCGAGCGCGAGCGCCCTGGTCATCTGGATTACGCCGGCCTTGGCGGTGGCATAGGCGATCACGCCCTTGGCGACACCGAAGCCGAGCACCGAGGCGATGTTGACGATGGCGCCGCCTGTGCCGGCGGCGAGCATGCGGCGGGCGGCCTCCTGCGCGCAATAGAACACGGCGTCGAGGTTGGTGGAGAGGATGCGCCGCCATTCGTCTTCGGCCAACTCGACGGCGCGGCCGGCATGCGCCACGCCGGCATTGTTGACCAGGATCGTCACGGGGCCGAATTTCTGTTCCGCGGCATCGAACGCCGCCGCCATCGCGGCGCGGTCGCGCACGTCGGCCTCGAACGCGATGGCGTTGCCGCCCGATTGCTCGATGCGCGCCTTCACGCCGGCGAGGCGATCGGTGCGGCGCGCCACCAGCGCAACCGCTGCGCCGTTCTCCGCCAGGCATTCGGCGAAGCGCACGCCGAGCCCGCTCGAGGCGCCGGTGACGAGTGCCACCTTGCCGTGGAGATCGAAGATCTGTGCTGCGGTCATGGTGATCCTTGCGAGGCTTTCAGGTTTCGGCCGACCGGCCATTCCGGCCGCAACAGCGCCATCATCATTTCATCGTGGTGGACCCCGCCGAAGAACGCGCTGCCGCGGGCAATGCCTTCGTCCCGGAAGCCGACAGCCGCATAGGCGCGGCGCGCCCGCTCGTTTTGCGGGAATACGCCGAGCGAAATCCGATAGGCATCGGTGCCGCGGAAGATGAGATCGACGAGACTTGCCAGAAGCAGCTTGCCGTGGCCCAGGCCCGGATGGCAGACGGCGATGCGCTTGATGTGCGCCGCGCGCTCGGCCGAAGCCCAATCGCGCACGATGGCGAAGCCGATATCTTGCGCTCCGAGCCGGCCGATGAAATAGGCATAACGACTGTCGGCAAGCGCCGCGCGATGCTTCGCCTCGCTCCAGCGGCCGACAAGCTGCTCATATCCCGGCAGCCGTTCGGTCGCCATGACGAAAGCAATATGCTCGTCGGTGCCCCGGATGAGCTGTAACGATTCTGCTTTCAAGACACGCCCGCGCCGATCATGCCGCGAAGGACGGCATTATACAGGCAAACCGCAGCGCCACTAACCACGCAAGCGGCGAGCGCGCAAAAAATCACGACCCATAAAGCCGGTGCGGCAGCCAGGTCGCGAGCCCCGGCAGGAACCACAGCGCGACCAGCATCGTCAGCTGGATCAGCACGAACGGAATGATGCCGAGATAGATGTGCCGGGTCGTCACTTCCGGCGGCGCGACGGCGCGCAGGTAGAACAATGTCGGGCCGAGCGGCGGGTGCATGTAGGAGGTCTGCAGGTTGACCGCCATCATGATGCCGAGCCAGACCGGGTCGACGCCCGGCATTTCGAGGAGGATGGGCGCCACGATCGGCACCACCACGAAGATGATCTCGAACGCGTCCATCACGAAGCCGAGCAGGAACAGCGCGGCCATGACCGCGAGCGTGGCGCCGCCGACGCCGCCCGGCAGGTTGGTCAGCGCCCGCTCCACCATGACATCGCCGCCGAGGCCGCGGAACACCAGGCTGAACAGCGTGGCGCCGATCAGGATCAGGAAGATCATGCTGGTGATCTGCGTCGTGCGTGCCAGCACGGGCGACAGCAGGCCGGCGGCCCCTGACCTGCGTGCGGCGAGCAGGATCGAGCCGACCGCGCCGACCGAGGCCGCCTCCGTCGGCGTCGCGACGCCGCCGAGGATCGAACCGAGCACGGCGAGGATCAGCGCGATCGGCGCGACGAGAACCGCAAGCAGCCGGCGCGCCAGCGCCAGACCGCGCGGCGCGGCGGGATCGGGCGGCATCGCCGGCGATTTTTCGGGAAAGAAAACCGCGACCGCGATCAGATAAAGCATGTAGAGCAGCACCAGGACCAGGCCCGGTATGATGGCGCCCGCAAACAGGTCGGAGACCGAGACCGTCTGCGGCGCAAAGTTTCCCTGCGCCAGCTGCGCCGCCTGGTAGGAATTGCTGAGCTGGTCGCCAAGCAGGATGAGCACGGTCGCGGGCGGAAAGATCTGCGCCAGCGTCGCGGTCGCCGCCACCGTGCCGGCCGCCAGCGCCTTGTCGTAGCCGTGGCGCAGCATGGTCGGCAGCACGATCAGACCCATGGTCACCGTGGTGGCGCCGACCACGCCCTTGGCGGCCGCGAGCAGCACGCCGACCAGCGTCACCGAGAGGCCGAGGCCGCCCGGCACGGCGCCGAACAGGCGGCCCATGGTCTCCAACAGCTCCTCGGCAACACGCGAGCGCTCCAGCATCACGCCCATGAAGATGAACATCGGGATGGCGAGCAGCACCTCGTTAGTCATGACGCCGAAGATGCGCTCCGGCAGCGCGCCAAGGAGCGCGAGGTTCATCACCCCCGCGGCCGCGCCGATGACCGCAAAGCCGAGCGAGACGCCGGCAAGCGTCAGCGCGACCGGATAGCCGAACAGCAGCAGCGCGCAGACTGCGACCACCATGGCGACGGCGAGCGTTTGCGCCATGGCCTAGCGCGAGCCCTTGCTCAGCACGAGCGCGGCGCGGATCGCCTGGGAGATGCCTTGCAGGCCAATCAGCAGTGCAAAGATCGGGATGAGAGTCTTGAGCAGGTAGACGAACGGCAGTCCGCTTGTCTCGCGCGAGCGTTCGAGGATCGCCCAGGAACGCTCCACATAGGGCAGCGACAGCGCCGCAAGCACGATGGCGAACGGCACCAGGAAGACGACGGCGCCCACCAGATCGACCAGCGCCCGCGTGGGCGGCTTCGCCTGGCCGTAGAAGATGTCGACGCGCACGTGGCCGTCGACCTGCAGCGTCCAGGCGGCGGCCAGCATGAACAGCGCGGCATGCGCATAGAGCACGGACTCCTGCAACTGGATCGAGCCGACGCCGAGCGCGTAGCGCAGCACCACCACGGCGAACTCGACCAGCACGATGAACAGGCAGAGCCAGGTCGCGGCTCGGCCGACGGCCGCAATGGCGCGATCGATGCAGTCGGCGACGGCGGTCAGGAGTATCGGCATGTCCCCGGCGTGGCCCCGACGTGCGGGCCTCGCGGCCTCGACATCGAGCGGCGCGCGGAGGATACTGGATCATCCGCGCCCACGCACGATGAAACAACGTATCCGGGACGTTTCCCATGGCTGTCACTGACCAGGATCGGCACGATCATCACCACGAGCACGACCACTCGGAGCTGTCCGACACGCAGCTGCGCGTGCGCGCGCTCGAAACCATCCTCACCGAGAAGGGTTATGTCGACCCGGCCGCGCTCGATCTCATCATCGAGGCCTACGAGACCAAGATCGGGCCGCACAACGGCGCGCGCATCATCGCCAAGGCCTGGGCCGACCCGGCGTTCCGCCAGCAGCTCGTGGCCGACGCGCCCAAGGCGATCGCCGCGCTCGGCGTCATCGACAACGCCGATTCCGAGATCATGGTCCTGGAGAATACGCCGAAGGTGCACAACGTCATCGTCTGCACGCTGTGCTCGTGCTATCCGACCTCGGTGCTCGGCCTGCCGCCGGTCTGGTACAAATCCGCGCCCTACCGTTCGCGCACCGTCGCCGAGCCGCGCGGCGTGTTGCGCGAATTCGGCGTCGAGGTTCCTGCCGACAGCGAGATTCGGGTGTGGGATTCGACTTCGGAGATGCGCTACATCGTCATCCCGATGCGGCCCGCCGGCACCGAGGGCTGGAGCGAGGAGCGGCTCGAAAAGCTGGTGACGCGCGATTGCATGATCGGTACCGGCATGCCGAAGAGCCCGAAGGAGGCGACGCCATGAACGGCGTTCACGACATGGGCGGCATGCAGGGCTTTGGCAAGGTCGAGCCGGAGGCGGACGAGCCGGCGTTCCACGAGCCGTGGGAAGGCCGCGTGCTCGCGCTCAATCGCGCCATGGGCTTTTCCGGGGTGTGGACCATCGACACCGGACGCGCGACGCGCGAGACCCTGCCGGCGCACGTCTACCTCGCCAGCAGCTATTACGAGAAGTGGGCGCTGGGGCTCGAGCAGCTCCTGATCGATCACGGGCTGGTCGGTGCCGAGGAGTTCGAGGCCGGCCGTTCGCTGCACCCCGGCAAGCCGCTCGAGCGCAAGGTGACCGCCGCCAACTACAAAGTCGTGCTCGGCCGCCGCTCGTTCGCGCGGCCGACCAATGCGCCGGCGCAGTTCAAGCTCGGCGACCGCGTGCGCATGAAGGATATCAATCCGCCGACGCACACGCGGCTGCCGCGCTACGTGCGCGGCCGGATCGGCAGCGTCGTGCTGGTGCACGGCTGCCACGTCTATCCCGACACGGTCGCGATCGGCCAGGGCGAGCAGCCGCAATGGCTCTATACGGTGCGCTTCGACGGCCGCGATCTGTGGGGCCCGGACTGCGATCCGACGGTGACGGTCTCGGTCGACGCGTTCGAGCCGTACATGGAGCACGCGGCGTGACCGTCGATGCGGCCGAGGCGCTGACGGCGACGCGCGCCAGTCCGGGCATTCCGCGCGATCGCGAAGGGCCGGTGTTCAACGAGCCGTGGGAGGCGCAGGCCTTCGCCATGACGCTCGCGCTGCACAAGCGCGGTCTGTTCACCTGGCAGGAATGGACACAAACGTTGGGCGAGGAGATCAAGAGAGCGCAGGCCGCCGGCGATCCCGACCGCGGCAACACCTATTACCGCCACTGGCTCGCCGCGCTCGAACGCGTCGTCGCGGAGAAGGGCGTCGCCGACACGCGCACGCTGGCGCGCACGCGTGACGCCTGGGAGCATGCCTGCGAACGCACGCCGCACGGCACGGCGATCGAACTACGCGCGAGCGACTTCCGCGACTAGGCTTTCTTCGACCAGGGTGCGGACTAGCTCGCCCGCCGGCATGGCGCGCGAGCGCGCGACGCCTTGCCCGGCCCACAGCGAGATGAAATCGGCAAGGCCTTGCTGGCCGGCGGCGTTGCGCATCGGCCGCGTCAGATCGTTCTGCTGGCGAAACGGCAGGATCGCGTGCTCCTTGCCGGCCACCATGGCGATGAATGTGTTGGCGATGCCGCGCGCCGGACGTCCGGTGAAGGCGCGGGTGATGACCGTGGTGTCGTTCCCGGCTTCGAGCAGCGCGCGTTTGTAGACCGGCGGCGCGCCTGATTCCGGGCAGGGCAGGAATGCCGTGCCCAGTTGCACGGCGGCCGCGCCGAGCGTCATGGCGGTCGCAACGTCGCGTCCGTCCATGATGCCGCCGGAAGCGATCACCGGCAGCGCGACGCCGGCGCAAATGCCGCGAAGGAGCACAGCGAGCGGAACCATGGATTGCTCGAACGGCGCGGCGAAGCTGCCGCGATGGGCGCCCGCTTCGGCGCCTTGGGCGGCAATCGCATCGACGCCCGCGTGCGCCAAACGGCGCGCTTCCTCGATTGTGGTCGCCGTGCCGGCGATGGCAATGCCGCGCTTCTTGAGCGCCGCAATCTGCGCGGACGAGGGCATGCCGAACGTGAAGCTGAAGACGGGGGGACGCTCTTCCAGCACAGCCTCCAGCTGCTCGTCGAACGGGCTTCTCGGCATCGCCGGCAATACCGGCGGCGGCAAGCCGAGCCTGGCGTGGACCTCGCCGACGATGTCGAGCATCGGCTGCGCATCGAGCGCGCATTCGGTCTCATAGCCGCCGGCAAAAAAGTTGATGCTGAACGGGTGCTTGGTGAGATCGCGGATGCGGCGGATCGTGGCCGCAATCTCCTCGGGCTTCGCATAGCCGCCGCCCCATGCGCCCAGGCCGCCGGCGTTCGACACCGCGGCGGCGAGCTCTGGGGTGCCGCCGCTCCCTGCCATAGGCGCGAGCAGGATCGGATTTTTGATGCCGAGCCGTTGCAAAAATCCGTTCACTGCCATGGCGGCTGCTCCTTTGGATCGCCATTCAAGATAAGCCGCGGACTCGCCGGCACAATGGCAAAGCGCCACGCCGGCCATCGTCATTGGCGAATGCCGGCTTCGGCAGGTGCGAAGAACAATCGTCCATGTCATAGTGCGGGTTGGTGCGTTGCATTATGCAAATTGCAGCGCTGCGGCATCGGGAGGAAAACGCGATGGGAAACACCGTCAAGATTCGCTCGCGTGAGGGCGGCGAGTTCGATTGTTATCTGGTCACGCCAAAAGCCGATGGAGCGGTGCCGGCGATCGTGCTCGCTTCGGCCGTGCACGGCGTCGATGCGGACATCCGCGCGCTCGCCGACGAATTCGCCGCCGGCGGGGTGATCGCCGCGGCGCCCGACCTGTTCTGGCGAACGATACCGGGACCGGTGTCCCACGACGATGGTCGCGCCCAGCAACGCTCGCAGCCGCGCCTCGAGCGCATCAAGACCGGCGAGAGCGAGATGGCGGACACGCTGGCGCATCTGCGCACGATGGCGCAATTCAACGGCCGCCGTTCGATCAGCGGACGCGGGATTTCTCCATGGCGCGCGCCAACGCGATCCTCGATCGCCTGCGCGGCGCGCGCACGACGGCGACGTTGCGCGAGGCGTCCTGAGCCGTTCGGGCCGGGGCGCGCTTGCCGGCCCGGCGGAAAATTGTAACGCTCGCAGCGGCGGTGATCCCGCGCAAGCACGGGAAGCCGCGCAATGACAACAGGGAGGGAGCCATGGTTCGTAACGCAATATGTTGCATCGCCGTCCTGGCATCGATCGCAACGGCGAGCGAGGCGAGCGAGATTCACCGCGTGGTGACGACGCTCGACGCCAACAACAAATCGACCACGCTGTCCGACAGCGTAATGTCGCTTGAGATCGGTAAATCCGGCAACCCGGGCGCCATCTTGTGGGTCACCAATTCCGATCCGGCTGGCCTGGCCAAAGACGACACCGCCAAGACGCCGCTCGGCATACCGCCGCCCGACAACGGCACGGTGATCCGCGTCGTCGAATTCGCGCCGGTCGATGACGCCGCCTTGGCCAAGATGGATAACAATTTCATGATGAAGGTGGTCGGCGCCAACGCGCCGGCGCGCGGCGCGCCGCCCACCAACCCGATGATGCACCGCACCCGCACGGTCGACTACGCCATCGTCATGTCCGGCGAGATCGACATGATGCTCGACGACAAGACGGTCCACCTCAAGGCCGGCGACGTGGCGATCCAGCAGGCGACTAACCACGCCTGGCTCAACCACGGCAAGGAGCCGTGCCGCGTCATCTTCGTGCTGATGGATTCCAAGCAACCGTAAAGGCGTCACCGCGGCAACAGCGACGACCCCATCAAAAGCTTGTCGACGGCGTGCGCCGCCTGCCGGCCCTCGCGGATCGCCCACACGATCAGCGATTGGCCGCGGCGCATGTCGCCGGCGGCAAACACCTTGCCGATCGAGGTGCGGTAATCGTCGGTCGAGGCGCGCACGTTGCCGCGCTGATCGAGCGCGAGGCCGAGGTTCTTGACCATGCCTTCGTGCACCGGGTGCACGAAGCCCATCGCCAACAGAACGAGGTCGGCGCGGATTTCGAACTCGCTGCCCGGCACCGGCTTGATCTTGTCGTCGACGCGCATGCAGTGCAGCGTCTTCACGACGCCGTTCTCGCCGCTGAAGTGGGTCGTGGTCACGGCGAAGTCGCGCTCGGCGCCTTCCTCGTGGCTCGACGAGGTGCGCAGCTTCAGCGGCCAGTTCGGCCAGGTCAGCATCTTGTTCTCGTGCAGCGGCGGCTCCGGCAGGATTTCGAAATTGGTGACCGACAGCGCGCCCTGGCGGAACGATGTGCCGATGCAGTCCGAGCCGGTATCGCCGCCGCCGATGACGACGACGTGCTTGCCGGCGGCGAGGATCGGCTCGCCGTCGCCGGCCGCCTCGCCGCTGACGCGGCGGTTCTGCTGCGGCAGAAAATCCATGGCGAAATGGATGCCTTTGAGCTCGCGGCCGGGAACCGGCAGATCGCGCGCCTTCTCGGCGCCGCCGGTCAGCACGACGGCATCGTAGTCGTTGAGCAGCTTATCGGCCGGGAGATTGACGCCGACATGGGCGCCGTAATGGAACACGACGCCTTCGGCCTGCATCTGCGCGACGCGGCGGTCGATGTGATGCTTTTCCATCTTGAAATCGGGGATGCCGTAGCGCAGTAGCCCGCCGGCCGTGGCGAGCTTCTCGAACACATGAACCTCGTGCCCGGCGCGGGCGAGCTGCTGGGCGCAGGCCATGCCGGCCGGCCCGGAGCCGACAACGGCGACCTTCCTACCGCTGCGCAGCGCCGGCAGCTCGGGCTTGAGCCCCTGCGCGATGGCGCGGTCGGCAATGGCGCATTCGATCGATTTGATGGTGACCGGGTTGTCGTCGATGTTGAGCGTGCACGACGCTTCGCACGGCGCCGGGCAGACCCGGCCGGTGACTTCCGGGAAATTGTTGGTCGAATGCAGGTTGCGCGCGGCCTCGTCCCAGTTGCCCGCATAGACGAGGTCGTTCCAGTCGGGGATCTGGTTGTTGACCGGGCAGCCCGGCGCGCCGGGTGCGACCGAGCCGGTGCCCTGGCAATAGGGCACGCCGCAGTTCATGCAGCGCGCCGCCTGGGTGACGTATTCGGTCTCCGGCAGCGGCAGGACGAATTCCCGCCAATGGCGAATGCGCTCTCCGACCGGCTCGTAGTCGCGGTCGTTGCGTTCGTATTCGAGAAAGCCGGTGACCTTGCCCACTTGGCGTTCTATTCGGCGGCGATGGCCGCGGCCTTGAGTTCATTGAGAGCGCGGCGGTATTCAACCGGCATGACTTTGCGGAATTTCGGGTACCAGGTCTTCCACTCGCCGAGAATTTTCTCCGCGATCACCGAACGGGTGAAGCGCGCGTGGCGCGCGATCAGGTGATGCAGGCGGTGGCCGTCGAAGCGGGTCAAATCCGCCATGACGTCGACCATGCCGTGGGCCTCGAGATCGCGCTCGTGGTGGAAGACGCGCGCGTTGATGTCCTCCTCGCCCGGCATCGGCTCGAGCTCGACCATGGCGAGATTGCAGCGCGAGGCGAAAGTGTTGTCATCGTCGAGCACATAGGCGACGCCGCCCGACATGCCGGCCGCGAAGTTGCGGCCGGTGCGGCCGAGCACCACCACCACGCCGCCGGTCATGTATTCGCAGCAATGGTCGCCGGCGCCCTCGATCACTGCGAGGACGCCGGAATTGCGCACCGCGAAGCGTTCGCCGGCGACACCGCGGAAATAGCATTCGCCCTCGATCGCGCCGTACAGCACCGTGTTGCCGATGATGATCGACTCTTCCGGGATGATCCCGGAACGCGGCGGCGGGCGCACCACGAGGCGGCCGCCGGAAAGCCCCTTGCCGACATAATCGTTGGCGTCGCCGTCGAGCTCGAAGGTGACGCCGCGGGCGAGGAAGGCGCCGAAGCTCTGCCCGGCGGTGCCGGTGAACCGCGCCACGATGGTGTCGTCAGGAAGGCCGTCATGGCCGTAGCGCTTGGCGATTTGGCCCGACAGCATGGCGCCGGTGGTGCGGTCGGTGTTTTTGATCGGCATGGCGAGGCGCACGGGCGTGCCGTTCTCGAGCGCGGCCTGCGACTGCGCGATCAGCTTGCGGTCGAGAACGTCGTGGATCTTGTGATTCTGCGCCTCGCAATTGAACAGCGCGACCTCGGGCGGCACGTCCGGCTTGGTGAAGAGTTTTGAGAAGTCGAGGCCGCTCGCCTTGGCGTGGGCCAGGAGCTTGCGCCGGTCGAACATCTGCATCTGCCCGATCATCGCGTCGAACGTGCGGTAACCCATCGCCGCCATCAGCTCGCGCACTTCCTCGGCGACGAAGAAGAAATAGTTGATGACGTGCTCGGGCTGGCCGCGGAAGCGCTTGCGCAGCACCGGGTCCTGGGTGGCGACGCCGACCGGGCAGGTGTTGAGATGGCACTTGCGCATCATGATGCAGCCGGCGGCGATCAGCGGCGCGGTGGCGAAGCCGAACTCGTCGGCGCCAAGGAGCGCCCCGACCACGACGTCGCGGCCGGTGCGGATGCCGCCATCGACCTGCACGGCGATGCGTCCGCGCAGCCGGTTGGCGACCAGCGTCTGGTGCGTCTCGGCGAGCCCGATCTCCCAGGGCGAGCCGGCATGCTTGATCGAGGTGAGGGGCGAGGCGCCGGTGCCGCCCTCGTAGCCGGCGATGGTGACGTGATCGGAGCGCGCCTTCGACACGCCGGCCGCGACCGTGCCGACGCCGACCTCGGAGACGAGCTTGACCGACACGTCGCCCTCGGGATTGACGTTTTTCAGGTCGAAGATGAGCTGCGCCAAATCCTCGATCGAATAGATGTCGTGGTGCGGCGGCGGCGAGATCAGACCGACGCCCGGCGTCGAGTGGCGCACCTTGGCGATGGTCTTGTCGACCTTGTGCCCCGGCAGCTGGCCGCCTTCGCCGGGCTTGGCGCCCTGCGCGATCTTGATCTGCATCATGTCGGAATTGACGAGATACTCGGCGGTGACGCCGAAGCGGCCCGACGCCACCTGCTTGATTGCCGAACGCATCGAATCGCCGTTCGGCAGCGGAGTGAAGCGGTCGGACTCCTCGCCGCCCTCGCCGGTATTCGACTTGCCGCCGATCCGGTTCATGGCGATGGCGAGCGTGGTGTGCGCCTCGCGCGAGATCGAGCCGAACGACATGGCGCCGGTCGAGAACCGCGTGACGATGCTCTTGGCTGGCTCGACTTCCTCGATCGGCACCGGCGTGCGGCCGTCTTCCTGCGCCGGCTTGATGCGGAACAGGCCGCGGATGGTAAACAGGTGCGTCGACTGCTCGTTGATGATCGCCGCGTACTCGCGGTACTTCTCATAGGAGTTGCCGCGCACGGCGTGCTGCAGCGCCGCGACCGTCGCCGCGTTCCAGACGTGCTCCTCGCCGCGCACGCGGAATGCGTATTCGCCGCCGACGTCGAGCGCCGTGCGGTAGATCGGCGCGTCGCCGAAGGCGTCGCGGTGGTGCCGCACCGCTTCTTCGGCGATCTCGGTGAGGCCGACGCCCTCGATGCGCGTCGCCGTGCCGGTGAAATATTTGGCGACGAAGCTCGTCTTGAGGCCGACCGCGTCGAAAATCTGCGCGCCGCAATAGGACTGGTAGGTCGAGATGCCCATCTTCGACATCACCTTGAGCAGTCCCTTGTCGATCGACTTGATGTAGCGCTTGATGATTTCCTTCTCGTCGAGCTTTTGCGGCAGCTCGCCGCGCATCGCCGCGAGCGTCTCGAAGGCGAGGTAGGGATTGATCGCCTCGGCGCCGTAGCCGGCGAGGCAGGCGAAATGGTGCACTTCGCGCGGCTCGCCCGATTCGACGACGATGCCGACCGACGTGCGCAAGCCCTCGCGGATCAGGTGATGGTGCACGGCGGCGCAGGCGAGCAGCGACGGGATCGAAATGCGGTCGGCGCCGGCGCGGCGGTCGGACAGAATGATGATGTTGATGCCTTCGCGCACCGCCTCCTCGGCTTGCTGGCACATGGCCGCGATGGCGTCTTCCATGCCGGCGGCGCCGGCCTCGGCCGGCCAGGTTGCGTCAAGCGTGCGCGACCTGAAGTGCGATTCGGCAATCTCGGAGATCGAGCGGATCTTTTCCAGATTGGCGTTGGTCAGGATCGGCTGATGAACTTCCAGACGCTTGGTGTTCGACGCGCCCTCGAGGTCGAACAGGTTCGGCCGCGGCCCGATGATCGAAACGAGGCTCATCACCAGCTCCTCGCGGATCGGATCGATCGGCGGGTTGGTCACCTGCGCGAAGTTCTGCTTGAAGTAGGTGAACAGGAGCTTCGGCCGCTCCGACAGCGCCGAGATCGGCGTATCGTTGCCCATGGAGCCGATCGGCTCTTCGCCGGTGGTCGCCATTGGCGTCATCAGGATCTTGAGGTCCTCCTGGGTGTAGCCAAAGGCCTGCTGGCGATCGAGCAGCGAAAGGTTCGAAAGTGGCGCCGCTTCGGCCGCCACCGGCAGCTCTTCGAGCACGATCTGGGTGCGCTCGAGCCATTCGCGATAAGGGTTGCGCCGCGCCAGGGTCGCCTTGAGCTCCTCATCGGGAATGAGCCGGCCCTGGTCGAGGTCGACCAGCAGCATCTTGCCGGGCTGCAGCCGCCATTTCACGACGATGTCTTCCTCCGGCACCGGCAGCACGCCCACTTCCGAAGCCATGATGATGCGGTCGTCGCGGGTGACGATGTAACGCGCCGGGCGCAGCCCGTTGCGGTCGAGCGTGGCGCCGATCTGCCGGCCGTTGGTAAAGGCGATCGCCGCCGGGCCGTCCCACGGCTCCATCAGCGCGGCGTTGTATTCGTAGAACGCCCGGCGCTCCTCGTTCATGAGCTGGTTGCCGGCCCACGCCTCCGGAATCATCACCATCATCGC
>Ga0182024_10001585_pt1 | contig 58170 bp, 56 predicted proteins | sample P32metaG_FD_120480 | JGI IMG/M metagenome (GOLD analysis project Ga0182024, IMG submission 120480) | Permafrost microbial communities from Stordalen Mire, Sweden - P3-2 metaG (Illumina Assembly) | ecosystem: Environmental > Terrestrial > Soil > Wetlands > Permafrost | place: Sweden: Stordalen...
CAGGAAACGATGCGGGCCGACGATGTGGCCGCGCTCGACGTTTCGACGTACTGAGTGCGACCAGGCCCGACCCGGGGCCCCGGAAGTGCGGCGCGCATGCGCGGGCACACGCAGTGCGCGCGGTGCGCGCGGCGAGCCGGGCGGAGACCCCGTCCTTAGCTGGCCAGGCGCCTCGCCGGTTCGGCAGACCGGATGACGAGCACAGCTGTCGCCGCCGCCCACAACGAGACAAACGCGACAGCAGCCAACGCACCGCGGCTCCCGGGATCGAAGACCGTCACGCCGATGAGGCCGCACAGGCTCGACAGCCATGCGAGCGCGGCAATCCAGACCGGCCGGCCCGGATCACGCCACTCCACCCAACCCAACACCAGGCACCCGATCACCACGAGCGTGTTGCCGAGCCTGGCTGCCGCGAGCGCGGCGGTGTGGCGCGCGGCGAACGATGGAATGATGCTCGTGTCGCCCGCTGCGAAACGCGCGGCATCGGCCGTCCCCGCGCCCGCCATGAACTCGACGTTCGATGCGTTGAACGCGAGGCCCACTGCCACGGTGGCGAGCGCGAGCAGGAGGAGCGCAGTCAGATGGGACCGATCGATGTATAATCGAACCCAGATGCCAGCGATGACGAGCCCGGAGCCCGCGATCATGAGGTGGTGGATCGCACGCCAGTACGGGGTCGCAGCCATCACGCCGAGCTGCGCCACGGGATCGGACGGCAGTATCGGATGCGCGATCGCGCCGGCGCCGAGCATGACCGTTCCCGCGAGCAGGACCACGGCCATCGTCCGTTCGAGCGCGCGCGTGGCGTGCATGGCTTCCAAGATAGCGGATGCGGACCGCACCACGCGGACGCGGTCGTGACGCCGACCCGGAAGTCGCATCGCCGCAGCGTGAGCGCCGCGCGGGGCGAGGCGAGCGAGTCGCGCCCGCCGGTGGCCAACGCCACGACGGGGACGCCGCTCGACGCCAACGATGTCTCAGCGTGGGCCTCTGCGTCGGTCATGGCGACCGAGCGGCATGTCCCGGCGCTCGACGGCACGCGCGGGATCGCGATCATTCTCGTCATGGCGTTTCATCTCTGGCGCGCGCCACTCACGGCGCTGGGATGGTCGGGGGTCGATCTGTTCTTCGTCCTCTCGGGGTTTCTGATCACAGGCATCCTGTGGGACTCGCGGCTCGAGCCGGACCGCGCGCGATCGTTCTACATCCGCCGCGGGCTCCGCATCCTGCCGCTGTATTACGGAGTGCTCGTGGCGGTGTTCGTCGTGCGGCCGCTCTTCGGTTGGGCACACCGCCTGGACGACCTTGCCCTGGCCCACGAGCAGGTATGGTACTGGACGTACTTGTGTGACTGGCGCATCGCGCTCAACCATCCGCCAGCATTCACGTTCCTGACGCATTTCTGGACGCTCTCGATCGAGGAGCAGTTTTATCTGATCTGGCCGGTCATCGTCTGGCGATGCTCGCGGCGGACGACACTCGGCATCGCCGTCGCCGTGGCGGCCGGCGCGTTCCTGCTGCGCATCGCCGTCGTGTTCGCGACCGCGACGCCAGAGGCCGCGTACGCCCTGTTTCCCTGCCGGCTCGACGCGCTCGCCGTCGGCGCCATCATTGCGCTCGCCCTCCGCGGCCCAACCGACGTGACAGCCATCCGGAGATGGATCGTGCCCACGGCCCTGTCGGGCGCCGTCGTGGTGTGCGGGCTCGCGCTGTTCCGGCCGTCGGTGCGCTTCGTGGATCCCGGCATGATGACCATCGGCTACACGGCGCTGGACTGGATGTTTGCCGGCGTGGTGTTTACGGCGGCGACCGCCCGGTCCCGGTTCCTCGAGAGCGCCCCGTTACGCGCCGCCGGCCGCTACAGCTACGGACTCTACGTCTATCATCCGATCGTCATGTGGTGGATCGTCCGCCACGTGCCGGTGCTCGAGGAATCGCAGTGGGGATCCGCGATCGGAGGCGCCGTGGGATCCATCGCGCTCGCCTACGCGAGCTACCGATTCTATGAGTCCCGATTCCTCCGGCTCAAGGACCGGCTCGCACCGCGGAACGGCACCGCCCGGCTCTCGGTGGCCGGCAGCTGACTACCGGTATTTCAAGCCCGTACCGGTATTGAACAGCACCACGCGGTCCGACGCACGCACCCAGCCTCGAGCCCGCAGCCCCTCCAGCGCCACCCACGCCGCTCCCGCTTCCGGGCAGATGTCGATTCCGGTGGCTGCCGCGAGCCGGCGCACCGCCGGCGCGATCTGGGCCTCGGGGATCGCGCACGCAGTTCCACCGGTTTCACGGATCGCGCGCAGGCAGAGGAATCCGCCGATCGGCGATGGCACGCGAAGTCCGTACGCATGCGTGGTCGCGTCGGCCCATGGCTCGGTGCGCTCTGCGCCGGACTCGAAGGCGCGAACCACCGGTGCGCAGCCGGCCGCCTGCACCGAGACCATCCGGGGAAGCGGCGCGTCCGCCTCGAGCCAGCCGAGTGCGCGCATCTCGCCGAACGCCTTCCACATGCCGACCAGACCGGTGCCGCCGCCCGTCGGGTACACGATGACATCGGGCAATTGGCCGCCGAGCTGCTCATACAACTCGTACGCCATCGTCTTCTTCCCTTCGATGCGGAAGGGCTCCTTGAGCGTCGAGACGTCGGTGGCGTCGGCCGGACCATTGTCGCGAAGCCACCGCCCCGCGTCGGCAATCGTACCGGGGACTAGGTGCACGGTCGCCCCGTAGAGCCGGCATTCTTCGATGCATCCGCGAGGCGTATCCTCGGGCATGGCCACCGTCACGGGCAACTGCGCGGCGGCACCATACGCTGCGAGCGCCCCGGCCGCGTTGCCCGCTGATGGCGCGACGAGTGCGCGCGCACCGAGCGCCACCGCCGCCGACACGGCCGCGGACATCCCGCGCGCCTTGAACGAGCCGGTGGGGTTTCGCGCCTCGTCCTTGATCCATACGCCGTCGCCCGCGTCCACCAGCGGTGTCCATCCTTCGGCAAGCGTGACCTCGCCCGCCGCGATCGGGAGCACCTCGCGATACCGCCAGAGAGAGGCGACGCGCGACGGGAGCGAAGCGACGGGGAGGTCGCCCTTTCGAATCTCGTAGTCGACACGCAGCGGGAGACCGCAGACGCGGCAGACGGTCTGGTGGACGCGATGGTCGTGTACCGTCCCGCAGGAGAAGCACGACAGCCCGGTCAGCCGCGGATTGAATGCTGGGGATCGGTGGGTGGCCATGTGGACGGCGAGTCTAGCGGGGCGCGAGGGCCCAGGCAACGGGCTGAAGGCGCCCGTCACGCCGGTAGGCGCTTCCTGCGAGGCCGCGAGTCACGATGGCCTCTGCCGGATATATTTCGGACATGCCGTCCCCCATCTATCTCGATCATGCGGCGACGACGCCGGTGCGAGCTGAAGTTCTGGCGGCCATGATGCCATTCTTCGGTCCGCGGTTCGGCAATCCGTCGAGCGTGCATCGGTGGGGGCGCGAAGCGCGGGCTGCGCTCGACGAGGCTCGTGAGCGGGTCGCGGCCTGTCTCGGCGCCCACCCGGACGAAGTCTGTTTCACGTCCTGTGGGACGGAAGGCGATAATTTCGCCATCCTCGGCGCCTGGAGAACGGCGCGCCAGCGGGGCCGGCGCGCCGTCGTCACATCCGGCATCGAGCACAAAGCCATCCTCGGTGCCGTGCACCAGGCGGCGCTGGAGGGCGCGGAGGAGCGATGGCTCGCCGTCGACGCGCATGGGCGCGTGGACCCGGCTTCGTTCACCGATCGCGTTCGCGACGACGTCGCGATCTGCTCGGTGATGTGGGTGAACAACGAGATCGGAACCATCCAGGACATCCCGCAGCTGGCGCGAGAGGCGCACGAGCGAGGCGTCACCTTCCACACCGATGCCGTGCAGGCGTTCGGCAAGATTGCCATCGATGCGAGCCACCAGCCGTTCGACCTGCTGACGGTGTCGGGCCACAAGATCGGCGCGCCCAAGGGGGTCGGGGCGCTCTATATCCGCCGGGGCACGCCGCTCGAGCCCCTGCTCCACGGGGGTGCGCAGGATGCCGGACGGCGCCCGGGAACCGAGAACGTAGCCTTCGCCGTCGGATTCGCGTGCGCCGCGGAATTGGCGGTCGCAGAGCGCGAGGCCGAATGCGCACGCCTGCTCGCCATGCGTGACGCGCTCGAGGCAGCGCTCCTGGACCGCATCCCGGACGCCGTGGTGCACGGGCGCGGTGCATCGCGGGCACCCCACATTCTCAACGTGTCGGTTCCCGGCACGGACAGCGAGTCGATGCTGATGGCCCTCGATCTCGCCGGCGTGGCCGCGTCATCGGGATCAGCGTGCCAGAGCGGGAGCGTGTCGCCATCCCACGTCCTGGCCGCGATCGGCGTCGCGGCCGATGTCGCAGGCGCCGCCGTGCGCATGAGTCTCGGCGTCCTCACGACTGACGAGCACGTGGTCCGCGTCGCGGAGCTCTTCCCCGCTCTGGCCGACAAGGCGCGCCGGTTGTCCGGATCGCCTACGTGACCCGGCCGCGAGTCCTCGCGGCGATGTCGGGCGGCGTCGATTCGTCCGTCGCAGCCGCGACGCTCGTCGAGCAGGGCTTCGACGTCATCGGTGTGACGATGAAGCTGTTCTGTCATGGCGACGATGTCCCGGACCGCCCGTGTTGCTCCCTGGAGTCGATCAACGATGCGCGACGCGTGTGCGAGCGGATCGGCATCCCGCACTACGTGCTCAACATGGAGCGGACGTTCGGGCGGGACGTCGTCGATGACTTCGTCGCCGAGTATGCCCGGGGACGAACACCGATTCCGTGTGTCCGGTGTAACACGTTCACGAAGTTCCGGGATCTGGTCGCCAAGGCCGACGCCCTGGACGCGCCATGGATCGCCACCGGGCACTACGCGCGCACGACGGGCGGCGTCATGCGCCGCGGTCGCGATCCGCAGAAGGATCAGAGCTACTTCCTGTGGGGGATCGACCGCGCCGTGGTCGAGCGTCTGCTGCTCCCTGTCGGCGAGCTGACCAAACCCGAAACGCGGGCACGCGCGCGGGCGCTTGGGCTCGACGTGGTCGCCGACAAGACCGAGAGCCAGGACATCTGCTTCGTGCCCGATGGGGATCACGCAGCAGTGGTCTCGCGGCGGCTGGGCGCCGACGTCCCCGCGCTGGCGGCAGGCCCGTTCGTCACCACAGACGGCGACGTCGTGGGAGAGCACCGCGGGTTCGCGCGCTACACCGTGGGGCAGCGCCGCGGATTGCCCGGCGGCAAGTCACGCCCGCTCTATGTGCTGGCGATTCGCCCTGATGACCGTGCCGTAGTCGTCGGCCCGCGAGAAGCGTTGTTCGGCTCGGCCGTCGTCGCTCGTGAGGTCAATTGGCTGACGCCGTGCCCGCCGCGCGTGGGCTCGCCCGTGGAGGTGCAGGTCCGGCATCGTGCCGCCGCGGTCGGCGCCACGATCACGCGACTGGAGATGACCGGCGGCTCGGATGCGCGCGACGGGGAGATCGAGTTGTCACTGGACACTCCGGTCGCGGCGATCGCGCCCGGACAGTCCGTGGTGTTCTACGCGCGTGATCAGGTGCTCGGGGGCGGAGTCATCGAGCGGCAGTAGCAGGATCTGCTGCGGACGTCAGTATTTCATCCCGCCCGCGTTGGCGAATTCCCGCATCATCTTTTCCTGCTCCTCGGTGAGCTTGGGCGGCACGTTGATCGTGACGTCTACGATCATGTCGCCGCGCCGGCCCTCCTTCTCAATGCCTTGGGCCGGCACCCGGAACCGCTTGCCCGACGCAGTACCAGGCGGAATGCGAATCGCGACTTTCTTGCCCGCGATGGTCCGCACGCTGATACGCGACCCGAGTGTCGCCTGCGCGATGTTCAGCGGGACGGTCGCCAGCACGTCGAGACCATCGCGACGGAAGAACCGGTCCGGCTGCACCTGGAAGTTGATCACGATGTCACCGGGCTGGCCGCCGTCCGCGCCTTTGCCCCCCTGCCCGCGCAGCCGCACCTTGCTGCCCGTGTCGGCGCCCGCGGGGACAGAGATCAGCATCTTCTTGCGGCTGCGCACCTCGCCCACCCCGTTGCACGTGGGGCACCGCTGCGACGGCACGCGGCCGCGGCCCAGACATACGGGGCACGTCCGCGTCACGGCGAATCCGCCCTGTCCCAGTGACACGACCCCGCGGCCGTTGCACTCCGGACAGGTCTTGAACGTCGCGCCGGGCGCGCCGCCATTTCCGTGGCACGTCGGGCACTGTTCCGTCACCTCGAGCTCGATCGGCACCTTGCCGCCCAGCGCGGCAGTCCGGAACGGCACCTCCAGCGTCGTCTCGACGGACTGTCCCCGCTCAGGCCCAGCCGGCCGGCCGCCCGCCTGGGCACCGTTGCCGAACATGGAACTGAAGAGGTCTCCAAGACCTCCGAGGCCGCCGACGTCGAACTCCTCGAAGCGAAAGGCGCCCCCGGGTTGGCCCGCCGCTCCCCCTCCGGGAGCGGGTCCAGGCCGCGCGCTGGTGCGCCGCGCATTCGATGCACCTGCGCGGCCGGCGCCGAACGGCGATCCGCCACCGAATCCGCTGAACGCGCCGAGCCGCCGCATCTCATCGTACTGCTTTCGCTTCTCGGGATCGCCGAGGACCGTATAGGCTTCCGAGATTTCCTTGAAGCGCTCGGCCGCTTTGGGATCGCTCGCGTTCGCATCGGGGTGATTTCGCTTGGCGAGCTTGCGATACTGCTTCTTGATCTCGTCTGGGGCGGCGGTCGCCGACACACCGAGGATCGCGTAGAAGTCCTTCGTCTGCGCCATGGTGGGAAATTATCGCGGGTGGTCCGCCAGTCCGGCGGCGGTCACCCGTTCCACTGCTTGACGACGACTCGCGCTGGGCGCAGAAGCTGTCCGGCAAATACGTAGCCCGGCTGAAAGACCCGGGCGACGACGTGATCATCCTCGGGACTCAGCGCCGGCTCGGTGGCGATCGCCTCGTGGAGCGCCGGATCAAACGCTTGATCGACCGGATCGATGACTTCGAGACCCGCGGCGGCGAGCGCCTTCCGCAGCTTGCGCTCGACCAACTCAGCGCCGTGTACCACGGTCGCGGCATCGACCGTCGCCGCATCGAGATGCGCGAATCGGGAGAGGTCATCGAGTGGATCGATGAGTTGCTTCACCATCTCGGCCTGTCCGCGCGCAGCCGCTTCCTGGCGCTCGCGCACTGTCCGCTTGCGGTAGTTGTCGTATTCAGCCGCGAGCCGCAGGTATTTCTCCCGCTGCTCGTCCAGTTCCGCCGAGACGGCCGCACCAGGCGCGCCGGCAGCCGGTCCGGACTCAGGAGGACCGTCAAACCCAGCCGGATCCGTCGCCCCACGGGCATAGGCGTCCTCGGACCCGGCGGCGCCCAAGGGCGGGCCATTCGCTGGCAACGGCTCGGCTCTCTTGTCCGTGTGCTTATCTCGGCGATGCATGAATACCTGGCTGGAATAGTGGCGAAATCTCGACCTCCAAGACCCGGGGTGCAACGGCCATGCCCCCATGATCTGCCGCAACGGCAGGAGGCCTTGCAGCCATGCCCAAGCGTCCCGGATGTGCTACCCGGCGACCGACTGGCGGACCATGTCGAGCGCGATCTGCGCGGCCCGCTGGCGGATTTCTTCCCGGTCACCGACGAGCATGGTGCCACGCGTCTGGGCTGGGATCGGCGGCGTCCGGCCAGGGCCAGCTACAGCGATCCACACCGTCCCCACGGGCTTCTCCGGCGTGCCTCCGCCCGGTCCCGCGACACCTGTGACCCCGATTCCGATATCGGCTCCGACTCTGGAGCGGGCACCGAGGGCCAACGCGCGGGCCACCGGCTCGCTGACCGCTCCTTCGGCCCGGATCTCGGCGTCCGGCACACCGAGCAGGGATTCTTTCACGCGATTGTCGTACGCGATCACGCCACCCATGAAGACATCGCTCGATCCGGGGACGGCGGTGAGCCGGGCTCCGACGACGCCGCCGGTGCAGCTCTCGCCAACGGCAATCGTCAGCGTTCGCTCGCGACAGGCCGCGAGCACGATTGCGGCCAGGTCATCGGATCCTTCGCCGTACACGAAACGCCCAATGCGTTCGCGGAGCCGCGCGACGGCACCGGCGAGGCGCTCGTTCGCTTCCGTCGATGGCAGGCCCCGCGCCGTGAGGCGAAGATCCACCCCGCCGGCGCCCGGCAGGTACGCGAGCGGAAAGCCGCCAGTCCCCTCCGCGAGGTCGCCGAGCAGAGCCGCGAGTGCCGACTCGCCGATGCCCACGGTCCGTATGGTTCGTGACCGGACTACGATCTCGGCGCCGGATGCTGTTGCCGCGACGAGCCGCGACACGCGTGGCACGATGTGGTCGGCCAGCATCCCGCGCATCTCGCGCGGCACGCCGGGGAGCATGGCCACCCACCGCCCGTGCTCGTCTTCGAGCCAGATGCCGGGTGCGCTGCCGTGCTGGTTGTCGAGAATCGACGCACCTTCCGGGATGTACGCCTGCTGGCGATTGGCGGCGGGCATCTTGCCCCATTGGGGGCGCGCGGCCCACCTCGCCTCGAGGCCGGCGTAGATGGACGGGTCGAACCGCATCGCCCGTCCGAACAGGGCGGCGATCGCCGGCTTGGTCAGGTCGTCGCTGGTGGGACCCAGGCCGCCGGTCGTGATGACGGCGCCGGTGCGGCCGATCGCCTCGCCGACGGCGGCGGCGATGTCATCCGCGCGATCGCCGACACTCGTACGACGGACGATCTCGACTCCGACGGCGCCGAGCTCGCGCGCGACATGTGCGCCGTTGGTGTCGACCGTGAAGCCAAGGAGCAGCTCATCCCCTATTGTGATCAGCTCGATGCGCAAACAGGCCGCCGTAGCGGAGCAGGTACTGGGCGAGTGAGTAGAGGGTGAGCGTGACCGCCCCATACATCGTCACCACGCCGACGATCCCGACGAAATCCGAGAAGGGCCGCCACACCGGCGAGTCAGCCCAACCATAATCGGACGCGGCGCGGACGGCGGCGAACCAGAAGAACGCCGTGCCGATCCACGTCCACTGGAATCCCGTCTTGAGCTTGGCGGATCCAATGGCGCCGATCACGACCCCTCGCCACGCAGCCGCTTGGCGGAAGGCGGTCATGAACACCTCGCGTCCGAGGACCGTCACGAGGATCCACAGGGGCAGGCCGAATGTGCCCATCGGCGTAATGAACGGCGCCGGCTCGCGCCAAGCCGGGGGCAGCACCGTGAACGCACTCGATGCGGCGATGCCGTCGGGCCCGGTGCCCTGCAGGATGTACACCGGCACCAGCGTGGCGACGAGCAGCACTTTGTCCGCGAGCGGATCCAGCAGACGGCCCAGGTTCGTGACCAGATTGCGATCGCGGGCCAGTTTGCCGTCGACATAATCGGTGGCGGCGGCGCTGACGAACAGCGCAAACGCGAGGAACCGGAGCGGCCAGACCGGCACCAGCGCAAGAATCGCAATGCCAGGGGCGATTGCGATCCGGACGGCGGTGATCGAGTTCGGCAGGTTCACAGCGCGCACCTGGCCATGCACGAAATCTAGCGGAACGCAGCGCGATTGGTGGCGGCGGCTCGGCTACGAGCCGCGAGCCTCGGCATCTACGCCAGCGACTTGAGCACCATCTTGCTGACGGCCTTCAGGGTGTCGAACACACCGTCGCCGGTGACGGCGACGGCTTCGAAATACGGTGCGCGCTCGACCCATTCGCCGGTCGGGATCTGGTCCACGAGGGTTTCGCCCGGGTGCGATGTGTCGGGCGTCACCCGGAACTTGGCCGGGTCTTCGACTTCCCAGCCGGGATTGAGCGACGCCTGCAGGTCGCCCAGGGATGCCGCGTTGGGCAGATCGCGCTTGTTGTACTGCACGATGAACGGCATGTGCCGCAGATCGTATCCGTATTCCGCCATGTTGTCGTACAGGTTCTGCATCGCTTCCTGGTTCGCTTCCATGCGATCCAGCTGCGAGTCGGCGACGAACACGATGCCGTCGACGCCCTTGAGAATCAGCTTGCGGCTCGCGTTGTAGTAGACCTGCCCGGGCACGGTGTAGAGATGGAACCGCGTCTTGAACCCGCGGATCGTCCCCAGGTCGACCGGGAGAAAGTCGAAAAACAGCGTGCGCTCGGTCTCCGTCGCGAGGGAGATGAGCTTGCCGCGCGTGTCGGGTTGCACCTTGCCGTAGATGTGCTCGAGATTGGAGGTCTTGCCCCCCAGCCCGGGCCCGTAATACACGATCTTGCAGTTGATTTCCCGGGACGCGTAGTTGATCATCGACACGACTGTGCTCTCCCCTGGGCCGGTCTACTGGAACAGTCGGTCGATCTCATCTTCCGCGCCGGCCAAGAGATTGGGCAGTGCGGCAGCCCCGTTGGCGCTTCCGCGCGTGAACACCTGGTGGAAGAGTTTCGTGAGGTCCTCGACGGCGAGCTTCATCTTGAGGCGAACGAGGCCCAGAGTCGTACGGTTATCGAAGAGAACGACGAGAATGACCCGGCGCGCCACGTCCGCCAGGTACATCGATTCCTTCTCGCCCTGATGGAAGAGCGTGTTGAAGTCACTTTCCCCGATCAGGCGCGCGAGCTGGTCGTTGGCACTGAAGTCGGCAGCGGTCAGCGTGGCAAACGCGGTGGGATCGAATGTCGGCGGCTCGCCGACGGTCGTCACCAACTGCCCGGTCCGGTCCACGAGCAGGGCGCAGCGCGCGTTGCTCTCGTACAGAAAACGCTGCAGCGATTGGGTGATGGCGCCGTAGTCGTCTTCTGTGAATGACCAGCTCGCTGCACTGACCGCCATGTGCCCTGCCTAGTCGAGTGATGCCTCCACGTGCCGCAGCACCTGCTTGCCACGCCGCCGGAGGACGGACCGCGCTTCCCACCGGATGTAGTCACGCAGGAGGTGCGCCGTCGTCGCTGACGGCTGGCCGCTCAGATACCCTAAGGCAGCCAGACGCCGCAGCGGATGGCGGCTGAACAGGTCGCGCCGGTGACGGTGTTGCTGCCGGCTCCAGACGACGACCCCTACCGCCACCCCACTCACAAACCCCAGCGCCATGAGGCGTCCGGCGTCTATGGCGCCGATGCCGTCGCGGTGCCGTGGCCCGACGACTACCCCCCACCGCTCCCACCTCGACCGGGTCATCGCATCTCCCGGCGAGCCGATAGTGCCTGCGCGATAGTGACGCCGTCCGCGTACTCAAGGTCACCGCCGACGGGTATGCCCCGCGCAATGCGCGAAACGGTCAGCGGGTACCCCGCAAGTTGCCGCTGGACATAGAGCGCGGTGGCTTCGCCTTCCAGGCTCGGGTTCGTCGCAAGAATGACCTCCCGGACCTGGCCTCCGGCGACCCGGGCCACGAGTTGCGATACGGTCAGATCGGCGGGTCCGATTCCGTCGAGCGGCGAGAGCCGGCCGCCCAGCACGTGGTACACCCCGCGGAACTCCCCCGCCCGCTCGATGGCGCCAATGTCCGCTGCCTCTTCGACGGCACAGATGAGCGCGGGCTCCCGGCGCGCATCACGACAGATCGAACACACCGGATCCTCGGTCAGGTTGAAGCACCGCTCGCACGTCCGGACACGTTCAGTGACGGTCACCAGCGCCGCGGCCAGACGCCGTCCCTGCTCGGGCGGCCGCTTCAGCAGATAATACGTCAGCCGAAGGGCGGTCTTGCGCCCAATGCCCGGCAACTTGGCGAACTCCGCCGAGAGGTCATCGATCGCAGACACGTCGGTCAGAACGGAAGCTTGAATGGCAGAGGGAGACCGCCGGTCAGTTTCCCCACCTCCTCCTGCGCCAGCGCGGCCGCCTTCTTTTGCGCCTCGGCCACAGCGACCTGAATCAGATCTTCCAGCATCTCCACGTCGCTCGCTGACACGACGCTCGGATCGAGCTTCACACGGCGGACCTGGCCTTTGCCGTCCGCCTCGACGGTGACCATCCCGCCCCCGGCGCTGCCGGTGACCGTCTGCTGCTGCAATTGGTCCTGGATCTCCTGCAAGCGCCCCTGCATCTGTTGCGCCTGCTGCAGGATCTTCATGAAGTCCGCCATAGCGAAGAAATCTAACGGCGCCGGCGGCCCGCGGCGGGACGCGTCAGTCCAGCAACTCGAGGTCGAGCGCATCGATCGCCGCGCCGAGCACTGGGTCACGCCGGCGGAGAGATGCGACCTGCTCCGCCTTGACGGCTTCTGCCGTCAGCCGTTTGGGAGGCCCGGCCGCCGCACTGTCTCCAGGCAGTGCGACGTCCACGCGCACCACCTCCGGCCATTCGCTGCGAACGGCGTTCAGCAGATCCGAGCGCCCGGTCTCGACGGCCCGAAGCAGGATCTCGTTGCGCTCGGTCAGCCGCACCGTGACGGACGCCGCGCCAGGCCCGATCTCCGGCGACGACTGCTGGAGCGCCGCGGCAAGAATCGACGATTGGCGGTTGCTCCGCACGCGTTCGACCACCGCGGGCCACCGAGCCGCCAACCCCTCGGCGTCAAACCGGTGCGCACCTGCCGGCCCCGGGGCCCCCCGGGAAGATCCTGGCGGCGTTGGAGGAGGCGATGCAGGAGATGAGACAGGAGATGCAGGAGAGGAGAGGGGAGATGATGCAGCCGGCACTGAGGGCGACGACCGCGGACTCGCGACCCGCGTAGCGGGCTCGCGGGTTGCGCTCACCGGCACGCTGACCTCTGGCTCTGGCCGCGCATTCCGCTCCGCCACGGCCGCCGTTGCTGCCGCACCCCGTGCGACGCCCGTCGTGCGCGCTCCGCCACGACTTGACGGCGCGGGTGCCCCTGGCGGCGCCGGCGCCCCCGTGGCATCACCCGGCGCGTCGAGCTCCCGGAGCACCTCCTCGAGCGACACCGCCCGGTCCAGAAGCGCAAACCGGACGAGCAGCGTCTCGAGCAGCAGTTGCTGCTGGGAGCTTTTCCGGAATCGGGGTTCCAGCTCGGTGATCGCGTTGAGCATGCGGAGCAGATCGCCGGCAGCCCAGGTGTCCGTGTACGACAGGACGACCGCGCGCGCTCTTTCCGACAGGTCGCGGCCATCGCCGCCCAGCACCACGGCAAGTTGTGAGCGGATCAGATCGGTCAGGCCGGCCAGAAATGTCCCGAAGTCGATTCCGGCATCCGCCAGCCGTTCCACGGCCGGGAACACATCCCGCGCCCGCCGTTCGGCCAGCAGCGCGAGGATCTCGAGATACGTGTCTTCCGGGACCAGGCCCAGGGCATCGCGCACACGATCGGCGGTCACGGCGGCCACGTCACCGAGTGCCAGCACCTGATCCGTCAGACTCAATGCATCGCGCATGGAGCCATCCGCCGCGCGCGCGATCATGGTGAGTGCATCGTCGTCCGCGGGTACACCCTCCTCGCCCAGCACATCGCGCAGCCGGTCGCGGATGTCGGACGGGCCGATTCGCTTGAGATCGAACCGCTGGAGCCGGCTCAGCACCGGAGCGGCGGCCTGCGCGATCTTCTGCGGCTCTGTGGTCGCGAACACGAACACGACGCGCGGCGGCGGCTCTTCGAGGATCTTGAGTAGCGCGTTCCACGCCTCGCGCGTGAGCATGTGCGCTTCATCCACGATGTAGACCTTGTACTGGTCATCGCCGGACGGCGCGTACATCGCGCGCTCGCGCAACTCGCGGGCATCATCGACCCCACGATTCGACGCAGCATCGATCTCCACCACATCGAGGCTCACCGATCCGCTCCACACGCGGCGGCACGACGCGCACTCGCCGCACGGCTCGCCGTCTGTCCGCTCGCCTCGCCGCTCGCAATTGAGCGCCATCGCCAGCACCCGCGCGAGGGTCGTCTTGCCCGTGCCGCGTGGCCCACAGAAGAGGTACCCGTGCGCGACCCGGCCACGGGCGATCGCACCCTTGAGGGTGGCCGACACGTGCGTCTGCACCGCGACGGCGGCGAAGGATTTGGGGCGGTATTTCCGAGCGAGGGCGAGTGGCATCAGCCAGGGGTCACGCGCGAACCGGGGGGGATGAAAAGCGCGGGCCTGTCATCCCCGGTGTGATCCGGGAACGCCTTCCGCCCGCGCAATACTCCAGGCCTGACGAAGCAACGAAAGACACCACATGCCGCTGCTACCTGCGGGGTCCTGACGGGATTAGTGGGCCGACGCCCTCCGGGACCTGGAGCATCCGCAAGTTACCGCCCCGAGCGTACTGGTACAACCGCGGACCGCACGGCTGGCGCACGGCTGGCGCACGGCAGGGCCGGCGCGCGACCCGGACGCCTCGTCAGGACCCGTGGAGCTGCTGCAGGCGGCGGATCCGGCGCAACTCGTACACCTGTCCCACCTCGCCGCCCAGCACGAACACCAGCGCCGCGTAGTACACCCACACGATCACGATCGCAAATGCCGCCAACGTACCGGTGTAGAGCGAAGCCGGATTGAAATGCCGGATATAGGCGCGAAACGCCACCTTGGCGACTTCGAACAGCACGGCCGCGACTGCCGCCGACACCAGCGCCGTCGGGACACGGATGTGGCGGTTGGGGAGATACTTGTACAGTGCGAAGAACATCAGCCCGATCACCGTGAACGCCAGCGCGCGCCCGGCCGTGTAGGTGAGGGTGCCCATCGTCTGGGACTGGACGCCGACGGCGGCCAGCACTTCCGCGCCGCGGGTCGTCGCGATCGCCATATACGCACTGAGCGCCGTGTACGCGACCACGAGCAGGGTCGCCATGATGGTGACGCGCACGTCGAACAGCTTGCCCTCCACGATTCCGCGGTCGTGATCGATGTCGAAGACGCTGGCCAGCACGCTCCGCAGTGATCCGAACAGCCGGGTGGAGAACCACACGAAACCGATCGCGCCGTACAGCCCGACCTTGCCGCGGGCGTGAATCATGTCGTTGAGTAGGCCATCGACCAGCGTGCGGGCGGCGCCGGATTCCGACGGCAGCAATCGCTCGACGAGATCCGATACGTTGGCGAGCGATGCCGCCGGCGAGAGATTGAGGAGGTAGCCCAGGCCGCTGACTAACAGCAGGAAGAAGGGCACCGCCGCGAGCAGGATGTTGAACGCGATGCCGCTCGCCAGGAAAAAAATGTTGTCTTCACCGCTATTGTCCCAGACGCGCCGAACATAGTCCTGCAGCGCCGAATGGCGGCCCCAGACCGCGGCCCGGATGGCGGGCATCACCGTGCCGCGCGGCGCCGGACGCGACCCCGCTGCCGCGTCAGGCGGCATGGCCGATCGGTCCGGCCGAACGGCCGTGCCGGACGTCGCTAGCCCTCGGTCGTATCCGGCGCGCGCTCAGCGGAGCGTGACCGCGTCCGATGATCGGCTTTGCTGTCGGCCAGCCGGTCGCGCATCTCCGTCCGCGCGTCGCGAGCGGCGGCGCGACCGGCCGCTACCGCGTCCGCCAGCTGCCGGGTCCGCACCGATACCGCCGCGCGGGCCGATTCGATCCGCCGCTCCAACTCCTCGCGGGCGTCCGCCAGACCGCCCGATACGCGCTCCGCGACGCCCTCGGCCGCCTCGTGGGCCCGGTCGCGCGCGGACTGCACACGCTCCCGCAGCGCCTCGCGCGTCTCGGCACCGGACTGCGGCGCGAGCAGCAGCGCCAAGCCGGCGCCGAGTGCCGCACCAAGCAGAAACGGACCGAGATCGCTCGACCGTCCTTCGACCACCACGTATGGCTCACCGTCATCTACCATGTGCCGACTCATACCACTCCCTCCCGCGGATGCCGCCGCCCGTCAGCGGGACCGCTTGGCGGTCAGTTTTTTCTCCGCTCCCTTCCCATTCGCTGGCCGTGCCGCCCGCGCGGCTGCCGCAGGGGCATCCGCCGGCCGGTCTTGGCCCGGGGACCGCGCGGCCCCGGCATTGCCCGGCCTGTCGTGCTCCTCGGCATCAATCCCGTCCCGCAACAACGTGGCCACCTCCGCCCGCAGCTCGGCCGGACTGATCCCGAGCGTTGTCGCGGCGCGCGCGATGTTTCCATCGGTCGACGCCAGCGTCCGAAGCGCCAACTGGCGCCGTACCGCGCTGAGAGACGTCCCAACCGACACGTGGAGGGAGGATGACGTGTCGACGCTCGATGGCGCGCGCTGATGACGGGGCATGATCTCGGCGCGCGTGATGACCGCACCCGTGGCCAGCACCACGGCGCGCTCGACCGCATTCTTGAGATCGCGAACGTTGCCCGGCCAGGAGTAGGTCAGGATCCACTCCATGGCGGCATCTTCGAAGCCCGTGATCGTCTTGCGATTCTCCTGGGCGAATCGCGCCAGAAATTCATTCGCGAGCAGATGGATGTCACCCGCCCGCTCCCGGAGCGGGGGCAGGTACAACTCGACCACCGCCAGGCGGTAATACAGATCGTCCCGCAACTCGCCTTCGGTCAGCGCCAACTGGAGATCGCGGTTGGTGGCGGCCACGACGCGGATGTCGACGGATATTTCCTTCTTCCCGCCCAGCCGGCGCACCACGCGTGATTCCAGCGCGCGGAGCAGCTTGACCTGGATCTCCGGCGGCATCTCCGCGACTTCGTCGAGGAACAGCGTGCCGCCACTGGCCATCTCGAAGGCACCGGGCTTCTCGTTCGTCGATCCGGTGAACGCCCCTTTCTCGTGTCCGAACAACTCGTTCTCGAGAATCTCCTTCGGGAGCGCGGCGCAATTGAGTGCGAAGAACGGCCCCTTGGCCCGTTCGCTCCGCGTGTGCAGCGCCCGCGCGACCAGCTCCTTGCCCGTGCCGGATTCCCCGAGAATGAGAACGCTCGCCGTGGAAGGCGCGACCGCGTCGATCACGCGGTAGACCTCGCGCATGGCCTCCGAGGACCCGGTGAGCTCCGCGAAGCGGGTGAGTCCCTCGAGCCGCGAGGCAAGCTCGCGGTTGCGCTCCCGCACCGCGTACTTGTCGAGCGCCTTGCCGATCAGCGCCTTGAGACGGTCGAGTTTTTCCGCCGTAAGGGGCTTCTCGATGTAGTCGTACGCCCCGCTCTGCATCGCGGCGACCGCCGACCCGACGGACGCCTGGCCCGTGATGATGATGCATTCGGTGGGGATCTCGCGCTGCTGCATTTCCTTGAGCAGCGCCAGCCCATCGAGCCGCGGCATCTTGAGATCCGCGAGCACGAGCCCGAATCGGTCGGCCGTCAGCCGCTCGATCGCCCGCTTGCCGTCTGGCACGATTTCGACCTCGTATTCGAGGCCGGCCAGCACCGCGCTCAAGCCCGTCGCTATCGCGGGCTCATCATCGGCAATCAGAATCCGGGGGCGCACCATTGGCGTAGCATTAGGCAAGTCATGAATGTAACGCTGCTTGCCGGGGGTCGCTGGGACTGGACGGCCCCCCGGGGCGTCCCCGGCGAGACCCCCCGCGCCCTCCTCGGCGGCAGCACGATCCGGTGCGCGCTCGGCCAGCCAACGGCTGACAATACCGGCGAGCGCCTCGCCCTGCCGCACCGCCCCATCGAGGAACTGGGTCGCCGCGTCCGGATTCTGCTCCCCGCGGTGGAGCACCGTGCGCAGCGCCTCGAGGTTGAGGAGCACCCCGTTCAGCGCATTGCGCACTTCGTGCGCGATCGCGTGGTCCGCCGCCGACCGCTCGCCCCCGCCGGCCCGGATGGCCCCCGGCGGACCGCTCTTCGCCGCTGGATCAGCCACGTTCAGTCACTGAGATCGGTGTCGTCGGGCGCGGCGTTGATATCCAGTGCGCCGGCAGTCCCCGGCGCGGGCCGGTGCCTAGCGGGACTCCGCACATGCTCGGCCACAATCGATGCGGTGCCGCCCACGGCAAGCTGCTCGAAGAGGAAGCCGAACTTCTCGTCGTAGGCTGCCGCCAGCGTCGCTTTCGCGTCGGCCGGCAGATCCCACATCGCGCGCTTGAACGGGCCGAGGGCCTTCTTACGCGTCTTGTAAATGAACTGCTCGTCCGTATCGGTGGGCTTGCGCTCGTCGATCGCGTGGAGGCGCAGCCATGCGTAGATCTCCTCCCGCAGGGCATCCGGGAGATGGTCGTACAGCATGTTCTGGAAATTCGTGGCGAGATGAATCTCCGCGGTCTCGGTCCGGGGGAAATGGTGGAACGCGGCATCCGGCAGCGTCGAGGCGCCGTGCTGCACCGCCCCCGCGAGCCCGTACTCGTCGCGCGCCACGCGCGACAGATTCTCGAGCGGCGGCAAATCGAGCTTGACGTCCGCGATCGAGCCGTCGGGCAGAACCACGCCGCCATGCGATGTGCCCGACTGCACGCTGATCTTGGAGAGGCCCACCACTCCCGCCGGTCCGCGGGCGGCCAGCGCCGCGTGGAGGCCATCCATGTACGCCCGCAGCTCCTCCACCGTACTGTTTTTCGTTCCCACCTCGCCGATCTCGCCACCGATCGAGATCGTGACTCCTTTCGGCTCGTGAGAGCGGACATAGGCGGCGAGATCCGCGCCGGTCTCGTAGTTGAGCCGTTGCTGCTCGGCCAGCGTGTCGCGCTTGAGGTCCACGAGCGTCGACGTGTCGACGTCGATGTTGAAGAACCCCGCGGCCACCGCTTCGCGCACGAGATGCTTGACCGCGTTCACCTCGGGAGCCGGGTCGGCCGCATACTTTTTCGCGTTAACCTGGAAATGATCGCCCTGAATGAACACCGGGCCGCGGAACCCCTCACGCAGTGCGGCCGCCAGGATGACGGCTGTATATTCGGCCGGCCGCTGATCCGTGTATCCGATTTCGGACCGTGCGATCTCGCAGATGAACGCACCCGCATTGAGGCGCTTCGCCGTCCGGAAGACCGATCGCGCCGTATCGTACGCCATGCCGCGCACGTTGATCGCGGGCACCGTGAAGCCGTGGACGAGCCCCTTCCCACGCGCCATGTACAGCGCGTGGATCGACGAGGCGCGAACGCCGACCACCTGGCCCACCTCCCAGATCAGCCAACGCGCCGTCGCCTGCGTCGCGGCATCGCCGAACACGGCGTCGCGCACCAGTCGGTCCATGCGCTCGGTCGCCAGCGCAGACTCGCGAACCACGCGAACCTCGCCGCCGTCGGCGACGACTGCGTCGTCGAACGGATGGACGTATGGAGCCGCGAGAGTCGCCATGAGAATCCGTCGTGGTTGGTCGGTGGGATGGCGCCGCGGCCACCGGCCTCAGCGCACATTTCGATTGAGGTCTAAGACAGATCGTATTGAGTTGCAACAACTTAGAATGTGAGGCGGCCGCCGTGCGACCACTCCCTCGCAGCGCGTCCGAATCTACCCCCCATCGGTTCGGCCGACCAGCGCCAAACCCTTTGCTCGCCCCAGGCTCGGCCGCAGCCTCCTCAGGAGCAAACTGCTTGCCGGACGCCAGAGCGGCGATCAGGACCCGGCGACCCCACCCACCTTGGATCTAGCCGATGCGGACCGTCAGGCCGTCAAACGCCGGCGAGATGCCACGGGGGAGTTCGGCTTCGAGGTCCGCGTGGTAGTTGTCGTGCGTGAGGTGGGTGAGATAGGTGCGCTCGGCCCCCAGGAGTTGGGCGGCGTGGATCGCCTCCTGCACACTGAGATGCGTCGGGTGCTCGGTGCGAAACAGCGCGTTGATGACCAGCACCTTGGCGCCCGAGAGAGCAGCCATCGCCGCGTCAGGGATCGACTTGGCATCCGTCACGTACGCCAGCGGTCCGATCCGGTACGCGAACACCGTCACATGACCGTGCGGGAGTGCGACTGGCGTGACCGCGGCGTCGCCGATCTGCACCGTCTCGCCCGGTGTCAGCACGATGGCCCGGCCCTCCGGCTTGGAGGTGCCGGGCATCGGCCGCATCGACTCATCGAACACGTAGGGAAACTTGCGGGCGAGTCCCGCCAGCGTCGCCGCCGAGCCATACATCGGTAGCGGGCCATCGCGGCGGACGGACATCGCCCGCACATCGTCGAGTCCGTGGGTGTGGTCAGCGTGATCGTGGGTGAACAGCACGGCGTCGACCCGGTCGATGCCATTCGCGATCAATTGAACTCGCAACTCGGGCGGCGTGTCGATCAGCAACCGGGTCCCGTGGTCCGTCTCCACGACGGCACCCACCCTCGTGCGCTTGTCGCGCGGGTCCGGCGACCGGCAGACGTCGCACTGGCAACCAATCTGCGGGACACCGAAGCTGGTGCCGGTACCCAGGAACGTGAGCTTCAGATCAGCTCCACCTTGAGGAGATTGGTGCTGCCTGGCACATCGAAGGGGACGCCGGCCGTGACCAGCACGCGGTCGCCCGCCCGGGCGAGGCCGTGCGTCACCGCGGCCGCGCGCGCGAGCGGGATGACTGCTTCGTAGCTCGCCACGTGCTCGATGAGATGTGGGATGACACCCCACACCAGCGCAAGCTGGCGATAGGTGCGTGGTTGATCCGTGAGTGCGAGAATCGGCACACCGGGCCGGTGGGACGCGATGATCCGGGCGGTAAATCCGCTCTTGGTGATCACGATGACGAGCGGCGTGGCGAGCATCCGCGCCGCGGCGACGGTCGCCGCGGCGATCGCCTCTTCCGTCTCCAGCACGCGCCCGCGGTCTGCGCGGCGCGGACGCAGCTCCTCACGCGATCCGGCACCGGGATGCGCTTCGATCTCGGTGATGATCCGGCGCATCGCATCCACCGCCAGCCGCGGATAGGCACCCGCCGCGGTTTCGGCCGAGAGCATCACCGCGTCCGTCCCATCGAGGATCGCATTGGCGACATCGCTGGCCTCGGCCCGAGTCGGGCGCGGGTGGTCGACCATCGACTCGAGCATCTGCGTGGCGGTGATGACGGGCCGCCCGAGCTGGTTCGCGAGGCGGATGATGCGCTTCTGCGCGATGGGCACTTCCTCGAACGGCAACTCGACTCCCAGATCCCCACGCGCGACCATCACGGCATCGGAGGCCCGCAGGATCTCCTCGATGTGCGTCAGCGCCGCATCCTTTTCGATCTTGGCGACAATCAGCAGGTCACGCGGCAGGCGCGTGCGCAGTTCCATCAGGTCCGCGGCCCGCCGGACGAAGCTCAGCGCCAGATAGTCGAGCTCGTGCGCGATGGCGAACGCAATGTCGGCCGCATCCTTGTCGGTGATCGCCGGAGCGCTCACCCGAATGCCCGGCAGGTTGAGACCCTTGTGGCTCAGCAGCGGCCCGCCGTGCACCACCCTCGTCACGACGCGCGGCGGCATCACTTCCAGGACCATGACCTCCAGCAACCCGTCGTTGATCAGGATCCGGTCGCCAGCGTGCACATCCGCGGCGAGCGCTTCATAGGTGATCGGCACATCGCCTGGTCCCGCGGATGCCTCGGGGACGAGCACCAAATCCTGTCCCGTGGCAAGCGTGAGGGGCGCGGCGAGCTCGCCGATGCGAATGCGCGGCCCCTGCAGATCCCCGAGGATTGCGATCGGCCGCCCGCGCGCCGCCCCTGCGGCCCGCACTCGCCCGATGGTGGCCGCCTGCTCGGCGTGCGTGCCATGCGAAAAATTGATGCGGGCGACATCCATGCCGGCATCGACGAGCCCTGCGACGACATCGTCCGTCGCGCTCGCGGGGCCCAGGGTGCAGACAATCTTGGCCCGCGGCCGTGGCGAGGCCGCGCGCACCTCCGCCGCCACGTCAGCCGGAACCCGGCTCACGGCGTCCCCCGCTCGCTCGCGAACCGGCTACGCGAGCGCGTGCGCCTTGCGGTCGAGCCCGGCGAGCAGGGATTCGTACGACTTGCGGAAGCTCGCAATCCCATCGGCCAGCAATTGCTCCGTGACCGAGTCCAGCGAGACGCCAGCCGCCGCCAGTTCGCGGAGCAGCGCTTCCGCGCCCGGCACATCGGCATCCACCGTCCGTGCCACGACGCCGTGGTCGCGGAACGCCTCGATGGTCGCAGGCGGCAAGGTATCGACGGTGTCCGGACCGATGAGTTGCTCGACATACATCACGTCGCGGTACGCCGGGTTCTTGGTGCTCGTGCTGGCCCACAGCGGCCGCTGCACCCGCGCACCGCGGCTGGCGAGGGCGGTCCAGCGAGGACCGGTGAACTGCTGCTGAAAGAGCCGGTATGCCAGCTTGGCGTTCGCGATCGCGGCTTTCCCTTTCAACGCCGCGAGGCGCGCCCGGTCGGCGTCGCTACGCTGTGCGGCCAGCGCGTCGAGGCGTTTGTCGACTTCCGTATCGACGCGGCTCACGAAAAAGCTGGCTACCGATCCCAGGTGGTCCACCGGGAGACCGCCCCGGACACGGTCCTCGAGGCCGGCGATATATGCCTCAATGACGCGCGCGTGCGCGGCGACCGCGAACAGCAGCGTGATGTTGACATTGATGCCAGCTGCCGTGAGCTCGCGCACCGCGCGGGCACCTTCGACCGTGCCCGGTACTTTGATCATCACGTTCGGCCGGCTGACCGTCGCCCACAGGCGGCGCGCCTCCTCGATCGTGTGGGCCGCGTCGCCGGCGACACCCGGCGACACCTCGATCGAAACGAATCCGTCGGCGCCGTGCGTGGAGTCGTAGACTGGCCGGAAGGCGTCGCACGCTGTCCGGACATCATCGGTCTCCACGAGCTCGAACAGCGACTGCGGCGTGGCGCCCGGATCGGCCCCCGCGACGGCGAGTTGGGCGTCGTATGCGGTGCCCTCGGCCAGCGCCTTCTCGAAGATCGTGGGGTTGGAGGTCATACCGGTCAGCGCATCATCGCGGATCCGGCGGGCGAGATCCCCGTTGGTGAGTATCGTCCGGTCGATGAAGTCGAGCCAGACCGACTGGCCGGCGGCGTGAAGCTGCGCCAGCCGCGAGGATGTCGTGGGATTGGGCATAGACGGAAATTACACCGGCAGCGGGGGCGCCGGTACGGCACACGCGAGCGGCCCGCGGCACCCAGTACCCGATTGATACCGGCCGGTCACGAGTTGAACGCGGTTTCGATACGCTCCGCGAATTTGGTCACGAGCGTTGCGCGCTGGCCGGCCTCGAGCGTGGCGTCGGCCGTCCACCCCGCCACTCGCTCCTCGAGCGTGGCGGCCAGCTCGCTGACGACCGCATACCCGTAGCTGCCGGCGGTGCCATGCACCCGGTGGAGCTCGCGCCGCAACCCGTCGAGCACGGTGTCGTCCGTTGGTGCCGCGGCGAGTTGCCGCGCGATGTCGCGGAAGCCCTCGACGATCTGGTCCGCGGAGGCCCGATACCGTTCACGAAGCAGCTTGAGCTTCTCGTTGCCGGCGAACGACATCATCGCGGCCGGCGTCCACGCACCAGAGGATGCGCACAAAACGGGACCGGGGCCTTTCCGGTTGCCCCGCACGCCGGGGCTCGTCGTGTTTTTGCCGGCGTCCGGATCGCGAACGCGCGATCCTTCACCCCTTCGGAAGATGCCATGCGGCTGCTCTGCGCCGACGATGAACCAGACATCCGGGCGATCCTGCGTCTCGCTCTGAGTCTCGATCCGGAGATGGACGTCGAGATCGTGGAGTCGGGACACGAGGCGATCACGCGTGCCGCGACGGGGCGGTTCGACGCGATCCTGCTGGATGGTATGATGCCCGGGCTCGATGGGTACGAGACCTGCCGCATCCTCAAATCGGACCCGGCGACGGCCCACGTCCCGGTACTGTTCCTGACCGCGAAGACGCAGCGCGACGAAGCGCGCCGGGCCCTGAGCGTCGGCGCCATCGCCTGCCTGACCAAGCCCTTCGATCCCATGACCATCGGCCGCGAGCTGCGCGCCGCCCTCGGAGCCGCGCGGCCGGCCTGACGCATCACGGGCGCGGCGTCCCGCCGCCAGCCTCCGACTGTCGCACACTGCGCCCGCGGGCCTCGGCGAGCACCCGCGCGATCCCACGGTAGAAAGCAGCGTCCTCGGGCTTGGCCTCGCCCTCCAGCGCCATCGCGGCTCGCTCGAGCGCAAAGAGGATGTTTCCGAGGTAGCGTTCGGCCAGCTCGCCGACCGATTCGGCGTCCATGTGTCAGTCGCGGGGCGACGTGGCGGCCGCGGAGCGGGAGACGCTCGCGGCTACGGGCGTCCCGCAGCTCCGGGATTCGCCCCGTCACGAAACGCGGGGTTCTCCGCCGTGGGAGCATCGAGACGAGGGTCATCGGTCGACAGCACCAGGATGACGACCGCCGTGATGTTGTCCAGACCGCCGCGCCCGTTTGCCTCGTTGATCAGCGCATCCACCAGGCGACCGGGCGACGCCCGGGACGACAGCACCTGCTGGAGGCGGGCGTCGTCCAGCATGCCGGTCAATCCATCGCTCGCCACGAGGAAGATGTCGTTGGCCTGGACCTCACCCGAGTAGGTGTCCGCCTCGACTTCGCGGCTGGCACCAACGCAGCGCGTGATGACGTTGCTGTAGGGATGGTACCGCGCCTGCTCGGGCGTGAGGTACCCGGCATCGACCTGCTCCTGCACGTACGAATGATCCTTCGTCAGTTGCTGGAGCACGCTGTCGCGCACGCGGTAGATGCGCGAGTCGCCGATCTGCCCGATGAGATAGCGCCCACCGCTCAACATCAGGACCGACGCCGTCGTGCCCATACCCTGCTTGTCGACTTCGGCCAGCGTCCGCTCGAAGATCGCCCGGTTCGCGTCACGCAGCGCGCGTTTGAGCGCCTCCTCTCCCTCGCCAGTCGCGATGTTGTGTACCGGCGCCAGGTCGCGCGTCACGATGGCGACCGCCATCTCGCTGGCGATCTCGCCGGCGGCGTGTCCGCCCATGCCGTCCGCGACCATGAAGACGCCGCGATACGGCGTCGCGTCTGCGAACAGGCTGTCCTCGTTGCCGGAGCGGACCATCCCGACATCGCTCCGCGATGCGTAGGTCAGATGCACTAGCGACCCTGGAGGAGATAGACGATGGCCGCGGCCGCGACGACGATCGCGAGCAGCAGCCAGAGCCACCGCGATCCCCCGCGCGTGACGGGGGCCGTGCGGGATTGGCGCCCGGTTGGCTCGGGCCGGCCGTCACCGGTCTCGGTTTCACCGCCCGCCTGCGCCAGCACGCGCGAGTCATTCGCCGGGTGAATCCCGGCGAACTCACGCGTCGCCCCGCGCGGTTCCGTGGGGGCCTCAGACGGCGTCACGGCGAACGTCAGTTTGACTCCGCCGAGACGCAGGTCCGCCATGTGGTCCAACCGCTCCTCCGCATCGATGCGCCTTCCGCCCACGTAGGTGCCGTTCGTCGAGCGCAAGTCGGTGACGTACCACACGCCATCCCGCCGCTGCAACTTGGCGTGCGAATCGGATACGCTCTCCTCGGCAATTACGATGTCGTTGTGTTCCCCACGTCCAAGATGCGCGATGACCGTCGTCACGGGATAGCGCTGGCCGCGGAGCAGGCCGCCCCCGATGACCTCGAGCGTGGCGATTGGAGCCCTCGAAGACGACGCGGCGGCGAGGTTGAGCCGCGGGGCCGGGAGCGCTGGCGGCGGTGCCGTTCCGGTGTCGGGTAGTCCTCCACCCGGGACCTGCTCCGGCGCTTGGGCCGCAGGACTGGACACCGGTAGAGCGGGGGGCTGCACAGCCTGTGGGGGCGGGCCCTCAGGGCGCGGAGCGGCCGGCGGGGCCGCGGCGGGCGCTGAGACAGACGGCGCAGGGGGCACTGAAGGCGGAGCAGCAACAGGCGCGGCGGCGGCCCGGGGCGCCACGGCGGCGGCCGCCATCGCTGGCGCCGCGACATCCGCGTAAAAGCGGAACTCGTCCGGGCCGATGCGCAGGACATCACCGCGTCCCAGAATCTGCATGCCCTCGATGCGGTCCCCGTTGACGAACAGTCCGTTCGTGCTGGTATCGGTGACCACGTACCCGGTATCGCCCGCGACGATTTCGGCGTGCCGGCGCGAAACGTCCGAGGACGGGATCACGACGTCGCACCCGGCGTCGCGCCCGAACACCAGTCCCGCCGATGGTACGATGTACTCGCGGCCGTCGACCAGCGAGATCACGCGGCCACCCGTGGCGGCCGTCGCCCGGGCGGCCACCGGCCCACGAAGACGATCGAAGTCGGGAATGTTGGTGCTGGGGATGAACTGCGTACTTCCCCCCCGCTTGTCGTCACCGAAATAGAGCTCCGCGCCACTGATCTCAATCTTGTCCCCATGAATGAGCGGCGTCGGCTCGGCGCCGAGCAGCACCCCGTTGACGCGCACGACCGCATCGGGCGCCGCCCGCCGGATCGCGACGTGCGTCCCGCGCCCGACCTCAGCGATGGCCAGCACTGACGGACTGGCGGCATTCAGCGGTCCAGGCAGACGGAAATCGACCTCAGGCCCGGCACCGATGCGCGTCTCGCCGGCTTTGAGTTGCACCTGTTTGTCGTTCAGCTGGAGATACGGCATGACGCCAGGTCGAGGAAAGCGGCAAAGGTACGGGCACCCACTGGGGCTGGCAAGGAACTGCGTGCGAGCCGCATGCTACACCGGGGCTGGGGCCTCACCGACCTGCAACCGATACAGACGATCGTAGAGACCGCCGCGTACCAGCAGGTCACGATGGGTGCCGCGCTCCCGAATTTCGCCATGTTGCATGACGAGAATCTCGTCGGCGTCGAGGATCGTGGTGAGCCGATGCGCAATAGCGATTGTTGTGCGCCCTCGCATGAGCTCAGCCAATGCGGCCTGAATCTCGGCCTCGATCTCGCTGTCCACCGCGCTGGTCGCCTCGTCGAGGATGAGTAGCGCCGGATCCGCCGCGATCGCCCGCGCGAACGAGAGCAGTTGCCGCTCACCGACGCTGATCGACGCGCCGCGCTCGCCGAGCTGGTAGTGGTAGCCGTTCGGGAGCCGGCGAATGATCCGGTCCGCTCCCACGCGTTCCGCCGCGCGCTGCACGTCCGCATCCGAGAGAGGACTGGACAACCGGATATTGGTGGAGACGTCACCCGCGAACAGGAAAATGTCCTGCTGCACGTACCCGATTCTCGAGCGGAGCTCGCTGACGGGGATCTGCCGGATGTCGACGCCGTCCAGGGTGATGCGGCCGCGCTGGGGGTCGTAGAATCGCATGAGCAGGCTGACGATGGTCGTCTTCCCTGCCCCCGTGTGGCCCACGATGGCGATCGTCTCGCCCGGAACGGCGCGGAAGCTGACGCCCTTGAGCACCCATTCGGGCTCCGCCGACGCCGGTGCCGTCCCCGCCATGTGCGCGAGATCATAGGCGAACCACACGTCCTCGAACGCGATCGTCACACCCGCCGAGTTGGATGCGGCCCGCGCCGCGGCATGCGCTGGAGCGTGGCCGGGCGGGACGGGGCCGCCCTCGGATTGCGGCACGCTGCCTCTCACCGGCAGCGGCAGCGGAACCGCGGCGGCTCCAGCGGGCTCGTCGAGCAGTTTGAAGATGCGCTCCGACGATGCCATGGCCTGCTGGAGCGTGTTGTACTTGTCGGAGAGATCCTGCAGCGGCTGGAAGAAGCGGCGCACCAGTTGGAAGAACATCGCCACGACGCCGATCTTGAGCGTCGTCGCGTGCACCCGGCCGACGGCCCCGACGATGAGACTCGCCATCGCCACCGACGTGAGGATTTCGATCGCCGGAAAGTAGAGCGCATACACGGTGATCGACCGCAGGTGGGCATCCAGATGCGCCTGATTGAACCCGTCGAATCGCGCTGCCTCGGTGCGTTCCCGGCCGAAGAGCTGCACGATGCGCATGCCGGTCAGGCGTTCCTGCAGAAATGCGTTGATGCGCGCAAGGCGGATGCGGATGTCGCGGTAGGCCTGGCGGACTTTGACGCGAAAGACATGCGACGTGAGGTAGACAAACGGGATCACGCCGAACGACGCGACGGCGAGCCGCCAATCGACGGCCAGCATAGCGACCGCGATGGCGACCAGAGTGAAGAGATCGCCGAGGCCGGAAACGACGCCGGCAGTGAATAGCTCGTTGAGCGCCTCGATGTCGGCGGTCACCCGGGTGACCAGCCGCCCCACCGGATTCCGGTCGAAGAACGCGATCGGCAGCCGCTCGAGATGCGCGAACATCTGAAGCCGCAAGTCGCGCATCACTCGCTGTCCGAGCAGGCTGGTGAGAATCGTCTCGCCATACGAGCAGGCGAACTGCACGACCAGTGAGAGCACGAAGAGCAGGACGGCGCCGCGGATGAGCGCCATATCGTGGTACGGCAGGGCGACGTCGATCACGCGCTCGGTGAGGATGGGGCCGACGAGTTGCATCGCCCCCTCCGCAAACAGGCAAACGATCGCGCCGGCGACGAGCGGCCAGTATGGGCGGACGTACGCCGCCAGCCGCCGGATGAGCCGGCCGTCGTACGCTTTGCCGAGTGCGTCTTCGTCGTGAATGCCGCCGTCGCGTGCTGGGTCCGCCATCGTCGGCGAAGGCTAACTCGCGGCGTGTGGGAGGGTCAATCGATTCAGCGCGGGGGGTCCTCGTCTGGCGCGGGGCCGCTGAGATCAATGCGATAGTAGCCTTCGACCGCCCACCGAACGAGCCGGTCAGTCACGATCGAGCGCCACCAGTCGCTCACTCCTGTGAGGGTGCTGTTGTCGGCGAGCTGCTTGACGGCGATGAGCATGCGCTCCGGCGGGACGCCGTTCGCGTGCAGATCGCTCGCGAATTGCAAGACCGCGTCACGGAGATCGCGGCTGTCGTAGTTCCGAGACGCGGCGGCGATGGCGAGCGCAGCCCGGATCCGGTCGGGGGTAGCCGGCGTCACGTATATCGGCAGGGGCGGCCCGTGTGGATACTCGCGGAATTGCTCACCGGCGTGAGGACCACCGCTGTTGAGTTCGCTCGGCTGCCGGGCCGCTGGATCACGTAGCGGCGCCAAAACCCGGGACTCCCCGAATGAGGGTGCGCGGCGTGCTCAGTTGTCATCCTTAATGTGCGCGATTGGGCAGCGATCGGTATCATCCCGCGACCATGCGGCCGCCGCCAGTGAATCCACGCTGGGCCTGCCATGAGTCCGATCTCCTCCACTCGCGCTGACCACTCGCACGTGCACTGGCGCTATCAAGCCGTCAACGGTGAGGGCGATGTCCTCCTTGACCTCGAGATCGAGGCCACGACCGAGAGTCAGGCCCTCTTCGCCGGCATTGTTCAGTACGCGACTCGCGTCGCGGCAGGCACCACTCCTGCGACATTCGCTCGTGACTGGGTCGTCGCTCGCCAGTCGCAGCCGTGGCGGCCCGGCGCCTAGCCGCGGCGCCGAGCGCCGGCCCCTTGTCCCGCGGTGCCCTTCACGTTTCACGCCACGTCGACTGACTGCACCATTCCGTGGGTGAAATGCGGCTTGCCGTTTGTAGCGTCCGGCAGGAAGCAGATCAGCAGGTATTTCCCGGGCACCAGATTCACGCTGACGTAGACGGGAGATCCCGCCACCGACGGAGACGCGCCGCCCGCCACATGCCCCGGCGGTGGCCCCTGCATCTTCTGCATCCAGGCGACCAGGTCTTTCTGCGTCTTCCCGGGATTGAGCCGGATCAGCACGAGCTCGTGCGGCTGCCCCGGCTGGGTCTCGACTTTGAGTATATGTGGCCCGGCGGTCAACGGCTGCGACAACCCGAACTGGTAGTTTGAGAGCGTGATGACCACGTCGGCCACCGGCGCGCTCGCGCTCGGCGTCGCCGATGGAGTCACGGTGAGCGGCTTGATCATGCCCTTCGCGAAATGCGGCACACCATTCGGCACGTCGACGAAGCAGATCATGACGTAGTTGCCCGCCACGAGATCGACTGTCGCCGCCGATTCAGTCGCCGGGTCGACCGCGTTCGGACCACCGGCAAGGACGGCCCAACCGGGAAACGGACCCGGTTTCTGCATCGCTGCCTGCAAATCGGCGGCAGTCTTCGCGCTGTCGAGACGGATGAGCACGAGATGGTGCAATCCCGGTCCGTCGTTCACCAGGCGGAACGTGGTCATGCCGGCCGCGACCTGGTCAGGTGCATCGTACGCAAAGTCTCGGGCGTGCACGGTCACGACTGGGGGCGTGGACGCGGCGGCAGGCGCGGCAGCGACGGCCGCTGAATCGCCCCGGCTCGCTGCATCATGCTTCGGCTGGCACGCTCCCAACGCACAGATCAGAAGAGCGGCGCGTCTCATATTGGCGAATCCAGACATACAGAACTCCGTCCGTCGAAGGGTGGCCGCGCCAGGGATGGCATAACCCTCGACATATGGACCTGAATCCACGCTCTGTCAACGCAACACGCACCCGCAAACTGGAATACACACCGGCAGCATGGCGTCGGGTGTCGGGTTGACCGGCGTAGTCCGCTGCAGCATTCTCCTCGCCGTCGCGGGCGCCGATCCTCGGTGCTTCACGGGCCAGGCGAAGGAGATGGCGTGCCACTGTGGCTGCATTGGGTGCTCCTCGGACTCTTGGCGGGAGCGCTTGCCAAGTATCTCATGCCGGGGCGTGACCCTTCGGGATGTATCGTCACGATCGTCCTCGGGATCGTCGGAGCATTCATCGGGGGACTCATCGGCACCGCGGTGGGCTGGGGTTCCGTGACGGCGGCGCGATTCGAGCCACGGTCGCTCGCACTCGCGACGTTGGGCGCGATCGTGATACTCGTCGTCGGGCGGCTGTTGCGCCGTCTGTAGCCACCCGGCGGTACCGGGGCGGTCGGCTTTTGTTCGGGGCCGCGACGGTTAGCTTACCGGGGTGAAAGACCGCCTCATCATCCGCGGCGCGCGGCAACACAATCTCCGGAACATCGATCTCGAGATTCCGCGCCGGATGTTTACGGTCATTACGGGCCCGTCCGGCTCGGGCAAGTCGTCCCTGGCCTTCGACACCATCTACGCCGAGGGGCAGCGCCGGTACGTGGAGTCGCTCTCCGCCTACGCCCGCCAATTCCTCGAACGGGTCGAGAAGCCCGATGTCGACAGCATCGAAGGCCTCTCCCCAGCGGTTGCGATCGAGCAGAAAAACCCCACCAAGACGTCGCGATCGACTGTCGGCACGGCCACCGAGATCTACGACTACCTGCGACTCCTCTGGGCCCGCGTGGGACACACTATGTGTCCGGTCTGCGGGCGAGAAATGCGGCCCGACACCGTGCAGTCGGTGACCGACGCCGTCCTCGCGTTGCCCGCCGGCACACGCTTCGCGGTCGCCTTCCCGCTGCGCGTGTCCTCCGAGGTCACGCACGACGTCGCGGTGGACAACCTGCGTGCCCAGGGCTTCGTTCGCGTCAGCGCCGGCGGCGTCACGTATCCGCTCGACGAGCTCGCGGCAGCAGGCGTCGATCTCGCGCGCGCACCGGATGCCCTCGTTGTGATCGACCGGCTGGTCGCGGGCCCCGAGGTCGCCGGGCGGCTCACCGATGCCGTGTCCACGGCGTTTCGAGAGGGAGACCGCGACTGTGTGATTCTGCTTGCCGACCCGATGCAGCCGGCGGCCGGCGCCCCCGGTGAGGGCGGTCCGCCGATCACACGGCTCCGATTCACCGAGCGCTTCGAATGCCCCTACGACGGCACGGTGGCACCGGCCCCGAGCCCGCAGCTGTTCTCGTTCAACAACCCGCGCGGGGCGTGTCCCACCTGCAACGGGTTCGGGGCGGTCCTCGAGTATACCGAGGAGATGATCGTCCCCTATCCCGACCGATCTCTCAACGACGGGGCGATCGACCCCTGGACCAAGCCGCGCTACGACAAGCAGCGGCGAACGCTCGCGGACTTCGCCCGCCGCGAAGGCATTCCCGCCGGCGCGCCGTGGGAATCGCTCACCGCATCACAGCGAGACCGGCTGCTGCGCGCCACCACGACGGCCAAGAACGGCGGCTACACCGGCATCCTCCCCTTCCTCACACGCCTCGAGTCCAAACGATACAAGCAGTACATCCGCGTGTTCCTCCGGCAGTATCAGTCGGCGCAGACGTGCCCGGCGTGCCACGGCGCCAAGCTGCGGCCCGAAGCCCTGCAGGTGCGGGTCGCCGGACGCACGATCGCGGAGGTATCCGACCTTCCCATCGACCGCCTGCGCACCTGGCTCGACACGCTGAAACTCTCGCCCTTCGAGCAGCAGGTGGCTGAACACGTGGTCGCGGAGGCGCGCGGGCGCGTGCGATTCCTGTGCGATGTCGGTCTCACGTATCTCTCGCTGAATCGCGGTGCCCGCACGCTCTCGGGCGGTGAAGCACAGCGCATCACGCTCGCGAACTCCCTCGGCTCCCATCTCGTCGACACCCTCTACGTGCTCGATGAGCCGTCGATCGGACTGCACCCGCGGGACATGGACCGGCTGCTCCGTTTGCTCATGCGCCTGCGCGACGCTGGCAACACCGTGATCGTGGTCGAACACGATCTCGAAGCCATCCGTCGCGCGGATTTCATGGTCGAGCTGGGACCGGGGAGCGGGACCAACGGCGGTTCCGTCGTCTTCGCCGGACCCATCGCACGCGCCGCCGAGAGCCCGCTCACCGGACAGTATCTCACCGGTGCACGGCAAATCCCGCTCCCTGCCCAGCGCCGCCGGGCCGGGCCCCGATGGCTGACACTCACGGGCGCGCGCGAGCACAATCTGCGCGATGCCGACATCCGCATCCCGATCGGCGCATTGACGGCCGTGACGGGCGTGTAGGGCTCGGGCAAAAGCACGCTCGTGCACGATGTGTTGTACCGGGCGCTGGAGACGCGGCTGCGGGGCGAGCACACGGCGAAGCGCCACCTCGGTGAGCGGGTCGGCAGCTACGAGAAGCTGACGGGAGTGGAGGCGATCGATGATGTCGTGCTGATCGATCAGGCGCCGATCGGCCGGTCCCCTCGCTCCAATCCCGTCACGTACATCAAGGCCTTCGACGAGATCCGCCGGATCTTCGCCGCCACGCCGCTCGCGCGCGAGCGGAAATACTCGAATGGCACGTTCAGCTTCAACGTCCCCGGCGGGCGCTGCGAGGCGTGCGAGGGCGCCGGGGCGCTGGAAGTCGAAATGGTCTTCATGGCCGACGTCTTCGTGCCATGCGAGATCTGCGGCGGTACCCGGTACAAGCCCGAGGTACTCGACGTCACCGTGCACGGAAAGAACATCTCGCAGATTCTCGCGCTGACGGTGGACCAGGCTGTACGGTATTTCCCCGCGGAGGAGCGGCTCGCGGCATCACTCTGGCAACTCCAGCGGGTCGGCCTCGGGTATCTGCAGCTCGGACAACCGGCGACAACGCTGTCGGGCGGCGAGGCGCAGCGCATCAAGATCGCGCGCGAGCTGGCGCTGTCTGGCCGCGCCGCCGGCAAGAAGCTCTACGTGATGGACGAACCGACGACCGGGCTGCACCTCGACGACATCCGCAAGCTGGCCGAGGTGTTCGACCGCTTGCTGGAGCAGGGCCATACGCTGCTGGTGATCGAGCACAATCTCGACGTGATCAAGCTCGCCGATTGGGTGATCGACCTGGGGCCGGAAGCGGGAGACGACGGTGGGCGTGTGGTCGCGATGGGCCGCCCCGAGGAGGTCGCGGAGGTCGAGGCATCGCACACCGGCCGCTGGTTGCGCACTGTGCTGCCGGAGATACCGCGGACTGCCGCGGCGCGCGCTTCGGGTGCCGCGCCGGCTCCCGGTCGCCGCGAGGTGAGCGCATTCGCGGCGTCGGGGCGCGGTAGAGGCAATGCCCGCGGGTAGCGGTACGTACCTGCCCGCAGCTTGCTTGACCCGTCCAGTGGGCGATCCTAACTTTGTTGATTCTTCCCGAGTAGCTCAGTTGGTAGAGCAGGCGGCTGTTAACCGCCGGGTCGGGGGTTCGAGTCCCTCCTCGGGAGCTGGCTCCACGTGACAATTCGTCAAGCCATTCTCTGCAGCGCGCGTCGCGCCGGCCCGAATCGTCGCCGCTTGTCGGTACATGCCGCCCGCTAACCGCTCCGTGACCGCGCGCCGGGCTCGGGGCGCCGCCACCGCCAAGCCGGTTGTCGGCGTCGTCATGGGGAGCCAGAGCGACTACCATCACCTCAGCGGCGCGTGCGAGTTGCTCCGCACGTTCGGGGTGCCGTTCGAGACGCGAGTCGTGTCCGCGCATCGCACGCCGGACTGGCTGTTCGAATACGCAGAGACCGCGGGCGAGCGCGGACTGCAGGTGATCATCGCCGGCGCGGGCGGCGCCGCCCACCTGCCCGGTATGCTGGCGGCAAAGACGATCATTCCTGTCCTGGGCGTCCCGGTCCCGGCAACGGCCCTCAACGGGCTCGATTCGCTGCTCTCGATCGTGCAAATGCCGAAAGGTGTACCGGTCGGGACGCTGGCGATCGGCGCCCCAGGCGCCGCCAACGCGGCGATCCTCGCGGCGGAGATTCTCGCGCTGCACGATCCGCAACTCGGTGAGCGGCTCAGCGCGTGGCGCGCCGCCCGCCGCGATGAGGTGCGCGCGCAAGTCCTGCCGCCGCCCGGCGACAAACGGCCCTGACGAGCGACCCCGGCACGTGAGCCGTTCGTGCACGACCACGCGCGCCAGGATGCGCGCGTGAGCCCGGCATCGATCCCGCCCGGCGCTACGATCGGCTTCCTCGGCGGAGGACAACTCGGCCGGATGACAGCCCTCGCGGCACGAGAGATGGGATACGACGTGCGGGTGCTCGATCCCGAATCCGATTGTCCGGCCTGCCCGCTCGCGACCTCCACGATCGTCGCCGCGTGGGACGACGTCGATGCCGCGACTCAGCTCGCCCGATCGAGTGACGTGGTGACGATCGAGATCGAGCGCGTCAGCATCGAATGTCTCGAAGCCGCCGCCCGGTATGTCCCGACTCATCCGGGCGCTGCGGTGCTGGCCATCGTACAGCACCGCGAACGGCAGAAGGACTGGCTCGTCTCGCAAGGATTTCCAGTTGGCGAATACCGGCCGGCCGCCTCGGCCGCCGAATGCGAAGCTGCCGTCTCGGCGTGGGGGCCGTGCTACATCAAGGCGTCCACCGGCGGCTACGATGGGCGCGGCCAGCTCCGCGTGTCGCGCCCCGGCGAATGCGAAGCGGCCTGGCAGGCGCTGCGTGCGACCCGCTGCGTCGTCGAACGCGCGCTGGATCTCGACGTGGAGATCTCAGTGATGGTCGCACGCCGGCCCACTGGCGATCATGCGGTGTTCCCGGTGGCCCTGAATCATCACGAGGCAGGGCAGCTCGCCTGGTCGGTCATCCCCGCTCCGATCGACCCCGCGATCGCCGCGCGCGCGACCGAGATGGGTGTCGCCATCGCCGCGGCGCTGGACGTCGTCGGACTGCTCGCCATCGAGATGTTTCTGATCCGGGACGGCCGCCTGCTCATCAACGAGCTCGCGCCGCGGCCCCACAACAGCTTTCACCACACGATCGAAGCGTGTGCGACGAGCCAGTTCGAGCAGCTCGTGCGGGCGGTCTGCAATCTGCCGCTTGGCGCAACGGAGATCCTCCGGCCCGCGGCGATCGCGAACGTGCTGGGGGATGCATGGGCCGGCGGCCGCGCCCCAGACTTCGCCGCAGCGCTGACGGTGCCGGGGACCCGGATTCATCTGTATGGGAAGCACGATCCACGGCCGGCCCGCAAGATGGGCCATCTGGCCGCGGTGGCCGAGACGGCGGCGGGCGCACGCGCGGCCGTGCTGGACGCCGTCCAGCGGCTACGACACGGCGTCTAGCCTGGGCGTCTAGCCTGGGCGTCTAGCCCGCAGCCGCTTGCGGAAGCGCGCCGAATCGCCGGTCGCGCCGCCGGTATTCCGCGACCGCACGCCCCAGATCCGCCGCGTCGAAGTCGGGCCACATGCGCGGAGTAAAATAGAGTTCCGCGTACGCGCTCTCCCACAGCAGGAAATCGCTCAGCCGCTGCTCGCCACCCGTGCGGATCAGCAAATCGACATCCGGAGCGACGGGCGACATAGCGACGGCGGCGAGCAGCAGCGCGAACTCTTCCCGGGTCGGCGGTTGCGGCTGCGTCCAGCACGCGGCGGCGCGGGCCATCGAATCGCGCGCCGAGTAATCGACCGCGACCCGGAGCCACAACCGCCGGCACGACGCGGTCGCGTCCTCGCCCGACTCGATGGCACGGACCAGCGAGCCGGGAAGTCTGTCGCGACGGCCTACGATCGATAGCCGGACGTCGTTGCGCAGACAGCGATCCACTTCGATCGCCAGGCTGCGGCGCAGCAACGTCATCAACGACGACACCTCGGTGCGCGGGCGGTTCCAGTTGTCCGCAGAGAAGGCGTAGACGGTCAGCGTCGTGATGCCGTGCAGCGGCGCGGCCTCGGCGATGCGGCGCAATGCGGTCACGCCGGCCGCATGCCCGGTGGCGCGTGGACGGCCGCGGGCGGCGGCCCACCGGCCGTTGCCGTCCATGATGATCGCTACGTGCAGCCCGCTGCCGGCTGGCGGAGGAGTGGGTGAAGTACTTTGTAGCATGAAGTTTTCCTGAAAAAAAAAGGTGCCGCGGCCTATCGCTCTCGCGTCACCTGAATGAGTGCTTCCATGTGGTCGAGGTAACGCTCGAGGGCGCGCCGGCCTGCCGCCGTCAGGCGGTATTCCGTTCGCGGCACCCGGCCTGAGAAGCTCTTGGCGCAGGCGATATACCCTGCTTCCTCCAGCTTCCGGGCATGGACGCTCAGATTGCCGTCCGTGGCCTGCATGAGCTGCTTCAGCTCGTTGAAACTGAGCGTCGTGTTGACTGCGAGCGCGCTCACGATGCCCAGCCGGAGCCGCTCATGAATGAGACGGTCGAGCGAAGCCGAGACCCCCGCGGCCCGGCCACCCGTCCGGCGCGCCGATCGTTGGTCCTCCGGGCCGCGCCCACGTTCCTTCGGAACCGCCGAACCCTTAGCCACCGTACCTCCATGCGATTGCCGCACCGAACACAAGATGGAGTCCACCGAATCCCGCCGCCAACTCTCGCCCGCCCCACGTGCCCGGAGCGAGCACCGCGACGGCACCGAGCGCCATGAAGCACAGACCCATCACTGGAACAATGGGCACTGAATACGTGCCGCCGCAGATGACGGCCGTGCCGTATAGCAGGAGCCACATCCCCGGCAGGATCGGATCGAGTCCGGCACGAAAGAGCGCGACCGTCAGGAGCGCGCCGACCAGCATCGGAGGCGAGAACCCGAGCACGAGCTTCCGTCCCGGTCCCGACAAGAGCGGCGTGCCGGTGGCCCTCGCCTTCCGCACGATCGCCCACAGCGAGACCGCCGCGCTGAGACCGGCCGCACAAAGCCACGTCGCGAGCCACGCTTGTCGCGTTGGCTGGCGAGCGGCCACCCAGGCCGCGATCGTCGCCAGCACACCAATGACGATCATGCCCTGCCCGGAGATCGCCGTGAACGCGCCGGCACGTTCCATCGTCTCGCGGATGAACTGCAGGTTGTCCCGCGCGCGATCGTGAAGCGCCGGTGGTTCTCCGTCGGACGTGCGCTGGGATGCGCCAGGAAACGTCACGACGATCAATCTAGCGCCGGTTCGCCAGCACCGGTTCGGGCCAATGACGGCCCCTGACCATCCGCCGAATCCCCGCCCATATTGCGTCGTGCCGGCGGGTGAACGGGTTCCTCTGATCGGTCACGCGGCGCTGCGTGCGCGTCTGGCGGCTGCCGCCGGCCGCGGCTCTCTCCCCGCGAGCGTGCTGCTGCACGGGGCTCGCGGCATCGGTAAACAGCGGCTGGCGCTCTGGCTGGCTCAGGCGCTGCTCTGCACCAACTCAGCGACGAACGGCGAGACCGGCGAACTGGTGGCCTGCGGCCAATGCCTGTCGTGCCGGTACGCAGCTGAGCTCACCCACCCCGACCTCCGATGGGTGTTCCCCCGCCCGCGCCCCAAGGATCCTGACATCGGGGCCGCCGAGGTCGCGCGCGACTATGGCGACGCCATCGCCGAGCGCGTCCGGGATGGGCTGCTATACGGGCCGGCCGATGGCACGGAAGCCATCTACGTCTCCACAGTCCGGGCGCTCGCGCATGATGCGGCGATGACGCCAGCCATGAGCGCGCGAAAAGTGCTGGTGATCGGCGACGCGGAGCGCATGGTGGCTCAGGAAGGCGCGGACGCCGCGGCCAACGCGTTGCTCAAGCTGCTCGAGGAGCCACCTGCCGACACGACGATCATCCTGACGTCGAGTGATCCCGGCGCGCTATTGCCAACCGTGCGGTCCAGGGTCGCCGCCATTCGCGTCGCACCGCTCGACACACCGGACGTAGCAGAATGGCTTCGCCACCCGCAGGTGCGCGCCACGCTCGACGCCGCCGGGCCGGCCGCCAGCGACGCGGATCGCGCTCGGCGGGCCCGTGGCGCCCCTGGTACGCTGCTCGGCGAGACCCTGGCCGCCGCCAGCGACCGGGCGAGCGCGATCATCGATGCCGCGCAATCGGCCCGCGCCTCGGCGCGGTACCGCATTGCGCTGCAGCAGGGCGCGGCGGGCGCGCGCGGCGCCTTCTCGGATGTCCTCGGCGCACTCACCGACCAGATGACGGGGAAGGCGCGGGCGGCAGTCGAGCAGATGGACGATCAGGCCGCGCGGGCGGCGTGCGTCGCGGTGGCGTCTGTGGCCGAGGCGAAGACGCGCGCCGACGGAAACGTCAACCCGCAACTCCTGGTGACGGGATTACTGCGAGCGTTGCGCATGCCCGTACCCCGCCGGGGATGAAAGAGGCCCGGGAGACGCCGCGAGGCCGGGGCCCAAAGACCGGGCCCACAAACGCACCCGAACGGCCACCCCGGCGACTGTCACATACAGGCCCCGACGGGGCGGCACGGATGGTGGACGTGGGCGCCAAGGACAACACCGAGCGTCTCGCCCGCGCGACAGGTACGATCCGCATGACGCCGGGAACGCTCCGGGCGATCGCCGAAAACACTGTCAAAAAAGGTGACGTCATTGCGGTCGCCCGCGTGGCAGGCATCTTGGCAGGAAAGCAGACTGCGGCGCTTATTCCCCTGTGCCACCCGGTTCCCCTGACGGACCTGCAAGTGACGGTGCAGCCAGACTCTACCATTCCAGGGCTGCGCGCCGAGGCGGTTGCGAGGACTGTCGGAAAGACAGGTGTCGAAATGGAGGCTTTGACCGCCGTGGCAGTGACGCTTATCACCGTTTACGACATGGCCAAGGCACTAGATAAGGACATGGTCATTTCGGACATTTGCCTCGCGGAGAAGCGGGGCGGCCGGAGCGGTCATTGGATTCGGAAATGAGGGGGTCAACCCTGGCACAGCGGTTGCCTCCATTACCCGCAGCACCGGATCCGACGGTCCGTGAGCACCACCCGGGCGAGGGTAGCCCGTCTGACGCTACGAACCTTTCAGCGGGAACGAGGGATCATCATATGTTGCACAGCGCGTACGAACGACGTGGGCAGCACGACCGTCACCGCGCCCGCGTGAGGCATATGGCAGCAGCTGTGGGCGTCGCCGCGGTGGTCGCGGTGTTCGTCGCGGCTCGCAATACCCCGGAGGCCCACGCGGCCGGCCGCGCGATGTCGGACGCATCGCCGGGATCGCTGTTCGGATTCGGATCCCAGCATCTCAAAGACGAGTTGGACGCGACCAAGGGGCAGCTCGATCTCGCGAACGCGCAGCTCGAGCGGCTGAACGCCGTGGTCCACTTCTCGGGGCAATACCACATCGGCGCCGATCTCGCGGCGTCCGTCTACGACATCGCGATCGCCGAGGGCATCGAGCCCGAGCTCGGATTTCGCCTGGTCAAGGCCGAGAGCGACTTCAATGAGCACGCGACCAGCTCTGCGGGCGCGCTCGGTCTCACACAGATGATGCCGGCCACGGCACAGTTCTTCGCGCCAGGCATCAGCCATGATGGGCTGTACCAGCGAGAGACCAATCTCCGCGTGGGCTTCCGGTATCTGCGCACCCTCGTGCGCGAGAACCACGGCGACCTCAATCTCGCCCTGCTCGTGTACAACCGTGGTGAAGGCGCGGTCGACATGTCGGTCGCACAGGGGCGCGACCCGTCGAACGGCTACGAGCGCGAAGTCACGAAGGGATACAAGGGCTCGGGTGTGATCAACTAGGCGTTCCTGCTAGTACCGGTGCTAGTCCTGGTGCTAGTCCTGGCGCGTGGTTTTGTGCCTGCGCACCGGCATCGCAGAGCCTGACACGACGAGCGCTTGCCCTGGCAGGATAATGCTCTTTCGGAGACCGTTGAGCCGCATGAGCGTGGCCACCGTCGTGTGATAGTGCACCGCGATGCGGCCGAGTGACTCGCCGCTCTTCACGATGTGAATTCCACGCCCGCTGCCGTAGCGCTCGATCGCGGGATCCGGGACGTCGAGTGCCGCGGCAATGACTGCCGCGGACGGCACCGACACCACGTCGCCCGCCGGTAGACGTCCGCTCTTGAGCGGATGCACATTGGGGTTGTACCACTTGAGATGCCGCACGCTGACACCCGAGCGCTCGGCAATCGATGCGAAGCCGTCGCCTTTGCGAACGGTCACGCGCGTATACGCCGTGCGGTCGCGCTCTGCCAGCGCCGCGAAGTTGCTGTCGAACGCCGCCGCGGTCCCCACCGGTATGCGCACGGTCAGAGAATCCTTGGGCGGCGTGACGCCGCGCAGGACGAATGGATTGAGGTCGGCGACCGCCGCTAGTGGGGCATCGGACGCCTTGGCGATCGCCGAGAGCGGGGTCGACGGGCCGACGCGCACGCTGTCGTAGGCGTAGATCTCCATCGGCTGGATGTGCAGCCCGTACCGGGCAGGCTCCTTGGCGACCAGGGCCGCGGCGATCAGCTGCGGCACGTAATCCTTGGTCTCGACGCGCAGGTACTTCTTGTCGGCGAGCGCGAAGAACAGATCGTCACCCGTCGTCCCCTCGAAGTCGCCCGCATACCGGGCCAGGCCGCGCGAGATGCGCCCCGGGCCGCCGTCGTAGGCGGCTGCCGCAAGGTAGATCGACCCGAACTGATCTTTCAGATACCGCAGGAACCGGATCGCCGCATCGGTCGAGCGAACCGGATCCCGCCGCTCATCGATCCACCAGTCGACGCGCAATCCCGCGCCTCGTGCCGTCGACGTCATGAGCTGCCACATCCCCACCGCGGCTGCCGAGGAGTACGCGTGCGGCGAATAGCCACTCTCGATGATCGGCAGATATGCCATGTCCTCCGGCAATCCCGCCTGGCGTAGCTTGCCCCGGATCAGCGGCTCATAGCGCGTGCCACGTTCGACCCACTGCGTGAAAATGTCGCGGGCGCCACCGCTGAAGAGCGATACGAAGTGCGAGACACGAGCCTGCGTCGCGTACGACCGCACGTCGATGTCCCAGGTCGGTCCAGCCTCCGCCCCGGCCACGCTGCTGTCGCCCGGGCTGCCTCCCCCGCGCGGTGCCAGCGAGTCGCCGAACACGCGCAGCGCCTGCTGCGTCACCTCCGCGTGCGTCACCGTGGTGTCCGGGGCAGTGGACGCCGAGGCGAGTGTATCGCGGGGAGCTTCGGGGGGCGCCGCCGGCGCCGGGAGCGCGGCCACTGAGGGCGCGGTCGCGGGTGGCGCGTGGTGATGGCAGGCCGAGAGCAGCGTCGCGACACACAGCACCGCGGCTGAAAGAGAGCCACCACGACGACGCGATCCGGTGCGCAATGGATGGGCGGCGCCAAACCAGCCGCCACACCAGGTCTTACGCACTGTGGCGCATCGTGGGTCGCGATCCATTCGCCGGGGTACCCCGCATGTTGTCGGGTAGATCCTCACTACCGCCAATCGCCCGGCAGGATCACCGTGTGGCGATGAAGTTGCCCAGAAGGCGGTTCGTCGCGTTCAATACGGAGATGACCGCGGCCCGTACCGGATCGCGCTCGGCAAGATAGCTCCCCAGGAGGCGCTGCGGACCCTCACCCTTTCGCAGTCCCAGCGCCACGATCACGATATTCGCATCGAACGCCCGCAGTGCTTTGACCCCCGCGAGCTCGAATTCGATTGCACCACCGGAGAAACTCTCCAGTGCGCGCAAGGCGGCTTCGGCGGCGATGCGCAGGTCGCCCATGGGACTCGACTGCCCGCTCGCCTTCCCGACAACGGTCACACCGTCCAGCCACTCGAGCTCCACTTCGGCGGTGCACAACCCGGACGGCGTCCGCACGAATCGGAAGTTCGTGAACCGCAGGCGCTCACGCTTGAGCTGCATCGGCGACATGCCCGATGGCACAAGGGGATCGTTGGGCGACTGCGAGACGGAGGCCATGAGCGTCAAGGCGAGGAGTGCTCGAGCGAAATGCCGGTCGGGGTGATCATGGGGTACGGAGGAACACGACCGACCTGCGGCCAACGCAACGGCTCGCGGCCACCTGCTGGCGCCCCTCAGGGCGTGTCCGGCTCGGGGCAACGTCACCCCAGCGGCCCACAACTGGCGCCAGCGCGGGACCGGCGCGCTGGAGGTACCCGGGGGCGTTCGAATCAGCCCCCGGCGGCGCTCAGGCCAGGCTCAGGACCACCACGTCAGTGACGATCGCGATGACCTGGCCGGCCAGCACATCGCCCGGGTAGTGCACCCCCAGGCAGACCCGCGAATACCCGACACCAGCCGCCACCAGCAACAGCGGCAACGCGTACGAGGGAAATGCGACCGCGTACACGACCGCGATCGCCATCGCCGCCGTCGCGTGCCCCGACGGAAATGAGAACTCATCGGGAACGGCCACCAGCGATTCGGCCCGGTCCGCCGGCCGTGCACGGAGCACATTGCGCTTGAGCAACTGGACAATGGCGTGCGAGACAGCCACGCAGATCACTCCGTGCACCGCCACCGTTCGCAGCGGCCCGCCGGTGAGCAGCGGGATCACCGACAACACCGTCACGCTGCGAAGGCCGCCGAGGTGCGTACAGGCGACCCACGCGCGGCGTGCGGCCGCTGAACGTTCGATGGTCCAGCGGGCATACAACGCGCGGTCGTGAGCGTCCAGGCGCGCCAGGATCGATGTCGCCATGTGATTATGGATACCCGCGACGGGACACGATGTCGCAGCAGCCGGGCAACGATTCTGTAACCGCGGCGCAGGCTGCCTTGCGGATGCGTCCAGGGCCCACCGGCGGAGTCGTATCCCGGGACGCCGCGCGCCTACGCGGCAACGACCTCGCGCCGCTCGCCGCCCGCGAATGCGCCCGACAGCACGCGTCCCTCGTACGATGGCGGGGCTGCGACGCCGAGGGCCCAGAGCACGGTCGGCGGTACATCGAGGAGGCTTACGGACCCGTCGAGCGTGCCGGGCCCGACGCCCGCGCCGGCCAGGATGATCGGAATGGTCTGGTCGGCGGGATGCATGCTGTCGTGATCGTTGGCGACGGCGCCGCCGCCTCCGTGATCGGCGAGCGCAATGAGGAGCGTATGGTCGCCCTCATGGCGCGCCAGCGCGCCAGCCAGGTCGCCGAGTGCCTGATCCATCGCCCGCGCGCCTGCCTCGTATTGCCGCGACATCCACCCGTGCTCGTGGCCCGCGCGATCCGCGTCGGGCCAGTGCAGCACGATCAAGCCGCGCTCCTGCTCGGCGAGCGCGGGGCGCGCGCTCGCGACGATGGCGCGCGCGGTATCACCCGAGCAGACCGCTCGGCCAAGCCCGACGTGGCGCGCGATCTGCCGCGCCAGGCCGGCATAGAGAGCCGGCAGCGATCCGATGAATGCCGACGAGGGGAACCCCGCGGTGGAGAGAACGCGAGGCAGCGGATCCACGGGACCACGACGCCGCGGTACGTGAAAGCGGTCGCTCACGACGCCGTGGCGCGCTGGGGCAAGCCCAGTGAAGAGCGAGGCCATGGCCGCGGCGGTGACACTCGGCGTGACGGTACGCGCGGTGAAGGTCGCGGCGCCACGCGCGGCAAGCTCCGCCACGTGGTCCAGGCGGAACGCCTCCACGGCATCGGGACGCAAGCCATCGAGTACCACCAACACGACGCGGTCGATCGCGGCCGAACCATTCATGGCGACTCCGGGGTGATGGGCGGACACTGTCGCGTCGCGCTACACGTCACCACGGGCCCGTGCAGCCGTCGCGTGCACACGCACAATAGACGGGGCCAACGCCACGGCGAGCACGCCGTTGTGTGACGCGGAGGTAACGCTTGCCGCACGGTTCGGCGACGACGCCTGAGCCGCGGTCGCGCACGTGCACATTTCGGGCACGATCCGAATGCGCATCCTGTTCTGCACCGACACCTATCCGCCGCAGGTCAACGGCGTCTCCGTCGTCACCGCGATCTCCGTGGCCGGCCTCCAGAATCGCGGATGGGAATGCGCAGTCGTCGCACCGCGGTATCCGTCCAACGGCGCCAGCGTGTTCACCGAATCCGGAACCGGCGGCGAAGCCGTGCTGGAATCCGTGCCCAGCGTCGCGATGCCCCGCTACCCCGACATCCGCCTCGCGGCGCCATCGTACGCCGCGATCGCGCGGGTCGTACGGTGGTTCCAGCCGCATCTCGTGCACAGTGAGACGGAGTTCGTGCTCGGCCGGCTCGGCCAGGTCGCTGGCGTTCGCGCGGGCCTCCCGCTCGTCTCGTCCTATCACACAGACTTCGCGCGCTACGCGGCCGCCTACGGGATGCCGTGGATGCGAGGCCCGATTGCACGGTATATCGCGCGGTTCCACCGGCGCAGCCGGCGCACGTATACGCCGTCGCACCCGGCGCGGGAGGACCTGCTTCGGACCGGCGCCGGGGATGTCGAAGTCTGGGGCCGTGGAGTCGATGTCACTGCGTACCATCCGCGGCACCGCACGGAGGCGTGGCGGGCGCGGCATCACATCGGCGCCCGCTTCACGTTCGTCCACGTCGGGCGGCTCGCCGCCGAGAAACGCGTCGGGCACATCGTCGAGGCCTATGCGATCGCCCAACGCACGCTGCCGCAGGATTCCACCCGGCTCGTCATCGCCGGGGCGGGTCCGCAGGAGGCGGCGCTGCGTGCCGCGGCCCCTCCCGGCACCATCTTCCTCGGCTACCTCGATCGCCGCACCGAACTGCCCATGCTGTACGCCAGCAGCGACGCTTTTGTCTTCGCGTCGCTGACCGAAACCCTCGGCCTCGTGGTCCTCGAGGCGATGGCAAGCGGGCTGCCGGTCGTCGCCGTCCCCGCGGGCGGCGTCGCCGACCATCTGCGGGACGGGATCAATGGACTCGCCGTCCCGCCGGCCGATGTGAACGCTATGGCCGCCGCCATGGTGACGATCGCCAGCAACCGCGCGCAGACGTGCCGGCTCGCCGCGGGGGCCCGCGCAACCGCCGAGGCCCTCAGCTGGGACCGGGAGCTCGACCGCCTCGATGCGAGCTACCGCGAGGTCGTCGCCGGATCATAGCCAGGTCGCCACGAGCGCGATCGCCGCGGCACTCATCAACAACGCGGCGAGTCCCCCCCAAAGATTGAGCCCCCAGCCATTGCGGTGCGCGCCCATCACCGCGGGGTTGTTGCATACGAGGATCACGATCACGATGAGCGGCGGCGCGAGGAGCCCGTTGATCACCGCCGACCAGAACAGCATCCGGATCGGGTTGAGATGCGTGAAATCGAGAAGCGTCCCGAGCACGGTGGCGATCCCGATGAGCGCGTAAAAATGCGGCGCGGCCCGAACGTGCAGATCCATCCCCCGCGCCCAGCCGCGGGCCTCGGCCACCGCGTAGGCCGCTGATCCGGCCAGCACCGGCACACCCAGCATCCCCGTGCCGATAATCCCGGCCGCGAACAGCACGGACGCCAGCGCGCCAGAGATCGGCCGCAACGCCTGCGCTGCCTCCTGCGCGGTCTGGACGTTGGTGAGTCCGGCTTGATGGAGCGTGGCGCCCGCCGTGAGGATGATGAAATACATGATGCCGTTCGAGAGCGTCATTCCCGCGATGACGTCGGATCGGACATCGCGGAGCTCGCGCGCGATCGTCCGCCGCGGCTGGTTCCCCACCTCGGCGGTGAGATGCTCGTCTTCTTCGGCGTTCTGCGCCGCCTGCCAGAAGAAGAGATACGGAGAGATCGTCGTACCCAGCAACGCAACGAGCGTGAGTAGCACCCCCTTCTCGGTGAGGGACCGGGGCAGCAGCGTGCCGCGAATGACTTCCGAAAAGCGCGGGTGCGCCAGGAACGCGGCGATGACGTAGGCGAAGAGCGACCACGTCAGCCACTTGAGGAGCCGCGTCATGACCCGATACGACGCGAAGACCAGGAGCACCAGCACCAGCGCGGCGAAGACCGGCACGAAGATCTGCGATGGGATCCCGGTCAACAATGCAGCGGCCGCCCCCATTCCGCCGAGGTCGGCGGCGATGTTCACGGTATTGGCGATGAGCAGCAGAGCGCAGGCAAACCAGAGGACCCGGGCCGAATAGTGCTCTCGCAGCACACTCGCCAACCCGGCGCGCGCCACAGTGCCGATGCGGGCGCACATGAGCTGCACCGCGATCATGAGTGGCCACGTAAGTAGCGCGGTCCACAGCAACGAGTAGCCGTACGCCGCGCCAGCCTGGGAATAGGTCGAGATGCCGGACGGATCGTCGTCCGCGGCACCGGTGATGAGACCCGGCCCAAATGTCTGGCCGATACTCCGCAGGCGGCCCGTCAGTGTGCGCGGGGGCGCAGACCGGGGATGCGCCGTTGCCTGCGCCTCCGGAGAGGTGCCTCGGCGCAGCGGCTGTTGATCGCCAGGTGGCGCGGCGTGCGGCTCGGTCACGGAGAGGAGAATCGCCCCTCGGCGCGACCGCCGCCAGCGTCAGGACGCGATGCTGCCGGGGCCCGCCGGTGTCGTCGGAGGAGAAACGGCTTCGGACCCGAGTGGAGGGACGGGGCCATCCGATGCCGCCGGCAACGAGATCACGGTTCGGTCATCGCCGTGCTGCACTCGTCCGCCGAGCGCGGCGATCAACCGGTCGGCCAGCGCGATGTCGGTCATCCGTCCGGGGAGCGTCCCGTGAGTGATCACGAGACGAACCATGGGCGCCGCACGGTTGGGCGCGTCCTCGGCCGGTGCAGCCGGAGTGCGCCCACCAGCCCGGATGCCCGAGGTGTCAGACTCGGGGGGGTCCGGCTCACCGGCCGTGATGTGGACCGCGCCGCCTGCCGCGGTGCGGCGGACCGCGTCCGTCGCGAGAAGCGCCACGGCCTGCCCGAGCCGCGCCCGGTCGCCCATCGCGCACGCTAACCAGGGCGACAGGTCCGAGCTGACGGCCACTGACTCGCGTGCCGCTTCCGCCGCCAGCCCAGGCAGCAGGGCCGCGACGAGATCCGTAAGGCGCACACGCTCGACGCGCAGACGCAGCATGCCCCGGTCCACGTCGGCCACCTGCCGCAGGCGCTCGAGTGACGCCTGGGCGTCGTCCGCCGCCGTGCGGGCCGCCGCCAGCATCTCCTCCTGGTTGTCGTTGAGATCTCCGAACCGGTTCTCGAGCAGGATGTGCAACGGCATCCGGATCTCATCCAGCTGTCGCGCGGCCGCTGTCGCGGCATCGGCGACCAGCGCTCCGTATTCCTGCACCGACGCGTCGGCCCGCTGCTGCGCCCCTGCCTGCGCCGCCTCCGCACCCGCAACGGCGCTGCGCAGCCTGTCCACCTCCTGCTCGATCGCGTCCAGCTCATCGTCTCGTGCCACCTGGACTGGCGCGGCAAGCCGGGTGACCCGCGACGCGACATACCGCGTGTTGCGCCACGCGACCACGAGGGATCCGACCGAGGCGATCACGCCGACGATCACCAGCACGTGCGGCGCCTGGCGATCGTACTGGCCCCAGTAGGCCAACGCGGCGACCGCAAACACACCCACGATCGCCGGCACCACCGCGAGGTACAGCCGCTGGCTCACGTTCACGGCGTCGTCTCCGCCGCTGCCGCGCGTCCCATCTCCGCGCGCGTCGGGAGGCCCACGACCAGTATGTCGAGCCCTTCACTGTTGTGCGTGAGCCGTTCGACGACCGATCCGTACCGCCACCGATGCCAGCGGGAACGCCGGCTCTGCCCGGCGATGAGCAACGTTACACCGCGCTCCCGCGCGAATCGCCGGAGCTCGGCCGCGATGTCCGTGCCGACGAGTTTGATGACTTCGGCGCCCATCGCCTGCGCGAGTTGGATGTTGTCCACCAGTTTTCGCTGCACCGTGGAATCGATCCGTTCGGCGCTTTCCTCCGGTGTCTGGACGTACACGCAATACCAGTCCGAGTTGAGACGCCCGGCGATCCGGCTCGCTTTCCGGAGCAGGATGGCGGTATACGGCGGATTGCTCGCGAGGGCGACGCCGATGCGGTCGACCGTCTTGGGCGCGGCGACGGGGCCGGCGTCACGGCGGACGATCTCTTCGCGCGTCCGGTCCACCGAGCTCGCCACCTCGCGCAGTGCGAGCTCCCGGAGCGTGGTGAGGTTCTCTTCCGTGAAGAAATTTGCCAGCGCGGCCTGGACCTTCTCCGGCCGGTAGATCTTGCCTTCCGTCAGGCGCTGGCGCAGGTCCTCAGCCGAGATGTCGATGTTCACAACCTGGTCGGCGACGGCCAGCACCCAGTCCGGTACCGTCTCGCGCACCGTGATCCCGAGCGTGGTCGCCACGACGTCGTTGAGGGATTCGAGGTGCTGGATGTTGACCGCGGAGATGACATTGATGCCGTCGTCGATGAGCTGCATCACGTCCTCCCACCGCTTCCGGTGCGAGACGCCCGGCACGTTGGTGTGGGCCAGCTCGTCGACGATGGCCACTTCGGGACGCCGCGCGATCACGGCATCCACATCCATCTCTTCCAGCGACACACCGCGATATTCGAGGCGCCGCCGCGGAATCACCTCGAGGTCGCCGAGTTGTGCCTCGGTCTCGGCCCGGCCGTGCGCCTCGACGAATCCGACCACGATGTCGACCCCGCGGCGCCGCAGTTCATGCGCCTCGGTCAGCATCCGGTACGTCTTCCCGACTCCCGCGAACGAACCGATGTACAGCTTGAGCTTCCCCCGCTCGCGCGGGGTCAGAACCTGCAGGAAGCTCGTGGCGTCCGTCACATCTTGACCATCATGGCGAAGTTGAATCGTGTCTCCGTCTTACGGAGATCGGGGGTCCATCCCGCCACGGTAGACCCAGCGGCGCCCGTGTTGCCGCCTGGCGGCGTGATGCCACCCGGCCCGACGAAATACGGAACATTCGCTTCCCGGTGGTTGAACTCACCGCGAAATGTGATGTACTGGCTCGGCATGACGTCGAATGTTATCGATGTGTCCCAGGCATTGAAATTGGTTCCGGGACTGGTGGAGAAATAGGGTGTACCGGATGTCGCCGTGGCTCCGTTGATCGGCGGAAGGAGGACCAGGTACCGGCCGGGGTTCGTGATGGCGCCGTTGCCGAACGTCAGGCCGAACAGATCCTTGTGGAACCACAGACGGTCGTAGACCATGTAGCCGAGGAAATATTGCGCTGGCCGCTCCGTGGTCCCGGTGGCGCACTGCACGCCGCCACCCGATTCACAGCCGGCATCCAGCGTCACCGAAAACGCCGACTTGTCGAAGAACGAAGCCGGATGGTCGAGATACTTGACCTCCAGACTGTTGTCGCTGTGCACCCGCGCACGGCTCGGCGTATTCGGGGTGTCGTAGCCCCAGTAGTCGTTGGTAATGAACTCGAGCGAGCCGGTTGGCCGCCACAGTATCTGCGTCCCCAGGCCGGGCGCATCGTTGAAGCTGCCGTACGATTGCCATCCGTTGATGATCCAGTATTCGATCTTGAGCTTGTCGCTCGGGAACGTCTGGATCCTGATGCCATTGAAGAACCACGGCGTGTTGGCCGACACGTACGACGGCTGATACGCCCAGTTGTCGTAGTTGTAATAGCTGAACAGCCCGATATAGGACAGAAAGATCCCGGCATCGACGTTGATGCCATTCCAGGCATTGAAGTGGTACCCGCCGTACGCCTCCGAGATGTAGCGATAGGCATCGGTGAGATCCCATTGGCCGCGAGCAGAGCTCGCATCGTCACGCGGCGTCAGTTCCGAGTACATGCCGAACTGTGTCATGAATCGGCCGCGCACATTGTCGTAGTGAAAGTCTCCGCCGATGCCGAGTTGCTGGACCTGTACTTCGCCGGTACGGCCAGCCTCTGCAGCTCCGTCGAGCGTATGGTCTTTGGGATTGTCAAAATCAGCGATGAAGTTCACGTCGGACCGGAATTCACCCGTGAAATACTTCGTGTCGAGCAACGGGCTCTTCTCCCGGCTGTTGCCGGTGAGCCAGGTAAAGTCCGCGAATGCGAATGGCTCCGGTTTCGGCGGCTTGTGTCCGGCCTGGCCAGCCGCCGATGTCGTGTCGCCGGCGGCGGGCTTCGACGAGTCGGCCGGGCTTTGCGCGCCCAACACGGTCGCGGCCAGCATCAGCGCAAGCGCAGGACCTCCCATACGAACGTTCCTGTACATCATGATCTCCAAAGGTGAGCCGGACGGATCACGCGCCGCCATCGTGGCCGGCCGGCGATTGGTCAGTGCGCTGACGGCGGTGCGACCGGAACGGAAAGCGCCGAGTCCAGAGCCAGATTGAGCCGCAAGACGTTGACGCGGGGCTCACCGAAGAATCCGAACTGCCGGCCCTGGGTGTGCGCGGTCACGATGGCTCGAATGCGATCCGGGGCTGCGTTGCGCGCGCGCGCGACGCGGGCGACCTGAAGCTCCGCATTGGCGGGCGAGATGTCCGGATCGAGTCCCGACGCCGACGACGTCACCATGTCGGACGGGATCTGCCCTTTGACCGCCCCCTCATTCGCCACTGCGCTATCCACGGCCTGCGCGATCAGGGTGTCCGCCAGCTTGCGATCCGTCGGCCCCTTGTTGGTGGCGTTGGACGAATCGCCGACGTAGCCCGACCCCGCGGCCGATGGACGCGAGTGAAAATAGTTCGCCGTCGTGAACTGTTGCCCGATGAGGGCGCTTCCCACGACGCTACCGTCGTCGCGCGTGACGAGGGAGCCGCCAGCCTGCACAGGAAAGAAGACGTGTGCCACGGCGGTGACCGCACTCGGATAAACGACGCCCGTGATGACCATGAGGAGGAGCGTCATGACGAGCGCGGGGCGGAGCTGGTTGCGCAGCATGGGGACCGGTCAGGTCGCGAGATGAACGGCGACGAGCAGCACGTCGATCAGCTTGATGAAGACGAAGGGGACGATCACGCCGCCCACGCCGTACACCACCAGATTGCGGCGCAGAATCGCCGCGGCGCCCATCGGGCGATAGCGCACACCTCGCAGGGCCAGCGGGATGAGCGCGATGATGATGAGCGCATTGAAGATCACGGCTGAGAGAATGGCCGACTCCGGCGAATGCAGCCGCATGATGTTCAACGCCTGCAACACGGGAAACGTGGCCACGAACATCGCCGGGATGATGGCGAAATACTTCGCCACGTCGTTGGCAATCGAGAACGTGGTGAGCGAACCGCGCGTCATGAGCAGTTGCTTCCCGATCTCGACGATTTCGATCAGCTTCGTGGGATTGGAATCGAGGTCGATCATGTTGCCGGCTTCCTTGGCCGCCTGTGTCCCGGTGTTCATGGCGACGCCGACATCGGCCTGCGCCAGCGCGGGCGCATCGTTCGTGCCGTCCCCGGTCATCGCCACCAGCCGGCCGCCGGCCTGCTCGCGCCGGATGAGCGCCATCTTGTCCTCGGGCTTGGCTTCAGCCAGGAAATCATCGACGCCCGCCTCCTGCGCGATGGCGGCTGCGGTGAGCGGGTTGTCTCCCGTGATCATCACCGTGCGGATGCCCATGGCGCGGAGCCGGTCGAACCGCTCCCGCATGCCGCCTTTCACGATGTCCTTGAGGTAGATCACGCCCAGAACGCTGGCCGGGCCCCCACCACGCTCCGCCACGACGAGTGGCGTCCCGCCCTCGCGCGCGATACGATCGACGGTCGCCTCGAGTTCCGGGGGAATGACACCATCGTGCTCGCGAACCCAGCGCGAAACCATGTCACCCGCGCCTTTCCGCAACTCCCCGCCCCCGGCGAGGTTCACGCCGCTCATTCGCGTCGTCGCACTGAAGGGGACGAACAGCACGTCCGAGCCCGTGTTTGACGGATCCGCGGCCGCGCCAGCCGTGCCCTGCCCGTCGGTGAGCGTCCGGCCACGTAGTCCGAACTTCTCCTTGGCCAGCACGACGATGCTGCGACCCTCCGGCGTCTCGTCGGCCAGCGACGCAAGCTGGGCCCGGTCGGCCAGATGCTCCGGCGTCACGCCGGGCATCGGTATCATCTCGACCGCCTGCCGGTTGCCGAGGGTGATCGTGCCGGTTTTGTCGAGCAGGAGCGTGTTCACATCTCCGGCGGCCTCCACAGAGCGGCCGCTCATGGCGATCACGTTCTGCTGGATCACGCGGTCCATTCCCGCGATGCCGATCGCCGACAGCAAGCCGCCGATCGTCGTCGGGATGAGACAGACGAGGAGCGCGACCAGCACAGGAATCCCGATCGGCGTGCCGCTGTACATCGCGAATGGCTGCAGCGTGACGACGGCCAGCAGAAACACGATGGTCAGGCCCGACAGCAGAATCGTCAGGGCGATCTCATTGGGCGTCTTCTGACGCTCGGCACCCTCGACCAACGCGATCATCCGATCGAGGAACGTCTCGCCGGGGTTCGCGGTGATGCGAATGACCAGGTAGTCGGAGAGCACGCGCGTCCCGCCTGTGACGGCCGAGCGGTCGCCGCCGGATTCGCGAATCACGGGCGCGGACTCGCCCGTGATCGCGGATTCGTCGACCGATGCAACGCCCTCAATGACGTCACCGTCGCCCGGTATCACGTCGCCCGGCATGCACAGTACCAGATCGCCCCGGCGGAGCATCGAGGCCGCAACCACCTCGACGTCGTGCTTGCGAGCCGCCGCGGGGATGCGCTTCGCCTGGGCCTGCGTGCGCGACTTGCGGAGGGTGTCCGCCTGCGCCTTGCCCCGTCCTTCCGCCATCGCCTCGGCGAAATTCGCGAACAGGACCGTGAACCACAGCCAGAGCGCGATCTGGAGCGTGAATCCGAGGTGGCCGCGCCCACTGGCCGCATCGCGGACCAGCACCAGCGTGGTGAGCACGCTGCCGATGAGCACGACGAACATCACCGGATTCCGCACCATGTGGCGTGGCGCGAGCTTGATGAACGAGTCGCTGACCGCCCGGCGGACGATCTGCGGGTCGAAGAGCGGACGAGGTGTCGCAGCCATGGAGACGAGGCGCCTAGAAGAGTTGGCCAGCCTGCATCAGCAGGTGCTCGACGACGGGTCCCAGCGCGAGCGCCGGGAAGAACGTGAGCGCCGTGACGATCAGGATGACGCCGAGCAGCAGCGCGACGAACAGCGGCGATGTGACCGGAAAGGTCCCTACCGTTTCGGGCGACGTCTTCCGCTCGGAGAGGAATCCGGCGAGCGCCAGCATCGGCATCTGCATCGCGAACCGGCCGAACAGCATCGCGAACCCGAACATCGTGTTGTAGAAGTAGGTCCCCCCGGTCAGCCCCGCGAAGGCGCTGCCGTTGTTCGCCACGGTGGAACTGAACGCGTAGAGGATCTCCGTGAATCCATGGGGGCCAGCGTTGTTCAGGCCAGCCAGTCCGGCCGGGGTCGCGACGGCCAAGGCCGAGAAGCTGAGCACGACGAACGCGTACACGAGCACATAGATCATGACCATGCGGATTTCCCGGCTCTCGATGCGCTTGCCGAGATATTCCGGCGTCCGCCCCACCATGAGACCCGCAATGAAGACAGCGAGGATGACCTCGACCAGCATGGCGTAAAGGCCCGCGCCAACGCCCCCGAATACCAGCTCGCCCAGCTGAATGTTGACGAGGGGCACCATGCCGCCGATCGGCGTGAACGAGTCGTGCATGGAATTGACCGCGCCGCACGACGCGTCGGTCGTCACGGTCGCGTAGAGGGCGGAGCTGGCGATGCCGAATCGCACCTCCTTCCCCTCCATGTTTCCACCCGGATTGATTGCCGATGCGCGCACATCGATGCCCCGCGCCGCATGGATCGGGTTGCCGCGGGCCTCGGCCCAATACGCGGTGGTGACTCCGCCGAAGAACAACACGAACATCGCGGTCCACACGGCCCAGGCATGCCGGCTGTTGTGCACCATCCGCCCGAACATGTAGACGAGGCCCGCCGGGACCAGGAAGATCGCGACCATCTGGAGGAAGTTCGACCAGGGCGTCGGATTCTCGAACGGATGCGCCGCGTTCGCGTTGAAGAAACCGCCACCATTGGTTCCGATCTGCTTGATCGCCTCCTGGCTCGCGACGGGACCCATCGGCAGGGTCTGCCGCACACCCTCGAGCGTGGTGACGTGCAAGTACGGGTGGAAGTTCTGGATCACCCCCTGCTGCACGAAAAGCAACGCGAGGATGAACGACAGCGGCAGGAACACGTACAGCGTCCCCCGCACGATATCGGCGTAGAAGTTGCCAATCCGGCCGGCTGACCGGCGGGCCAGACCGCGTACCAGCGCGACCGCTGCCGCCGTGCCCACTGCCGCCGACGCGAACATGTGGAATGCCAACTGCGTCATCTGCGAGACGTACGACATCGTCGTTTCTCCCGCGTACGACTGCCAGTTGGTATTGGTCGTGAACGACGCCGCAGTCTCGAACGCCTGCCGGTCTACGACGTTCGCAAAATGCTCGGGATTGAGCGGCAGCCCCTGCTGCAGCCGCAGGACGGCGTAGGTGATGAGCATCCCCATGGCGCTGAAGCACAACAGTGCCGCGGTGTAGCGCGTCCAGTGCTGGTCTTCGTCCGGAGACACGCCGGCCAGACGGTACAGCAGCCGCTCAATAGGACCGAGCCACTGCCAGGTGCCGTCGAAGACGCGCACGAGGTAGAGGCCCGCCGGCTTCGTCAGCGCCAGCAGGACCACGGAGTACAGTAGGATCTGCCCCCAGCCGCTGATCGTCACGTTAGAACTGTTCCGGCCGGAGGAGGGTGTAGATGAGATAGATGAGCGTGGCCACCGACGCCACGCCACCAATCAACGTATCGGCGCTCACGACGGCTCCTTATCCTGCAGGGCAGGATCCCGGCCCAGCATCTCGAGACCGCGCACGAAAGCCAGCATGAGCGCGAAGAACGCGACCGTGCACGCGATGTAGATGACGTCGAGCACCACCCACCCCCCGGCTGCGAATGACCAGCGAGCGCGCTCGCGCCTGCACGCAACACACCACGAACGCTCAGTCCAAGGAGGCTACGGGGTGACCCGTAAAGACCGCATGAAAGGCGGCCTCGATCGTCATGAAATTTTCGTAAAGACGCGCGCGGCGGCGCGCGCAACGACCCGCCAGGCTGTCAGCCAGCGGTTCCGAGGGTTGAGAGATCGAGTGCCGGCACCCGCAGCGTGAAGACGCTGCCGCCCCCATCGCGCGGCTCATAGGTCACCGACCCACCCTGCGCGATCGCGAGACTCCGCGCGATCGACAATCCCAGACCGGCACCCCCCGCATCGGGTGGCGAGTCCGCCGGACGATAGAACGGCTGGAAGATGCGCTCGTGCTCCCCCGGCGACACACCGCGGCCGCGGTCGGCCACCGCGAACGCCACCCATGCGCCATCACGACGCACCGTCAGGTCAATCGGAATCCCGGGCGGTGAGAACTTGTGCGCGTTCTCGAGGAGGTTGACGAGGGCGCGAAGCGTGTCGGAGAAATCGAACCGGCCCACGATCGCCGCGTCACCATCCGTGATCACCGTGACCGTCACGTCCCGGCCGGCCGTGCGTCCGCTCACGCGCTGCAACGCGGCGCCGACCAGGTCTTCCGCTTCGTTGGGCGCGAGATCGCGGCGGTGTTCGCCCGCCTGAATTCGCGAGAGGTCGAGCAGATTCTCCACCAGACCATTGAGGCGATCTGCCTCCTCCTCGATCGTCACCGCGCGGTCGTCGCCGGACTGCGCGATCGCATTGGCGAGCGCCTTGATTGTCGTCAGTGGCGTCCGCAGATCGTGGGACACCGACGCCAGGACGGCGTCCTTCAACTGGTCGGCCTGCCGCAAGGCCTCGGCGTGCTCGGCGTCGCGCACCAGACGCACGCGCTCGACGCCCAGCGCCGCGTAATACGAGAGCGCACGAAGCACGCGCCGCTGCGATGCGCGGAGATCGAGGCCATCCTCGGCCCCGATCGCGAGCACGCCGACGATCCGGTCCCGCACACGGAGGGGGAGAAACAGCACCCGCAGGGTCTCCGACAGAGCCTCCTGCCCGTCCGGCGTCAAACTCGCGGCCGGATCGCCGGCGCCGTACAAGCCATGAATAGACGATGCCACGCGCGATGTTCCATCCATCAGCACACTGGCCTCCGTGCCGTGTTCGGCAACCCAGTGCACCAACTGGCCCTCAGCGACGATCGCGGGATTGTCCGGAGCGTCACCGGCGGACCGCGCGGCGAGGACGATCCGGCCCGTTCCCTGCTCCAGGGTATACACGTCGCACCAGTCCACGCCGAGCGTGCCGCGGATCACAGATGCGACGGCGGCAAGCGCTTCCTCGGCTCGTCCGGCGTTGAGCGTTTCCGCTCCCAGGACCGCGAGCCGGTCGATCTCGACGGTCCGCGCCCGCGCGGCGTCCGCCTCCGCGCGGGCGCGATAGAGCAACTGGGCCGCGACCGCGCTCGTCGCGAAGAACGCGACCAACACCAGCCAGTTCAGCGGGTTCGTGATGGCCAGCGTCCCGTAGGGAGGCAGGAAGAACCAGTCGAAGAGGAGGAAGGCCGCGGTCGCGAGGGCCAGGCCGAGTGCGCGCCCGACGTGCGCGCTCGCCCCGAGGATGACGAGCAGGAAGAGCAGTGCGACGTGCGCCTCGTTGATCCGGCTCCGGACGGCAAGCATCCCCGCCGTCACCGCAACGAGCAACAGCGTCCAGCCAGCCACGGCGATAATGCCGGCCGGCTTGGGAGCCGGGATGTCCAGAGCATTCGCCACGTGCGGGGCGCCCGGCATCGGCGGTCCCGGCGGCGTGCGACGTGAATGGCTCCTCCCTGCAGGGGACATCGGCGACGGTGATCGGCGCTACGGCCGGGGCACGCGCACGAAACGATAGCCGACGCCGGGCTCCGTCACGATCAGCCGGGGACGCACGGGATCCAGCTCCAGCTTCTGGCGGAGATTCCGGACGTACACACGCAGGTATTGCTGCGCGTCGCCGGAGCCGTTCCCCCACACGGCGCGAAACAACTGCGCGTGGGTCATCGTGCGCCCTTCGTTCGTGATCAGCGCCCGCAGGAGGTCCCACTCGGTGCGCGTCAGGTGTACGTCCGCATCGCCTCGAGTCACCGATGGCACCGAGAAATCGATGAGGACGTCGCCGGCAGCGATTGCGCCACCCGCCTCCGGCCGAAGCATCCCCGAGGCGCGGCGCAGGTGGGCGCGGACCCGGGCGCGCAGCTCGTCGGAGCTGAACGGCTTGGTCACGTAGTCGTCTGCGCCCGCCTCGAATAGCGCGATTTTCTCAGCTTCGCCGTGACGCGCCGTCAGCACGACGATGGGCGCGGCTGAGCGCTCCCGCAGCGACCGGCAAATCGTCTGGCCATCGGCATCCGGCAAGCCGAGATCCAGGATAATGAGGTCCGGGTGTTCCGCACCGGCCAGCGCGACACCGCCTGCCCCAGTGCCGGCTTCCAGGAGCACGGTTGCTTCACCTTCGAGCGCCGTCCGCACGACCCGACGGATCTGCGGCTCGTCGTCGATGATTAGAACGGTCGCCGGACGAGGGGGCGCAAAGGACGGAGCAGCCGCCCCCTGGACGTCTCGGACCATGCGGCAAAATACAGTGTTCTCCCACCGGGCAACACAACCAGCGCACGCGACGGCCTCACGGAGGGGCCGCCGATCTCTGGCGCTACTTGCGCAATCGCACCCCGCTCGCGGCCGGCGTGATCGCTACGGTGACGACTTGGTCGTGTCCCGCGGCTGCTTGGTCGTGTCTGGCGCCACGTTCGTCGCATCCAGCACGTCGTAGAACCCGAGGATGTTGGCCTGCAGGTTCCACACGACGGTGCCGGTCTCCGGACCCGAGATCGTGAACTGCTGCGACCGAAAGGGGCGCGCGAGTTGGGCGATGCCTATCAGGTGGTACGGCTGCCCAAAGCTCGCCGGCGTGAACTTGAAGGATTTGTCCTTCCCCCCTGGCACGGACCCCAGCGCCTGCCGGATGCCGCTCTGCTCTACGTAGATCATGAGTTCCGTCGGCACGGTCAGGTTGTTGTCGATCTCGATCGCGACGGGATGGACATCCGGCTCGTTACCCTGGTGCTTGCCACCGGAGGCGCAGCCGCTCGCGAGCGTGCATACGCCGGCCGCCAGCGCGCTCACCATCGTGAGACGGGCTGCACGAGCAGTCCAGGG
>Ga0182024_10001586_pt1 | contig 58158 bp, 48 predicted proteins | sample P32metaG_FD_120480 | JGI IMG/M metagenome (GOLD analysis project Ga0182024, IMG submission 120480) | Permafrost microbial communities from Stordalen Mire, Sweden - P3-2 metaG (Illumina Assembly) | ecosystem: Environmental > Terrestrial > Soil > Wetlands > Permafrost | place: Sweden: Stordalen...
ACGTCGAGACCTGGACGCCGATCACGCCGCCACGCCTGCTCGTGGGGGACAACGAGAGCGCGGACATCTTCTCGGTGCTGCGCGACCGCGACGTGCTGCTGCACCACCCCTACGACTCCTTCTCCGACTCGGTCGAGGCCTTCGTCAGCCAGGCGGCCGACGACCCTGACGTGCTCGGCATCAAGCACACGCTCTACCGGACCTCCGGCGACAGCCCGATCGTGGCCTCGCTGATCCGCGCGGCGGAGTCGGGCAAGCAGGTCGCGGCCCTCGTCGAGCTGAAGGCGCGCTTCGACGAGGCGGCCAACATCGGGTGGGCCAAGGCGCTCGAGGACACGGGCGTCCACGTCGTCTACGGGATCATGGGCTACAAGACGCACTCGAAGACCGCGCTCGTGCTCCGGCGCGAGGTCGACGGGGTCAAGCGCTACTGCCACATCGGGACGGGCAACTACAACTCCAAGACCGCTCGAATCTACGAGGACGTCGGGCTGCTCACCGCGGACGAGGCGATCACGAGCGACGTCGCCAAGCTCTTCAATTTCCTCACGGGCTTCAGCCGCCACGCGTCCTACGAGCGCCTGCTCGTCTCACCCGTCTCCATGCGGCCCCGGATCATCGAGCTCATCAACGAGGAGCGCGAGGCCGGCACGGCCGGTGTGATCGACATCAAGGTGAACGGGCTCACCGATCCCCAGGTGATCGACGAGCTCTACGCCGCGTCGCGCGCCGGCGTGCCCATCCGCCTCGTGGTGCGCGGGCTGTGCTGCCTGCGGCCCGGGATCCCCGAGCTGTCCGAGAACATCTCGGTGTGCTCGATCGTGGGGGAGTTCTTGGAGCACTCTCGGATCTTCTCGTTCGGCCGCCCCGGCGGGACGAACGGCCACCGCGTGCTCATCGGGTCCTCGGACCTCATGGAGCGGAACCTCGATCGGCGCATCGAGGCGACGACGCCCGTGACCGACCCCGCCCTCGTGGACCAGCTGATCGACATCCTCGAGCGCAACTTCGCCGACGACCGGTTCAGCTGGGTCCTCGGCCCCGACCAGCGCTGGCGTCGTCGCGAGTGCGTGGCGGGCCGCAGCGTCCAAGAGGAGCTGAAGCAGCTCGCGATCGAGCAGCACCGCAGGTGGCGCGAGCAGGACGCGTGAGGCCGGCTCAGGCGGCGCGGCGGCGGCGGAGCCTGAGCGAGAGGTAGCAGCCGCCCCCGATCGGGATGGGCAGCCAGAAGTTCACGAGGCGCCACGAGAGCACCCCCACCGTCGCGATCGCCCCGGGCACGCGGAACCCCACGAGCGTCGGGATGAGCACGCCCTCGATCACCCCGAGGCCCGAGGGCGTGATCGGGATCACGGCGAGCACGTTCGCCAGCCCGTAGGCGACGAGCAGGTCGATGGGCGAGACGAAGTGCCCGAAGGCCCACAGGAACACCCAGAGGCTCGCTGCGTCGAGGAGCCAGTTCGCCGCCGCCCAGCCGATCACCCCCGAGAGGGCGCGACGGTTGGTCTGGAGCAGGGTGATCCGGTCGGCGACCTGCTGGAGCATGCGCGAGACGCCGTCCGGCGTCGTGAAGGGCACGTGGGCAGCCACCCGCCGGAGCCAGGCATCGGCGTGGCGCTGGCCGCGCGTGACGAGCACGACGGTCCCGAAGAAGGCGAGGAGCAAAAAGACGCCCGCGAGCGCCGCGAAGCCGTAGAGGCGGTTGTAGCCGCTGAGCGGGATCGAGATCACGAGGGCTGACCAGAAGATCAGGTTGAGCACCACGGCCGAACCGATGCCCTGGGCCGCGAGCCCGAAGGCGGCGACCGAGCCCGAGACGCCCTCGTCGGACAGGAGCCGGTAGGCGAGGGCGCCGCCGGGGGCCGTGCCCCCCGGAACCACGTGGCTGAGCGCGAGGCTGGACATGTTGATGCGCAGCTGGATGCCGAGCGGTGGTGAGTCCGGGTTGAGCACGGTCCTCGACAGCAGCGCGTAGGCGAGCAGTGCCGCCGCCTCGAGGGCGACGGCGATGACGAGTGCGATGCCGTTGACCTGGCCGAGCACGTGGACGTCACGGCGGGCCGAGGCGACCTCGGGGAGCACCAGGTACTCAAGGAGGAAGATGACGACGCCGAGCGAGACGGCGTAGCGGACCTGGGGAGGGATCCTCGCCAGGAACCTCGCGAGCGGTCGCACGGCCTCGTGCGGCACGTCGTTCAGCACGTCGGAGAGCCTGTCACGATCGCGGCGCTGCAGGTGCAATGCTGGAGACTCGTGGACGACGACGAGGTGCCGTCGGGACGTCCCGACACGCTAACGGCGCGCGTGCTCGAAGCCGCCGAGCATCACGAGGTGCCGCTGCGCACGATCGTGGTCACCGTCTCGGTCGTCGTGGCCACGGGGCTCCTGCTCGCGCTCGCCTGGGTGATCCGGACGGATCTCATCCTGTTCGGCGTCGCGATCTTCCTCGCCGTGCTGCTGGCCGGGCCGGTCGGGTGGCTTGAGCATGTCGGCATGCGGCGGTCCATTGCGACCGCCATCGTGTTCTTCACCGGGCTGGTCATCTTCGTCGGCGTCTCGTACCTCTTCGGCGCGCCGCTGGTGACCCACCTCAAGGCGTTCGCGCACAACCTGCCCACCCTCGTCCCCCAGGCGGAACGCGGCCAGGGGTGGGTGGGCCACCTGATCAACTCCTTCCACCTCCACAACTGGGTCGTGCGCAACGCACCGAAGCTCTCCAGCCTCGCGGGCAAGCTCGCGAGCCCGGCGCTCAAGTTCGGGACCGCGGCCGCGAGCACGATCCTCAAGCTCGCGCTGATCGCGATGCTGACCTACTTCTTGCTGCTCGACCTTCCGAAGATCTGGCGAGGGACCCTCTCGCTGTTCCCCCCGGCCCGTGCCGCCCGACTCTCGCGCGTCGCCCACGAGGCGTCGCTCGGCGTCACGGGGTACATGGCCGGGAACATCGCGACCTCGATCGTGGCGGGGCTCGTCGTCTACGTGAGCATGCTCGTGTTCGGCGTGCCCTACGCAGGCCTCCTCGGGCTGTGGGCGGCCATCGTCGACCTGCTGCCGATCGTGGGCGGCTTCCTCGCGTTCGTGCCGGCGGCGATCCTCGCCCTCATCCACGCGCCGTCGGCCGGGATCGGCGTCGCGATCATCTGCATCGTCTACTGGCAGGTCGAGAACCACGTCCTCAACCCGATCGTCATGTCGCACACGGTGAAGATGTCGAAGCTCCTCATCTTGATGGCCGTCATCGTCGGCGCGACGCTCGGGGGCCAGCTGGCCGGTGCGTTCGGCACCTTCGTGGGGGCACTCATCGGAATCCCCGTGGGGAGCGCCATCCAGGTGATCGTGCGCGAGGCGCGACGGCCCGACGCCGAGATGACCGACCACCTCGGGGCGCGACCGTAGGCTGGCCGCATGCGAACCCTCGTCGTCATTCCCACCTACAACGAGGCAGAGACGATCACCGCGCTGCTCGAGGCGGTCCGTGCGGCTGCGCCGGGCGTCGACGTGCTGGTCGTCGACGACGGGAGCCCCGACGGCACGGGCAAGCTCGCCGAGGACGTGGCGGCGCGCCTCGGCCGGATCGAGGTGCTGCACCGCGAAGCCAAGGCCGGGCTCGGCACGGCCTACCGCGCGGGATTCGCCAGGGGCCTCGACCAGGGCTACGACGCCTTCGTCGAGATGGACGCGGACTTCTCCCACGACCCGGCCGCGCTGCCCACCCTGCTCGCCGCCGCCGAGGACTACGAGGTCGTCATCGGGTCGCGGTACGTGCCCGGCGCGGCGATCCCGAACTGGACCCTCGCGCGCCTCGCCCTGTCGCGAGGTGGGAACCTCTACGCGTCACTGCTGCTGTCGCTGCGGGTGGCCGACTCGACCGCCGGCTTCCGCGTCTACCGACGCAGCGCGCTCGAGCGGATGGACTACGCCACGGTCGGCGCGGACGGCTACGCCTTCCAGATCGAGATGACCTACCGCGCGCGCGGCGCGGACGCGTCGATCAAAGAGGTGCCGATCACCTTCATCGACCGGGTCCAGGGGGCGTCCAAGATGTCGAGCGCCATCGTTGTAGAGGCCCTGCTGCTCGTCACGGTGTGGGCGCTCGAGCGCCCCCTGCGCGTCGTCCGCGCGTGGTGGTCAGGCGCCAAGCACCCGCAGCACTGACGCGAGCTTCTCGCCGATCTCCTCGAGCTCGTCATCCGGCTCGGACGCCGCCACGATCCCAGCCCCGCCCCACACCGTGAATTGGTCACCGACGGCGTGCACGGCGCGGAGCCCGAGGGTCCACGAGGACGTCCCGTCGGCATCCACCCAGCCCACGGGTCCCGCCCACGGGCCCCTCGGCGTCGCCTCGACCGCGGCGATGACGGCGAGCGCCGCGTCGCGCGGCAGCCCGCAGACCGCAGGAGTGGGGTGCAGGGCGACGAGCGCGCCGACCGCCGTCGCCGCGTCGCGGCTCCCCGTCAGCTTGCCATCGATCCACGTGCCGAGCCGTGCGTTCGTGGAGAGGCGCACGACCGACGGCTCGTCGGCGGCGTGGATGGCGTCGCACAACGGCGACAGCCGCGCGACGATGTCGTCGACGACGACGGCGTGCTCGGCGCGGTTCTTCTCCGAGGCGAGCAGCCAGGCGACCTGCGCCTCGTCGTCGAGGCCCGGTGAGAACCGCACGGTGCCGGCGAGCGGGTGCGCGACGACCGCGCCGTCGGACGTGGCGACGATCAGCTCGGGACTCGCGCCAACGAACCGCCCGTCGCCGGCGGGGTAGGCGTACAGGTCGCAGCTCGGGTCGAGGCCGTGGAGCGTCTCGGCGAGCGTCGCTGCGTCGATGGGCGTCGTGCACCTGCCGGTGGCCGCGCGTGCGAGGACGACCTTGTGGAGCTCCTCGCGGCGGAGGCGGCCGATGCAGTCCCGCAGGGCGTCACCGAACCGTTCGTCCGTCGGGGTCGTCTCACAGGCGAGCATCGCGGGCATCGGCCCTGTCGGGGCGACCGCCCGTGCGGCGCCCACCGCCGTCGCGAGCGGGTCGGTCGAGGCACCTGCGTCGGCGGTCTCGGTCAGCCACGTGGTGTCCGAGCCGGGGTGCCAGGCCGCGACGAGCCGCGGGATCACGAGGGCGGCGGGGCCGTCGGGGGAGAACGGCAGGGCGCCCATCGCGACGGCCCCGGACCCGCCGGGGCCCGCGTCGCCCTCGAGCCCGACCTCCTCGAGGGCGGTGCCGAGCTGCGCCGCGACGCCGTGGGCGAGGAGCCCGCCGGGAAGGTCGATCGAGCCGGCCGCACCGAGGCCCACGACGACGAGCGCGTCGCTCGCGTGCAGGCAGCCCTCGCGCGCGGCGCGGCGGCGCAGCGAGGCGCGCGCGTCGTCGTCGAGCGACCGGACCTCGACGCGCCGGGCGCGAAGCGCGGTCACACGGGACGCCCTTCGCGCGTCGCGGTGTAGAGCTGGCTGAGCCCGCCGGAGAGCTGGCGGTGGTTGACCCCGGAGAACCCGACGGAGCGAAGCACGTCCCGGATGGCATCGGGGCCGGGCAGGTAGGCGACCGAGGCAGGGAGGTAGCGGTAGGCCGCACGGTCCGACACCGCCGCGCCGATGGCGGGGACGACGTGGTTGAACCACAGGCCGAATCCCGCCTTCGTGAGGCGCCCCGTCGGCGCGCCCACCTCGAGGAGGGCGATGCGGCCACCCGGACGCAGCGCCCTCGCCATCTCCGCCAGCGCGCCGCGCAGGTCTGCGAAGTTGCGCAGGGCGAAGCCGCAGACGACCCCGTCGGCGACGCCGGTGGCGGCTGGCAGGGCGCTCGCGTCGCACTGCACGCCGGGCGCGGCGGTGCTCGTGGCCGACAGCATGCCGTAGGACAGGTCGAGGGCGATCGGCCGGAGCCCCCGACGCCGCGCCACCTCGCAGAGGTCGCCGGTCCCCGCGGCGACGTCGAGCACGACGCTGCCTCGGGGCAGGCCCAGCGCCTCGACGGTCCGGGCACGCCACCGCGCGTCGAGCCCAACGGTCATCAGCCCGTTCACCAGCTCGTAGCGCGGGGCGATCGTGTCGAACATCTCGCGGACGCGTCGGGTCTTCTCGGCCCCCGTCGGCAGGGCGCTGTCGGGCGGTGCGCTCACCGGGTCAGACGTAGTAGCGGAAGACGACCTGGGCGACGCAGGAGGGCTTCTCTGCCCCTCGCTCCTCGATGGTCACGTCCACGACGGACTGGGCGCCCCCAGGGATCTCGGTCACTTCGGCGAGCGTGGCGCCGAGCCGGATCTCCGAGCCGACGTGGACGGGGGCCGGGAAGCGGATCTTGTTCGCGCCGTAGTTGACGCCCATCGCCACGCCGTCGACGTGCACCATGCCGGCCATCAGCACCGGGATCAGCGACAGGGTGAGGTAGCCGTGCGCGATCGGCCCGCCGAACGGCCCGGCCTTCGCGCGCTCCGGGTCGACGTGGATCCACTGATGGTCGCCCGTCGCGTCGGCGAAGAGGTTGACCTGCTCTTGGGTGACCGTCGTCCAGTCCGACCATCCGAGGTGCTCGCCGACGTGCTTCTGGTACTCCTCGATGCTCCCGACGCTGATCGCCATGTGATCGCCTCCCTGTGCCGCCGCATCGTACCGTGCGAGGGTTCACACCCTCGATGGCGGCAGTGCGCCGGTACGCTGCTGCGGTGCCGCACGAACAGACCCACCGCAACGTCACGAGCGGTGGCGCTCGCGCCGCGGTGTTCGGGATGTCCGACGGACTCGTGACCAACGTCTCGCTCATCTTGGGCTTCGCGGGCGCGCACCCCTCGGGGTCCGTCGTCCGCCTCGCGGGGCTCGCGGGGCTCGTCGCCGGCGCGTTCTCGATGGCGGCGGGGGAGTACGTGTCGATGAGCGCCCAGCGCGAGCTGTTCGAGCGCGAGCTCGCGATCGAGCGACGGGCGATCGCAGAGACGCCCGAGGGCGAGACCCTGGAGCTCGTCGAGACCTTCAAGCAGAAGGGGCTCGCTCCCGAGCTCGCGGCCCGCCTCGCGAAGGAGATCATGTCGGACCCCGAGCTCGCGCTCGAGACCCACGCGCGCGAGGAGTTCGGGGTCGACCCGTCCTCGCTCGGCTCCCCGATCACCGCGACGCTCTCCTCGTTCATCGCCTTCACGATCGGCGCCTTCATCCCGCTCGCGCCGTGGCTGGTCGGCAGCGGGACCGCGGCGGTGCTCTGGTCGATCGTCCTCAGCGCCATCGCGGCGCTGACCCTCGGCGCGGTGCTCGGGAGCCTCACGGGCCGCTCGCGGCTCTACTCGGCGTTCCGCCAGCTCGCGATCGCGGCGCTCGCCGCGAGCGTGACCTACGGGGTGGGCCGCGCCGTCGGAACGGGCTGAGCGGCGGGGCCGTCGTAGCGGAGCTCGACTACGCGGGACACCATCTGGAAGCCAAGCTCCTCGTAGAGAGCGATCGCCCGAACGTTGACCTCCTCGACGAACAGCTCCGCCGTCGCGATGCCGGCGCCAGCGAGGTGCTCAAGTCCCGCGAGGACGGCGAGGCGCCCGAGCCCCCGACGCTGCGCCCCTGGCGCGACCGAGATGACGTAGATCTCCCCGACGTCGCCCCGGCTCGTGCGGTGGACCTTCGTCCAGCAGGACGCGACCAGGTCCTCGCCGTCGAAGAACAAGAGGAACCCCTTTGGGTCGAACCACTCCGTGCGGAACCGAGCGCGGAGCTTCTCGAGCGTCATGTGCGACTGCGTCGGGTGCCCAGCGAACGCGGCGTTGTTCTGGCGGACCCACGCCTCGTCATCGCGTCCCGGCTCGAAGGGGCGAACCACCAGGTCCGTGGGCGGCGGCGGTGCTGCGGGGAGCGGGCGCCGAAGCCGACGCAGCGCGCGGTCGGGCATCCAGCCCCGCTCGACGAGCTCGGCCTCGACGAGGTCCGCGTCCTCGCGGACGAGCAGCGTCACGGGGCGTCCGAGGCACTCGAGGGCGGCCGCGAGCTCAAGGTCGAAGGAGCCCAGCGCGGGCTCGGCGGCGAGCGGCGTGCCCGGGGCGATGACGGCGTACCCGGTCAGCCGGCCGCCCTCGGCGCGACGCAGCACGTGCCGCACGGGGTCGCCGTGATCGAGCCGCTCTCGCTGCTCCTCTGTGAGCGCCTCGTCCCCGGCGCGCCGCTCGACCTCGGCCAGCAGTGCCGCGAGCTCTGAGCGCGTGGCGTCGTCCATAGCATCGACGACCATCCACGCCGAGGCCACGTGGTGAGCCTACCGAGCAGGTCGATACCCTTCGAAGGTGCCGGCCCCCCGCACGTCGATGACCGCGCGCCAGCGTGCCAACGAGGTGGACGCGCGGCTGGAGCGGTGCTTTCCGGGGACGGCGACGACGCTCTGCGCCCTGCGACACGCGAACCCCTTCGAGCTCCTCGTCGCGACGGTGCTCTCCGCCCAGTGCACCGACGAGCGCGTGAACATGGTCACGCCTGCGCTCTTCGCGGCCTATCCCACGCCCGTGGCGCTCGCCGAGGCCCGTCGCGAGGACGTCGAGGCGCTGATCCGCACGACGGGCTTCTTCCGTGCCAAGTCGGCGCACCTCCAGGGGCTCTCCGCGGCGATCGTGGCGCACTTCGGCGGCGAGGTCCCCTGCGGAATGGACGACCTGTGCAGCCTCCCTGGGGTCGGACGCAAGACGGCGAACGTCGTGCGCAGTGTCGCGTTCGGCGAGCCGGGCCTCCCCGTCGACACGCACGTGACGCGCCTCAGCCACCGCCTCGACCTGTCGCGGGGCCGCGACCCCGTGGCGATCGAACGCGCGCTGTGCAAGGCCTTGCCGCCCGAACGATGGGGTGCGTTCAGCATCCGGCTCATCCTGCACGGCCGTCGCACCTGCGGCGCTCGTCGTCCGAACTGCGCTGAGTGCGTCCTGCTCGACCTTTGTCCGCGTCGTGGGGTGCGGACCTAGCGACCTCGCGCCGCGTCGACAGTGGGACCAGACGCCAAGAGCCGTCAGGTGGGCGGGCGCGAGGTGAGCCGATGGAGGCGTCGCAGCGTCGCGGCGAGCCCACGCTCGACGGCGACCAGCTCCAGCAGGTCGTCGTGCGACGAGGCGTCCTCGGCGTGCTCCACGAGCGCGGTCACCCTCGTGAGCAGGACGCCGAGACCGTCGCTGATCGCCTCGAGCTCGCCGCGTGCCTGCACGCGATGATGATGGCCGGGCGCGGCGGCGTCGGCAAATGCCCCGGCATACGCATCGCCCCCGTTCGAGGTCCGGTACCGTCTCTTGTGTGACCGCGACCGAGCCCGTCGAGCGCACGAGTGCGCACGAGGGTCTGAGCGTCCTCTTCGACCGCGTGCTCGTCCGACCCGGCGATCCCGAGGGGGAGCGGCGCTCGCGGGCCGGCATCCTCATCCCCGCGACGGCCCAGGTCTCCCGCCGCCTCGCCTGGGCGACCGCAGTGGCGGTCGGGCCCCACGTGCGGACGATCAAGGTCGGCGACGAGGTGCTCTACAACCCCGAGGACCGCTTCGACGTGGAGCTGCGAGGCGAGGAGTTCGTCATCCTCCGCGAACGCGACATCCACGCCGTGGCGACCCGCGACAACGGCGCGGGGACCGGCCTGTACCTGTGACCGCGACGTCCGGGGTGACCGGACTGGCGGGCGTCTTCCCGTCGCGCGAGGACTTCGTCCGGCTGGCGGCCGACCACGCGATCGTGCCGGTGGCCGTCGAGGTCGTCGCGGACACCCTCACGCCCGTCGCGGCCTTCGCCGCCCTCGTTGGCGAGGGTGACGGCTTCCTGCTCGAGTCCGCCGAGGGCGACGAGCGCTGGGGTCGCTACAGCTTCGTCGGCGCCAACGTCCTCGGCACCTACACGAGGGGCGCCGACGGTGCCGCCGTGGCCGTCGGGGCGCTGCCCGCCCCCAAAGAGGGCGAGGGCGCCCTCACGTACCTCGAGGGGGTGCTCGCGACGCACCGCACGCCCAGCCTTGCGGGGCTGCCGCCCCTGCACTCCGGCCTCGTCGGCCTCCTCGCCTATGACGTGGTCCGAGAGGTCGAGCGCATCGAGCCGCCGCTCGCCGACGACCTCGGCCACCCCGACGCGGCCTTCCACCTGATCGGCGAGCTGCTCGCGTTCGACCACTGGCGCCAACGCCTCACCGTGCTCGTGAACGTCGCCGTCGGCGGGGAGGACGCCGACGACGTCGCGGCCGGTTACGACCGTGCGTGCGCGAGGCTGGACGAGCTGATCGGCTCGCTCGGCTCCATGCCGGTGCTCGCGCCGTTCGAGCTCCCGCGACGCGTCGACCTCGAGCCGGTCCGCACGTCGCAGAACCGGACCGGCGAGGACTATCGCGACGCCGTCGCGGTGGCCAAGGAGCACATCGTCGCGGGCGACGTCTTCCAGGTAGTCCTCTCCCAGCGGTTCGACTGCACCCTGGACGTCTCAGCCCTCGCCGTCTACCGCGCGCTGCGCGTCCTCAACCCGAGCCCGTACCTCTACTTGGTGCGCTTCGAGGGCTGCACCGTGCTCGGCTCGTCGCCCGAGGCCCTGGTGCGCCTCCGCGACGGGGTCGCCACCATGCGTCCGATCGCGGGATCGCGGCCGCGGGGCAGGACCGACGTGGAGGACGACCGCCTGGCCGGCGAGCTCGCCGAGGACCCGAAGGAGCGCGCTGAGCACGTGATGCTCGTCGACCTCGGCCGCAACGATCTCGGGCGCGTGTGCCAGTACGGCTCCATCGTCGTCGAAGAGCTGATGGCCGTGGAGCGATTCAGCCACATCACCCACCTGACGAGCCAGGTCGCGGGTCGACTCGCCGAGGGGGTCTCGCCGATCGACGTGCTCCGCGCCACGCTCCCGGCCGGCACCCTCTCGGGTGCGCCCAAGGTCCGCGCGATGCAGCTCATCAACGAGCTCGAGCCGACGCGGCGCGGCGTCTACGGCGGCGTCGTGGGCTACCTCGATCTCAACGGGAACCTCGACACCGCCATCGCCATCCGCACGCTCGTCGTGGGAGCCGACGGGCGCGCCTCGGTCCAGGCTGGCGCGGGCATCGTGTTCGACTCGGACCCGGTGCGCGAGGACGAGGAGTGCCATGCCAAGGCCGCCGCCGTGCTCGCGGCGATCGGCGTGGCGAGGACGCTCGCGCGATGAGCGGCGACGCGCCGGCGGCCGAGGTGATCGTCGTCGACGGTCCCGACGCGCTCACCTACCTCGACTCGCAGTGCACCCAGGACCTCTCGGGCCTCGTGGTCGGCGCCGAGCTGATGACCTTCCTCCTGGACCCGACGGGCACGATCGTCGCCGTGGCCCTTGTGCGGCGGACCACCGACGACGCCCTCGCGCTCACCGTGCCGAGGGGGACCGCGGCCCGCGCCGTCGCACGGCTCGACCGCTTCGCGATCCGCGCGGACCTCGTGGTGCACGCCCCGGTCCCGCTCGCCGCCGCGTCGCCGTTCGACGACCTCGAGAGGATCGACGCGGGCATCCCCGGGGCGGCCGAGCTCGCCCGCGACCTCGTCCCGCACGCGGTGGGCGCTCCGCTGCGCGAGCGGTGCGTGTCGTTCACCAAGGGGTGCTACACGGGCCAGGAGCTCGTCGCGCGGATGCAGGCGCGTGGGGCGACGCCGCCCTACGTGCTCCGCGGCCTCGACGCCGAGGCCCCCATCGCCCCCGGGGATCCCGTCGGCGACCCGGCCTTCGACGGCTCGGTCACCTCGGTCGTGGCCGCGCCGGGCACGGAGGGCTTCCTGGCCCTCTGCGTGCTGCACCGCCGCGACGCCGCGGGCCCCACGATCGAGGTGCGCACAGGCTCCGGCGTCGTCGTGGCACGGCTTCGCTAGGCCCCGTCGGTACGCTCGGGGCGTGACGGGCCCGCTCGACGCGATCGTCGCGTTCCACCGCGCCCGCGCAGCGAGCGACGCGCGACCGACACCGCGACTCCTTGCCGACGCGGGTCGCAGGCCCCCGCCTCCCTCGTTGCTCGACGCCCTGGTGCGCCCCGACGGCGAGCCCATCCGGGTCATCGCCGAGGTGAAGCGTCGCTCCCCGAGCGCCGGCGAGCTGCGCGCGGACCTCGACGTCGCGGCCCTCGCCTCGGCCTACGACCAAGGGGGCGCGTCGGCGATCTCGGTGCTCACCGACGGCCCGCACTTCGGCGGCTCGCCCGAGGACGTCGCCGATGTGCGTCACGCGACGGCGCTGCCGGTGCTGCGCAAGGACTTCACCGTGTGCGCGAACGACGTCGCCGACGCGCGCCTCATGGGCGCAAGCGGCGTCCTGCTGATCGTCGCCATCCTGACGCGCGCAGAGCTGCGGAGCCTGCTCGAGGTGGCCGGACTGCTCGGGCTGACGGCGCTCGTCGAGGTCCACGAGGCCCGCGAGCAGGACCTCGCCCTCACTCTCGGGGCCCTCGTCGTGGGGGTCAACCAGCGCGACCTCGCCACCTTCGAGGTCGATACGGGCCGGGCCGCGGCGCTCGCCGGCGGGTTCCCCTCCGACGTCGTGACCGTCGCCGAGTCGGGCATCGCCGACGCCGATGCCGCGCGAGGCTGCGCCGCCCACGGCTACGACGCGGTGCTGGTGGGCGAGGCCCTCGTGCGGTCCGGCGACCCTGCCGGCGCCGTCGCGGCGATGCGGGCGCCCGACGACGCGGGGGTGGCCGCGTGATCGACGTGGAGCGCTTCTTCGTCAAGATCTGCGGCATCACGACCGAGGAGGACGCCCTGCTCGCCGTCGGGCTCGGCGCCTCGGCCCTCGGGTTCATCCTCGCCCCCTCGCCGCGCCAGCTGGCGGCTTCGAGGGTCGCCGACATCGTCAAGCGCCTCCCCTCCGACGTCCTCTCGATCGGGGTCTTTCGCGACGAGGCGCCCCAGCGCGTGGTCGACATCGTGAACCACGCGGGCCTCTCTGGCGCCCAGCTCCACGGCCAGGAGACCCCGACGATGGCCCAGTACGTCCGAGAGCGCGTCCCCCTCGTGATCAAGGCGTTCCCCGCGGGGAGCCCACGGCTCAAAGACGCCGCCGAGTTCGGCGCCGACCTCACCCTCATCGACGCCCCGACTCCCGGCAGCGGCCGGCTCGTCGACTTCGCGGTGCTCGAGGGCCTCGGCGACGCGTCGCGGCTCGTGCTCGCGGGCGGCCTCACCCCGGAGAACGTGACCGAGGCGATCCACCGCGTCGCGCCCTTCGGCGTCGACGTCGCGACCGGGGTCGAGTCCTCGCCCGGGGTGAAGGACCCGCGCAAGGTCGCCGCGTTCATCGCGGCGGCCCGCGCCGCGGCGCCGGTCCGTCCAGAGCAGCCCGACGAGCCCTTCGACTGGCGACACCGGTGAGCGACGTCGTCGTGGACGGCCGGTTCGGCGAGTTCGGCGGCCGCTACGTGCCCGAGGCACTCGTCCCTGCGTGCGCCGAGCTGACCGAGGCCTTCGAGCTCGCCTGGAAGGACCCCGGCTTCCGCGGCGAGCTCCGCCGGGTGCTCGAGGACTTCGGGGGGCGACCCACGCCCGTCACGCACTGCGCGCGACTCTCCGAGGCCCTCGGGGTCCGCCTGCTCCTCAAGCGCGAGGACCTCTTGCACACCGGGTCGCACAAGCTCAACAACGTCGTCGGCCAGGGGCTGCTCGCGGTGCGGATGGGCAAGCACCGACTCATCGCCGAGACGGGCGCGGGCCAGCACGGCGTGGCCACGGCGACGGCGGCCGCCCTCCTCGGCCTCGACTGCACCGTCTTCATGGGGGAGGTCGACACCGAGCGCCAGGCGCTCAACGTGTTCCGCATGGAGCTGCTCGGCGCGCGCGTCGAGACGGTGACCTCGGGGAGCCGCACGCTCAAGGACGCGGTCAACGAGGCGCTGCGCGAGTGGGTGACGTGCGTCGAGGACACCCACTACTGCCTGGGCTCGGCCATGGGGCCCCACCCGTTCCCGACGATGGTCCGAGAGTTCCAGCGCGTCATCGGCGAGGAGGCCCGGGGCCAGCTCCTCGCGCGGGGGGAGGGCGTCCCCGACGTGGTCGTCGCGTGCGTGGGCGGCGGGTCCAACGCCATCGGGCTCTTCTACGGCTTCCTGGACACCGACGCGCGGCTCGTCGGCGTCGAGGCGGCGGGCGGGGCGGCCATCGGGGCGGGCGTGCCCGGCGTGCTCCACGGGATGCGCTCGGCGCTGCTGCAGGACGACGACGGCCAGATCCTCGAGGCCCACTCGATCTCGGCGGGGCTCGACTACCCCGGCGTCGGTCCCGAGCACGCCTTCCTCGCGGCCACGGGCCGCGCGGAGTACCCCTCGGCGAACGACGCAGAGGTGCTCGACGCGCTCCGCCGGCTCGCGCGCACCGAGGGGATCATCGCCGCGCTCGAGTCCGCGCACGCCGTCGCCTGGGTGCTCCGCGAGGCGGGCCGCTCGATCCCCAGCGATGCGACGGTCCTCGTCGGGCTGTCGGGCCGCGGCGACAAGGACATGGCCCACGTCGCCGCGCTCCTCGGCGGGGACGGGTGACGCCAGCGCTCGGCGCGACGCTCGCCGCGCAGCGGGCCGCCGGACGCACGCTGCTCGTCGGCTACGTGATGGCCGGGAGCACGCCCACGTGGCTCGACACCGCCGAGGCGCTCGTCGCCGCGGGCGTCGACGCGCTCGAGGTCGGCCTCCCGTTCTCGGATCCCGTGCTCGACGGACCGGTCATCCAGGACGCCGCGACGCGCGCGCTGCGAGCGGGCACCACCGTCAGCTCGGTCTGCGGCGAGCTCAAGGCGCGCTCGCTCGGCGTGCCGCTCGTGGCGATGACCTACGCCAACGTCGTGCTCGCCCACGGCTACGCCCGCACCGCGGGTCGCCTCGCCGACGCGGGAGTGTCCGGCGCGATCATCGCGGACCTCCCGCTCGAAGAGCTCGACGGGTGGTGGGCCGCGGCGCACGCGGTGGCCATCGAGACGGTGCTGCTCGCCGCGCCCTCGACGCCGCCGGCGCGCCTCGACGCGATCGGCGCACGCTCGGAGGGCTTCCTCTACGCGATGGGTCGGATGGGCACAACCGGGGAGACCCACGAGCTCGACCCCCGCGGGGTGGCGCTGGTGCGCTCGCTGCGGGGCCGCACGTCGCTCCCGATCCTGCTCGGCGTCGGGGTGTCGACCCCCGCCCACGCCGCGTCGGCCGCGCTCGCCGCGGACGGCGTCATCGTCGGCACGGCGATCGTTCGCCGCATGCTCGACGGCGTGGCCCCCGAGGGCGTCGCGGCGTTCGCGGCGTCGCTGCGCGCCGCGCTCGACGCGCCGGCGTCCACGCCGACCCCCGACCCGAAGGGCGTCTAGACCGCGCCGATGACCAGGGTGCCGTTGTGGCCCCCGAACCCGAACGAGTTCGAGAGCACGATGCGGCGCTCGAGCGGCCTCGGGGCCCCGAGCACGACGTCGAGCCCGACGGCGGGGTCCACGTCGACGGTGCCCGCGGTCGGCGGGATCACCGCGTCGGCGACCGTGAGCACCGAGACGACCGCCTCGATCGCGCCGGCGGCGCCGAGGCTGTGGCCCAGGTAGCCCTTCACGGAGGTGACGGGCGGGACGACGTCGCCGAAGACGGTGTGGAGCGCCCTCGCCTCGGCGAGGTCGTTGAGCGGCGTGGAAGTGCCGTGCGCGTTGACGTGCCCGACGTCGCCGGGCTCGATGCCCGCGTCGGCGAGCGCGAGGCGGATGCAGGTGACCGCCCCCGCCGAGTCGGGGTCGGGGGCGGTGATGTGGTGGGCATCGGCCGTGCTCGCCCCGCCGAGGACCTCGGCGTAGATGGTGGCACCGCGCGCCGTCGCGTGGCCGAGCTCCTCGAGCACCAGCGCCGCTCCGCCCTCACCGAGCACGAACCCGTCGCGCGCGACGTCGAAGGGCCTCGAGACACCGACCCTGGACAGCGCGGTCATGTTGCGGAAGCCGGCGACGGCGATGTCGGCCGTCGCGTGCTCGCCGCCGCCGGTGAGCATCACGTCGCAACGACCGGTGGCGATCAGCCGGGCGGCGTCCGTGACCGCGTGGGTGCCCGCGGCGCACGCCGTGGTCACGGTCTGGCACGGGCCACGCAACCCGAAGCGCAAGGACACCGCCGCCGCCCCCGCGTTGGGCATGAGCATGGGGATGAAGAACGGCGAGACGCGGTCGGCGCCGCGCTCGTGGAGGACCGCCAGCTGGTCGATCATCGTCTGGATGCCGCCGACCCCGGTGGCGAACAGGGCCCCCGCCCGCGTGGGGTCGGTCACCTCGAGCCGCGCGTGCTCGAACGCCTCCATCGCTGCAGCGAGCGTGTACTGCGAGAACCGGTCGAGCCGTCGGGCGTCCTTCGGGCCGAACAGCGCCTCTGGCTCGAAGCCGCGCACGTAGGAGGACTCCGGGGCCACGCCCTCGCAGAGCGTCTTGAAGAGCACGTCGGCGCCGGCGCCCGCCGCGGTGACCGCGCCGAAGCCCGTGACGACCACGCGTCGGCCCCTCACCGGCGCCCCCGGGCCGACCGTCGCCAGCATCAGAGCTTCGAGCTCACCAGGTTGAAGGCCTCGCCGACCGTCGAGATCCCCTCGAGCTCGCTCTCGTCGACCTCGATGTCGAACGTCTCTTCGAGGGCCATCACGAGCTCGACGAGGTCGAGGCTGTCCGCGTCGAGGTCGTCGGCGAACGAGGCCGACACGACGACCTTGTCCTCTGGCACCGCCAGCACCTCGACGGCACAGGCCTGGAACTTCGAAAACGCCTCGTCGCGATCCACGCGTCCCTCCCTCTCGGTGGCACCTACCGTAGCGGCGCGCGTGACGCCGGAGGGTCCCTCCGACACGCGCCGAGCAGGCCGCCTGGCGCTCAGAGCCCCATCGAGAGGCCGCCGTCGAGCGGCAGGACCGCGCCCGTCATGTACGCCGCGTCACGGGAGGCGAGGAACCCGACGAGCCCGGCGACCTCCTCGGCGGCCGCCAGGCGGCCGAGCGGCACCATGGCAGCGAGCTGGGCCACGCGCTCCTCGCCGGTCGCACCGAGCATGGCGGTGTCGACGAGACCGGGCGCGACGACGTTGACCGTCACCCCCCTCGAGGCGACCTCTCGGGCGAGCGCCCGCGCGAGGCCGACAAGCCCCGCCTTCGAAGCGGCGTAGTTCGCCTGCCCTGGCAGCCCCACGAACGCGCCGACCGAGCTCACGAAGACGATGCGGCCCGCGTGCGTGCGGACCATCCGACGCAAGGCGCGGCGGGCGCAGAAGAACGAGCCCGTCAGGTTGACGTCGAGCACGCGCTGCCACGCCTCGTCGCTCATCCGCAGCGCGAGCTGGTCCTGGGTCACGCCAGCGTTCGCGACGAGCACGTCGCAGTCGCCGAGGGCGGACTCGACCTCGGTGAACGCCTCGCCGACCGCGCCCGAGTCGGCGACGTCGCAGGCGAGCGAGAGCCTCGCACCGTCCACCTTCGTGCCGCTCGACGACAGCGCCGCGACGTGGTCGCCGCGCTCGGCGAACCACCGCGCGCACGCGAGACCGATCCCGCGGCTCGCGCCGGTCACGACGACCACCCGGGGGTCGCTCACGACGCCCGGCCCAGTCGCGTGAGGTCGTCGGGCACCCCGACGCTCACGACGTCCACGTCGTCGCGGATCCTGGCGATCAGACCCTGCAGCACCCCGCCGGCGCCGCACTCCACGATCGAACAGCCGCTCGGGAGCGCGAGCACGCAGTCCTGGAACCGCACGGGCGAGGTGAGCTGGCGGAGCAAGAGGTCGGGCCACTCGGCGGGGTCGTCGTGGACGCGGCCGTCCACGTTCGCCAGCACCCCCGCGTGGCCGCGGCCGAACGACGTCGCCGCGAGCGCGGGCTCGAGCACGCCTGCCGCCGGCGCCATGAGCGGCGTGTGGAACGCGCCACCGACCTTGAGCGGGATGGCACGGCGGAACCCGAGCTCCTTGGCGCGGGAGGACAGCGCGTCGAGCGCCTCGGCGGTGCCGCCGAGCACCACCTGCCCGGGCCCGTTGAGGTTCGCCACGTAGGCGCCGTCGATCGCCTCGCAGGCGGCCGTGGCGAGCGGCTCGTCGCCACCCAGCATCGCGACGAGCCCGCCCTTGGCCGACGCGGCCGCATCGCGCATCGCGGCACCCCGGACCGCCACGAGCCTCGCGCCGTCCCCCCGTGTCAAGACGCCAGCTGCGACGAGGGCGGTGTACTCGCCGAGGCTGTGGCCGAGGGCGAGCGTCGCCTGATCGGCGAGGCCCGCCGCGTCGAGGATGCACAGCGAGAGCGCGAACGTGGCGAGCTGGGCGTTCTCCGTCGCGACGAGCTCGTCGCTCGTGCCCGTGAGGACGAGGGCCGGCACGTCGACACCGGTCGCCTCGGCGACGTCGGCGACTGCGGCGAACGCGGGGTGCGTGGCCCAGGGCTCGCCCGCGCCGGGCACCAGCGAGCCCTGGCCGGGGAACGCGAGGACCGTCGCGGGGTGCGTCACGGGTGCAGTGTGGCACGACGCGCTCGACCCGAGCCGACACCCGAGGGCCTCGATCGAGCCGCCTCGTCAAGGTCTGCCGAGCGGTGGCGATCCCCAACCTCGGCGCCCCGGTCGCCCGATGCCCTCACTTCCGAACGTGCAGAGCACAGCCAGGTCGTCGCCGAGCCCGACGGCCTCGCCGCTGCGACGCAACTGTGTCGGCCGGGTAAGGACGCCGCCCGCAAGGTCGGTCGACCATCACGCGGGTCGTGCCGCGCGCACGCTGCGGAACGCGCACGTGGCTGCGGAGCTGCGCCTGGAGCGAGACGCCGAACCACGCCGACGGGCCTCGCCGGCGAGCCTCCCGAGAGGGTCCCGTGGCGCGGGTACGTCCCACTCGTGCCCGCAACGTGCCGGGCGCTGCGTACTGTTGCCGCGATGCCCGACGCCGTCGTGCCCGGAGCGGGACTCGAACCCGCACACCCCGGAGGGCTGGGGCTTTTGAGGCCCCCGCGTCTGCCTGTTCCGCCATCCGGGCCCGCGGGCGCATCGTACAAGCACCGGGCCGGCCGCCCGGGATGACCGAGCTCACGGTCTTCGCCGCGACGCTCGAGCTCCGCGACCACGTGGCCGCCGCGGACCGTACCCACGGCGAGCGCACCGCGCTGTTCGCACGCGCGGTCGACGGCGACCTCGTCGGATGGGGCGAGAGCCCCCTCGTCGACACGACCGCCGCCGACGTGCTCGACGTGCTCGCGTGGCTGCCCGACGAGCACGTGGCGGCGGCGCTGTGCGATCCTCGCCACGACGACGGGAACGAGTCGCTACGGCGTGCGTCGGAGCCCCACGCGGGCCCGGCGCACCACGCCGCGCGGGCGCTCCTCAGCGCCACGGCGCTCGACACGACGCTGCGCGCCGACGGGCGCTCCTTCGCCGACGAGCTCGGCGTCACCGACACATCGGTCGGCTTCGCGGGCGTCGTCGGCATCGAGGACCCCACCCGGGCGCGTGCCAGGGCGCAGGCACTGGTGACGCTCGGGGCCAGCCGGCTGCGCGTCAAGGTGTCGCCCGCCCATGGCACCTCGGCGCTCCGTGCGGTGCTCGACGCCGTCGAGGTCCCCGTGGTGGCCGACGCCAACGGCTCGTTCGACCCCGACGACACCGCCTCGCTGGAGGCCCTCACCTCGCTCCCCATCGCTTGGCTGGAGCAGCCTTTCGCGGTCGGCTCGCTCCAGCAGTGCGCGCGGCTCGCGCGCTCCGGCCAGGTCCGCGTCGGCCTCGACGAGTCCGTCGTGTCCCTCGACGCCCTGCGCGTGCTCGCCGCGGCGGGGGCGGCGAGCGTCGTGTGCGTGAAGCCGGGACGCCTCGGCGTGCTGGACGCCCTCGCGGTGCTGCACGCGGCGAGGGACCTGCGGCTCACCGCCTACGTCGGCGGCTACTTCGAGGCGGGACTCGGCCGTGCGGCGCTCGCACCGCTCGCCGCCATCGGCGACCTCGACGGGGACGTCGTCGCCCCCTGCACCTACCTCCTCGCCGACCCGTGCCGCCTCGACGGCCCGCGCGACGCCCGACAGCCGCTCTACCGAGGACCGGGGCTCGGGCCGGCGCCCGATCCCGCCGCCCTCGAGGTGCGCCTCGAGCGAGCGGTCTGACAAAGGGGCCCGCAAGCGCCGCACGTAGGATGAGCCGATGCGGCAGGCGGCCCTCGAGCGCAAGATCCGCGAGCTGCAGCGCCGGGTCCGCACCGCGCGCGAGGAGCTTGCGGTGCTCGTCGAGCAGCTTGAGGTGCTCACCGAGGACGCCGAGGAGGCGCGGGTGCGGTGGCTCGTCGCCGAGACGCCGCTCGCAGAGAAGGAGTCGGCCGAGGCGCACCGCCACCTCGAGCTCGCCCAGCGCGCGGCGAGGTCGCTGCGCGCCGAGATCGACCAGTGCGTCGCGGACCGCGATCGCTACCTCTCCGATCTGAACGTCCCGGCCCGGAAGTGACGCGGCCGCAGCTGGCGGCCGAGGGAGGCGCGCCGGCACCGTGACGAAGAAGGACGAGGGGCCCCTCCTCCTGCTCGACGGCATGTCCCTCGCGTTCCGGGCGTTCTTCGCCCTCCCGCCTGAGATGGCGACCAAGGACGGGGTGGTCACGAACGCCGCCTACGGCTTCGTCTCGATGCTCATCCTCCTCGTGAAAGAGCAGCGCCCCTCCGGCCTCGCGGTCGCCTTCGACCTGCCCGGCGGCACCTTCCGCGACGACGTCGTCGAGGAGTACAAGGGGGGCCGCGACGCGACGCCGCCAGAGCTCGACCCGCAGTTCGGGATCATCATCGACCTGATGGGCGCGCTCGCCATCCCCGTCGTGACCAAGGAGCGCTACGAGGCCGACGACGTGCTCGCGACGCTCGCCTCCCGCGCCCGCGACGAGGCCCGCAACGTCATCGTCGTCACGGGCGACCGCGACTGCTTCCAGCTGGTCGAGGACCCCTACGTCCGCGTCCTTTACAACCGGCGGGGCGTCTCGGACTACTCCCTCTACGACGAGGCCGGCATCGTGGAGCGCACCGGGATCGAGCCCGCGCGCTACCCGCTGCTCGCCGCCCTGCGCGGCGATCCCTCCGACAACCTGCCGGGCGTGCCCGGTGTGGGGGAGAAGACCGCGGCCAAGCTGCTCACCCAGTTCCCCGACCTCGACGCGCTGTTCGCCGGCCTCGACACGCTCTCGCCCAAGCTGCGCGAGAACCTCCGGGCGAACGAGGCGCTCGCGCGGCGCAATGCCGAGGTCATGACGCTCGTCCGCGACGTGGAGCTCGACGTCGACCCCGCCGAACTCACCCTCGGAGGCTGGGAGCGCGACCGCGGGCGCGCCGCCTTCGAGGCCGTCGAGCTCAATAACCCGTGGTCGCGGCTCGAGGCCCTCATGGACGAGGGGCTCTTCGGTCCCGGTGCGGACGGGGCGGCGGCGGGCGCCCCGCGCGAGTCACGGCTCGTCGCCTTCGAGCCGGTGGCCGACGTCGCGGCCGTGCTCACCGCCGGCCCCGGCGACGTCGTCGTCGAGGCCGGCTTCGTCGGTGAGGAGCCCGCCCGCCTGCTCGTCGGCGACCGCGCCGGACATCGCGCGGCGACGGTGCCGGCCGAGGGGACCACGGGCCGCGACGTGCTCCGATCGCTCGCCGAGGGCCAGCGCGTCGTCGGCCACGATCTGAAAGAGCTCTGGCGCGCCGCGCTCCGGCGCGGGGTCGACCTCGGCGTACCCGCGGGGGACAGCGCCATCGCCGCGTACCTGCTCGACTCTGCGAGCGGCCGGTACCGGCTCGACGAGGTGCTCCAGGACGCGACCGGCGACGTCGCCCCGTGGGCCAAGGAGGTCGCGCCCGCGACCCTCCTCGACGAGCCGGACACCGACGACGAGCTCCTGCGCGAGCGCGCGGCCGCGGTCGTCGCCGTGCTCGACGTGCTGGAGCCCCGGCTCGACGACCCCGACCAGCACGCGCTCTACCACGACATGGAGCTGCCCTTGCTCCGGGTCCTCGCCCGCATGGAGGACCGCGGCATCCGCGTCGACGCCGGGGTGCTCCGCGGGATCGCCGAGGACCTCCGCGCGGAGGCCGCCTCGCTCGAGGGGGCGATCCACAAGGCGGCCGGACGCGAGTTCCGCATCAACTCGACCCAGCAGCTCCAGGTGGTGCTCTACGACGAGCTCGGGCTCACGAAGGGCCGAAAGACCAAGACCGGGTTCTCGACGGACGCCACGACCCTGGAGGGCTTGCGCGGTGAGCATCACGTCGTCGACCTGCTGCTGCGGTACCGCGAGATCGACAAGCTCCGCAGCACCTACGGCGAGAGCCTCGCCGCGGAGGTCCGCGAGGACGGGCGGATCCACGCGCGCTTCCGCCAGACCGTGGCGCGCACGGGCCGGCTCAGCTCTGAGCAGCCGAACCTGCACAACATCCCGACGCGCACCGAGGACGGCCGACGCTTCCGCCAGGCCTTCCTCCCGGAGGAGGGCTGGCAGCTGCTCGTTGCCGACTACGACCAGATCGAGCTGCGCGTGATCTCACACCTCTCCGGCGACGAGGGCCTGATCGAGGCGTTCACGGCCAACACCGACGTGCACCGCTTCATCGCGGGCGTGGTCTTCGGCATCCCGCCCGAAGGGGTCACCCACGAGCAGCGCGAGCGAGCCAAGGCCGTGAGCTACGGCCTCGCCTACGGCATGGAGGCCTATGGGCTCTCGCGTCGCTTCGGCATCTCGGTCGGCGAGGCGAAGGACTTCATGGACCAGTACTTCGACGCGTTCCCCGGGGTGCGGACCTACATGGACGAGACCGTCGCGCGCGCGAGGAAGGACGGCTGCACGACGACGCTCTTCGGACGCGTGCGGCGCCTCCCCGAGCTCGTCGAGGGCACCGGTGCCGCGCGCGCCGCCGCGGAGCGCCAGGCCATGAACGCCGGCACCCAGGGGACCGCCGCCGACATCTTCAAGCTGGCGCTCGTCCGGCTGGACGGCGCCCTCGCCGAGCACGGCCTGGACGCGAGGATCGTGCTCCAGGTCCACGACGAGGTGCTCGTCGAGGCGCCCGCCGCAGAGCACGATGCCGTGGAGGGCGTCGTCGTCGACGCGCTGACCCAGGTCGTCGAGCTCCGCGTCCCGCTCAAGGTCTCGGTCGGGTGGGGCTCGTCGTGGGCGGAGGCAAAGGCGTAGGACGCTCACGGCCGCTCATGGCTGCACCGGGTCCGGTCGCCGGCGCCGTCGGGATGGGACCCTCCACCCGAGGGCAAGCACACGATCGGCCGCGCTCGTAGCATCGCGCCGCGTGACAGACGACGTGTTCCGCGGTGACCAGGATGGCTACGACCGGCTGCTGGTGCTCGCACGTGAGCGGCGGGCCGACACCGTGGCCCTCCTCGGCCGCGCCGGCGTCGGTGCCGGCCAGCGCTGCGTCGACCTCGGCTGCGGCCGCGGCGAGGTGACCCTCGAGCTCGCGGCGCTGGTGGCGCCGACCGAGGTGGTGGGCGTCGACAAGGACGAGGCCAAGCTCGCGCTCGCGACCGCCGCCGCTGCAGAGCGTGGGGTGGGCAACGTGCGCTTCGTGGCCATGGACGTCGGAGCGTGGGACGAACCGGGCGCCTACGACGTCGTCTACTCCCGGTTCCTCTTCCAGCACCTGCGCGAGCCGCGCGAGCTGCTGGCACGCATGTGGGCCGCCGTCCGGCCCGGGGGAGCGCTCGTCGTCGAGGACGCCGACCACGAGGGCTGGTGCGGCCACCCGACGAACGCTGGGCTGACGTTCTTCGTGCGGAGCTTCTGCGAGGTGCTGCGGCGCCACGGCGGCGATCCGGTCATGGGCCGCAAGCTCTTCCAGTGCTTCGGCGACGTGGGGATCGAGCCCCCCGAGGTGCGCCTCGTCCAGTCGGCCCGCACCGAGGGGGAGGCGAAGGCGCTCGCCTGGTCGACCCTCGCGATGTCGGCCGAGGCGATCGTCGCCGAGGACGTGGCGCCGCCCGACGCGGTCGAAGACGCGCTCGCGAGCCTCCGTCGCTACACCGACGACCCGCGCACGCTCATCTGCTCGCCGCGGATCTTCCAGCTCTGGTCGCGCCGACCCCCGGCCCCCTGACCTCGCGTCCGCAGTCGCCGTCAGGCGCTGCGGGCATCGCGCGGGGACGTTGGTGGTAGCGTCGTTTCCCGGGTCGGCGCCGGCGACCCGACCCCCTTCGAGCCGACCCCGGCGCGGTCATGCAGTGAAAGCGGGCTATTCGATGGCAGACGCGGGCCTCCTCTCCACAGAGGACATGGGCACGTTCGACGAGGACGGCAAGTACATCCCGAGGATTGTCACCTTCGACGACCTCTCCAAGGACGACCTCGAGGCCGCGGTCGCCGACACGATTCTGCAGTTCGAGGACGGCGACGTCGTCGAGGGCACGATCGTCAAGATCGACAAGGATGAGGTGCTCCTCGACATCGGGTTCAAGTCCGAAGGCGTGATCCCGGCTCGCGAGCTGTCCATCCGCAACGACGTCAACCCCGCCGACATCGTGTCGATGGGCGAGCACGTCGAGGCCCTCGTCCTCCAAAAGGAGGACAAGGAGGGTCGCCTGATCCTCTCGAAGAAGCGCGCCCAGTATGAGAAGGCCTGGACCACGATCGAGCAGCTGAAGGCCCGCGACGAGGTCGTGAAGGGCCCGGTCATCGAGGTCGTGAAGGGCGGGCTCATCGTCGACATCGGGCTGCGCGGCTTCCTGCCAGCCTCCTTGGTCGAGCTGCGCCGCGTCCGTGAGCTGCAGCCATACGTCGGCCGGGTCATCGAGGCCAAGATCATCGAGCTCGACCGCAACCGCAACAACGTGGTGCTCTCTCGCCGTGCGTGGCTCGAAGAGACCCAGAAGGAGCAGCGCGGGGACTTCCTCGCGAACCTCCGCCCCGGCGAGCGTCGCCACGGCGTCATCTCCTCGGTCGTCAACTTCGGCGCCTTCGTCGACCTCGGGGGGATGGACGGGCTCATCCACGTCTCCGAGCTCAGCTGGAAGCACGTGGAGCACCCCTCGTCGGTCGTGGCCGTCGGCGACGAGGTCGACGTGGAGGTCCTCGACGTGGACCTCGAGAAGGAGCGGATCTCCCTCTCGCTCAAGGCGACCCAGATCGACCCCTGGCAGGAGTTCGCCAACACCCACGAGGTGGGCCAGCTCGTCTACGGGCGCATCACCAAGCTCGTGCCGTTCGGCGCGTTCGTGCAGGTGGGCGACGGCATCGAGGGCCTCGTCCACATCTCGGAGATGGCCGCCCACCACGTCGAGACGCCCGAGCAGGTCGTGAGCCCCGGTGAGGAGCTGTGGGTGAAGATCATCGAGATCGACACGCAGCGACGCCGCATCAGCCTCTCGATCAAGCAGGCGCTCGAAGGCGGCGAGGTCTCCGAGGAGTACCGAGAGGCCTTCGGTGCCCACGCCTACGACGACGAGGGCAACTACATCGGCACGCACGACTACAGCGACCTCGAGTTCACCCCGGAGACCGAGGCCCAGGCGGCATGGGCGGACTACGCCCACGAAGCCGCACGGTCCCACGAGGACACGGACCCCGCTGACGAGGGTGCAGACCCCGCCGCAGCGCAGCCGGCGGCCGCGACCGACGAGGCGCCGGGTGCGGCGGCCGCGCCAGGTGAGGCGGCCGCGCCAGGTGAGGCGGCCGCGCAGGGTGAGGCGGCCGCGCCAGGTGAGGCGACCGAGGACGTTCCCGAGGCCTGACCGGGTCGGGCCGCGCAGGTCAGGCTGCGCGGGCAGTGACGGGGAAGTGGCAGGCCACGTAGTGGCCGGGCTCGATCTCTTGGAGCTCGGGCACCTCGCTCGCACACCGCTCCTGGGCGGCCGGGCACCGTGTGCGGAAGCGACAGCCAGACGGTGGTGCCATCGGGCTCGGGGGCTCGCCCTGGAGCGGGGCGTGCTGCTTCTTCGCGTTCGGATCCGGGTCGATCGCAGATGCCAGGAGCGCGCTCGTGTAGTGGTGCCGCGGTGAGCGGTAGAGCCTGTCGGCTGTCCCGACCTCGCAGAGCCTCCCGAGGTACATGACCGCGACGCGGTCCGAGACGTTCTTCACGACCGCGAGGTCGTGGGCGATGAACAGGACCGTGAGGCCGTAGGAGGCCTTGAGGTCCTCGACGAGATTGAGGATCTGGGCCTGCACCGAGACGTCGAGCGCCGACACCATCTCGTCGCAGATGAGCACCTTCGGCCGCATCACGAGGGCCCTCGCGATGCTGATGCGCTGACACTGCCCACCCGAGAAGTTGCGCGGGTAGCTGGGCGCAGCGATGGCGGGATCGAGACCGACGGCTGCCAGCATCTCGTCGACGATCCGCGTGCGCTCCGCTCCCTTGGCGGAGTGCCAGATGTCGAGCGGCTCCGCCACGATGTCGCCCACGCGACGCCGCGGGTTGAGCGACGAGATCGGGTCCTGGAAGATCATCTGGAGCCGCGTCCGCTCGCGACGGAGCGCACGGGAGCGGCACGTCGTGAGCTCGACGCCGCCGAGGATCACCGAGCCGCTCGTCGGCTTGATCACCTGGGCGATGGCGCGGCCCGTCGTGGACTTGCCGCACCCCGACTCGCCCACGAGCCCGAGCGTCTCGCCCTCGTTGAGGTCGAAGGAGACGCCCGAGACCGCATAGACGGTGTGGCCGCCCCGGGTGAACGTCACGTGCAGGTCGCGCACCGAGAGCAGCGGGCCCCCCGCCCCAGGCTCCGCATCGGGCACGGCGTCGATGGCGGTGTCAGACGACACTTGGCTCCTTTTGTGGAAGCTGGACCTTGGAGACGCCCCTCGGGTACCAGCAGGCGTAGAAGTGGTCGGGCTCGCCGGGGTCGGCCACGAGGGGCGGCGACTCCTCGCGGCACCGGTCCGCGGCGTACGGGCAGCGAGGCGAGAACGCACAGCCCGTCGGGGGGTGCACGAGGTCGGGTGGCCGTCCCTCGATCGCCTGCAGCCGGGTGTGGCTCGGGTCCGAGAGCCGCGGCGTCGAGTGCAGCAGCGCCTCGGTGTAGGGCATCCGCACGTTCGCGAACAGCTTTGCGGTCGGCGCCGTCTCGACGACCTTCCCCGCGTACATGACGAGGATGCGATCCGTCCTCGTCGCCACGATCCCGAGATCGTGGGTGACGAAGATCATGGCCATCCGGCGCATGCGCTGCAGCTCGGCGAGCAGGTCGAGGATCTGGGCCTGGATCGTCACGTCGAGGCCCGTCGTCGGCTCGTCGGCGAGCAGGAGCTCGGGTCCGCAGGCGAGCGCGATCGCGATCATCACGCGCTGGCGCATGCCCCCGCTCAGCTGCACGGGGTACGACTTCGCCCGCAGCGCTGGGGAGGGGATGCCGACCTGGGTGAGGAGGGTGACGGCCGACTGGTTGGCCACCTTCTTCGACAGCTTGAGGTGCAGCCGGAGCGTCTCGGCGATCTGCCGCCCGATCTTGTGGACGGGGTTGAGCGACGTCATCGGGTCCTGGAAGACCATCGCGATGCGGGGGCCCCAGATCGATCGCAGCGTCGACTCGTCGGCGCCGACGAGCTCCTGGCCGTCGAAGCGCACCGAGCCCTCGAGGAACGTGTTGCTCCCAGGGAGGAGACCCATGATCGAGCGCGACAGCACTGTCTTGCCCGACCCCGACTCGCCGACGACGCCCAGGGTCTCGCCTTGGTTCAAGGTGAGCGAGACGCCGTCGACTGCGCAGAGCGGCCCGCGGGGCGTCGAGAACACCGTCCGCAGGTTCGTGACCTCGAGGAGGAGGCGGCTCTCCGGCGGGGGGGCGTCGACCGGCGCGTGCTCGCTCGACGGCGTCACGTCCGAGGGCGGCGCGGGCGCCCCGTTCGTCACAGCTTCACCTCGCCCGGGTCGTAGTGGACCCGGATGCGCTCGCCCACGAAGTTGAGCGAGATGAGGGTCAAGAAGAGCGCGATCGCCGGTCCGAGGATGAAGGGGAGCTTGACGCCGACGTCGTTCCCGGCGTCCGAGATCATGTTCCCCCACGACGGGCCCGTGACGCTGAGTCCAAGGAAGGCGAGCGCACCCTCGACCGCGATGATGCCGCCGAGCGTGAAGATCGTGTAGGCGATGAGCGACGGAGCGACGTTCGGGAAAACGTCGTGGAAGAGCACGCGGAACGAGGTCGCGCCCTGAGACTTGGCGGCCGTGATGTACTCCTTCGTCGCCGTCGCGAGCGTCGCCGCGCGCACGAGGCGATAGATCAAAGGCACGGTGAAGAGTCCCAACACGAGGATGATGTGCCACTCGGAGCTGCCCCAGAAGCTGAGGATCGCGATCACCGCGATGATCGCGGGGAACGCGAGCCCGCAGTACATGGAGAACGAGAGCGCGCTATCGAAACGGCCGCGGACGTAGGCCGAGAGCATCCCGAGCGTGCCGCCGATGCCCATGCCGATCGCCGTGCCGAGCAGGCCGATGATCAGCGACGTGCGCGCGCCCCAGACGAGCCTCGAGAGGTTGTCACGGTCGATCTGATCGGTGCCGAGCCAGTGGTGCCACGAGATGCCGGCGTTGATCCCGGCCGCAAAGTCGTTGTTGTTCGGGTTCTGGAGGGGGAGCAAGCCCGCGAAGATCGTGCAGAAGGCGAGGATGGCGAGCCAGCCGATGCAGATCCAGAAGAACACGCCGAACTTGGGCCGTCGAAGGGTGGTCGGCCCCGGCACGGCGGGCGCGATGTCGCTCGCGAGGTCCGGGTCTCCGGGGCCGTTCGTCGCCGCGTGCGCCGTCTGGGTGGTTCCCCCGTAGGCAGCAGCGACCTCGTCACGCACGGGCGATCCTCGGGTCGACGAAGGTGGTGATGATGTCGATCGCGAAGTTGACGACGACCACGACGATCGCTGTCACGAGCGCGATGCCCTGGACGAGGACATAGTCCTTCGCCCGGACGGCGTTGATCAGGTCGCCGTCGACGCCCGGGAGCGCAAACTTGACCTCGACGATGAACAGCCCGGTGATCAGCAGCGCAACGTTGTTGCCGGTGCTCGTGAGCAGGGTGATCGAAGAGGGACGGAGCGCGTGGCGCCAGAGGATCCTGCGGTTCGAGAGCCCCTTCGATCGCGCGACGGTGATGAACTCCTCCTGGAGCGTCTGGGCCATCTCGCTGCGGAGGAGCCGGTAGTACACGGCCGTCGTCCCGATCGCGAGGATGAGCGAGGGGAGGAACATGACGTGCAGGTTCGTCATGAGCTCGTTGAAGAAGCCGCCGCCTGTCGGGAAGGCCGTGGTGCTCGGCCCGGGGAAGACGTGGTAGGTCACGGTGAGCAGCTGCTCGAGCCAGATCACGAGGATGAACGCAGGCAGGCAGTAGAAGGCGAAGGTTCCAGCGGTGGCGCTCGAGTCCAGCGCACCGCCGGGCCGACGGGCGGCGTAGACCGCAAGCGGGATCGCGAAGAGGAACGAGAGGATCTGGCTGTAGAGGACGAGCTCGAGGTCGATCTTGAAGCTCCCACCGATGATCGAGTCGACCGTCTGGCCGCTCGACGACAGGCCGAGGTTGCCCTCGAGCACCCGCTGCAACCAGTACCAGTACTGATGGATGAGCGAACCGGTGAAGCCGTGCTGCTGGTCCCAGATCCTCCCTGACGCCGGCGTCCAGCTGAACCCGAGGACGCTCTGCGAGGGATCACCCGGCAACATGTGCATCAAGAGGAAGCAGAGGACCGAGATGATCCATATGATCCCGACGAGCGCCGCGACTCGCTTCAGTAGGTACCTGGCCACTTCACCCCCCGGGAACTCGCCTCTGCGAACAATAGCCAAGCAACGACGCACGCCTGTATCGGCTCGCCGAGCCCAGACCGTACGATCTTCTGCGTGACGGTGACCGAGGACGCCAGCGCCACGACGTCGGTTGTCGCCGGGCGCCGGAGCCCTGACACACCTCGTCGATCGGTCCAGCTCGCGACCGCCGCCATGGTCGCCATCTGCGCCGTCGACGTCGTCGTCGGCGTGTACTACCGCTTCACGACGACGTCGAAGATGTGGCTCGACGAGGCCCAGACCGTCAACATCGCGAGCTACCCGTTGCGCTCCATCGGCCAGAAGCTCCGCCACGATGGAGCCCCGCCGCTGTACTACTACCTCCTTCACGTTTGGATGGGCGTCTTCGGCCACTCGGACTCGGCGATCCGCGCTCTCTCCGGCGTGTTCGGGGTCCTCGCCCTCCCGCTCATGTGGTGGGTGGTCCGACGCGGGTTCGGGCGCCTGGAGGCCATCGCCGCCCTCGCGGTCCTCGCGTCTTCCCCCTTCGCGGTGTACTTCGCGACCGAGACGCGGATGTACTCGCTCGTGGTGCTGCTCGTCGTCGCGGGCATCGGGGCGGTCCAGGCGCTCCTCTCGCGTCCGACCGTCCCCCGAGCGGCGCTGCTGGCCGTGCTCACGGCGCTCTTGCTCTACACCCACTACTGGGCGCTGTACCTCCTTGTCGTCGTCGGGTGCTGGCTCCTCGTCGTCGCGTGGCGGGGGAGCGGGGAGCGGCGCCGCGGCGGCGTCTACGGGCTCGCCGCGCTCGTCGTGGGCTCGATCCTGTGGCTGCCGTGGGTTCCGACGTTCCTCTACCAGCGCGCGCACACGGGGACGCCGTGGTCCGCGGCGCCGACCCTCGCGGCGGCGTTCGGCTGGTTCGCAAGCTTCGTCGTGAACGAGTCCGTCCAAGCTGAGACGCTCTCCTTGCATCTCGAGCTCGCGCTCCTCTGCTTCATCGTGCTCCTCGTCTTCGGCTTCGCCGCGACCCCCGCGGGGCGCTACAAGCTGGACCTGCTGCTCACCGGCCAGCCCCGCGCGCGCGTGCTCGGGGCCGTCGCGATCGGGACCCTTGCGGTGGGCTGGCTCGCGAGCCGCGAGGCGGGGACTGCGTTCCAGGCGCGCTACTCGTCGGTGGTCTTCCCCGTCCTCGTGATCCTCGTGGCGCTCGGCATCGTCTCGCTGCCGTCGCGCTGGCTCCAGGCAGGTGCGCTTGCCCTCGTGAGCGTGCTGGCGCTGTGGACCACGCACTGGGGCGCGCACGTGCAGCGGTCCCAGGCGGGCAAGGTCGCCGTCGTCATGCACGCCCAGGTGCCGTTGGGCTCGATCGTCGTGGTCTGCCCCGACCAGCTCGGCCCGTCCCTGCTCCGCTACGCCGTCGCGCCGGCATACCACTACCGCTTCGTCGGCTACCCGCGCTTCACCAACCCCTCCATCGTCGACTGGGTCGACTACAAGCACGCCCTCGACGCCACGTCGCCGCAGGCGTTCGCCAAGGCTGTCACGACGCTCGCGGGTGACAAACCGTTCTATCTCGTGTGGTCCGTCGGCTACGGCGTCCACCAGACCTGCGCAGAGCTGCGGGGCCAGTTGATCAACGCGTCCGGGCGCCATCCGACGCAGCTCGTCGCGGGCCGGCGGTTCGTCTACTACCAGTCGATGAACCTGCTCGAATACAAGCCAACATCCTTGACACCCGCGTTGCCCAAATAGAGTTCGTCCGTGGACCCCGACGAGCCGTCGCCCGTCGAGGCGCCCTACGTGGTCATCGGCGCCGGGCCGGCCGGGCTGACCGCCGCCTACGAGCTGGTGCGGCGCGGCGCGCGCGTCGTGGTCGTCGAGGCGGACGACGTGGTCGGCGGCATCAGCCGCACCGTCGAGCGCGACGGGTGGCGCTTCGACCTCGGCGGCCATCGCTTCTTCACCAAGGTCCAGGCCGTCGAGGACCTCTGGCACGAGATACTCCCCGACGAAGACTTCCTCATGCGACCGCGGATGAGCCGCATCTTCTACGACGGGAAGTACTACGACTACCCGCTCAAGGCGTCCAACGCGCTCAAGAACCTCGGGATCATCGAGGCCGTCCGCTGCGTCGGCTCCTACGGGCTCGCAAAGATGCACCCGCCGAAGGACCAGACCAACTACGAGAACTGGCTCGTCGCGAGATTCGGGTGGCGGCTCTACCGCCGCTTCTTCAAGACGTACACCGAGAAGGTCTGGGGCGTCCCGGTCAACCAGATGCCCGCCGACTGGGCCGCCCAGCGGGTGAAGGGGCTGTCGCTCGGCAAGGCGATCACGAACGCGCTGCTGCCGCGGCGCAACCAGAAGGAGATCACGAGCCTCATCGAGGAGTTCCAGTACCCGAAGTACGGGCCCGGGATGATGTGGGAGCGGTGCCGCGACCTCGTCGTCGAGCGAGGCGTCGAGGTGCGGATGCAAGAGCGCGTCGTCGGCGTGCACGCCGTGGACGGGAGGGTGGTCGCGGTGACGACCCAGCACCGCGACGGCACCATGACGCGCCTCGCGGCGACCGCGGTCATCTCGACGATGCCGATGCGCGAGCTCGTCGCCGCGGTCGATCCGCCGGTCCCCGAGGACGTGCGGCGCTCGGGCGAGGCGCTGCACTACCGCGACTTCCTCACCGTCGCGCTCGTGGTGCCGCAAGCCGCCTCGTTCCCCGACAACTGGATCTACATCCACGCCGAGGACGTGAAGGTCGGCCGCATCCAGAACTTCGGCTCGTGGTCCCCCTACCTCGTGAAGGACGGCAAGGCGTGCCTCGGGCTCGAGTACTTCGTCTTCGAGGGCGACGAGATCTGGGAGATGGCCGACGACGACCTCGTCGCGATGGCCTCGAAGGAGCTCGAGTCGCTCGGCCTCGTCGGCGCCTCAGAGGTGGAGCGGGGCTTCGTCGTCCGTGTCCCCAAGGCCTACCCCTACTACGACACGTCGTACCGCAAGAACGTCGCGAACATCGTCGGGTACTTCGCTCGCGACGTGCGAGGCCTGCACCTCATCGGCCGCAACGGTATGCACAAGTACAACAACCAGGACCACTCGATGTACACCGCGATGCTCACCGTCGAGAACCTCTTCGGGGCGAACCACGACATCTGGTCGGTCAACGTCGAAGAGGAGTACCACGAGCAGTCGCGCGCGACGGGAGGCGGGACAGGACGCGACGCACCGGTGCTGCCGCCGAGGGCCGCCACGAGGTGACCTCGCGTCATGCGTGGCGGGCGTGGCGCGAGCCGGTGGCGCTCTTCGGTGTCGCGCTCGTCGGCTCGGCCGGGCTCTGGGGCCGCCTGTGGGTGACGGCGCCCACGACGCGAGGCGTGTGCGGCTGCGGCGACCCCGCACTCTTCCAGTGGTTCCTCGCCTGGCCCGCCCACGCCATCTCGACCGGCCACAGCGTCGTCTTCTCGAGGGACCTGTTCCACCCCGCGGGGATCAACCTGCTCGCCAACACCTCTGTGCTCGCGCTCGGGCTCCCCCTCGCACCCGTTACCTGGCTGTTCGGGCCGGTCCTCGCCGAGAACGTCGCGCTGCTCTTGTCCATCCCCGTCGCGGTCCTCACGATGGACCTGTTCCTGCGGCGCGTGACCTCCTCTCGCTCATCGAGGCTCGTGCTCGCCTTGCTCTACGGGTTCTCGCCGTACGTGATCGCGAGCCTGACGGTCAGCCATCTGATGCTCGCCTGGATCGGGGTCCTCCCACTGATCGCGCTCGGCGTCGTGGACGCCGTCGACGAGGACACACGGCGTTCGCGGCGCGGCCAGGTGCTGCTCGCCGCCGCGCTCGTCGTCCAGTTCTTCCTCAGCACCGAGCTGCTGCTCCTCGCGGCCGTCGTGGCCGCCGTGGTTCTCGTCGTCCTCGGCGTCACGGCGCTCATCCAGCGGCGCGTCTCGCCCAAGGCGCTGCCCGCACTCCGGCGCCTTGCCGTCCCTCTCGGCGCCGCCGTCGTGCTCCTCGTCCTCCCTGCCCTCTATGCCCTCGATGGACCGCGCAGCCTCAGGGGCGCCGTCTGGGAATCGTCGGCATTCAACCCCGGGACCGGCGGCACGTCGTTCCTCGACCTCGTCCGCCCGAACGTGGTGGCCGCAAGGCTCACCGCGATCTCGGGCTACCGAGGCGGGCCGGTGGTCCAGCAGCAGCTGCTCGGATGGGGCCTCCTCATCGTCACCGCGGTCGTCGCAGTGTGGCGCTGGCGCGATGGCGTCGCTCGAGTCGCCGCACTCACCGCCGGAGCCTGTGTCCTGCTGTCCCTCAGCTCCTACACCGTCTCGTGGGCGCCTTGGCGGTGGATCGGCAAGCTGCCGATCTTCGAGAACGTGCTGCAGTTCCGCATCGTCGTCTTCGCCCTCCTCGCGTGCGCTGTCGTCGTCGCGAGGGGCGTGGCCGCCCTCGAGCGCCACGGCCGGGCCGGCCTGGTCGCCGGCCTCGCCGTCCTTGCGGTGGTCACCGTTCCCGTGGCGATACCCGTCGCGCAGAGCCTGCCCCTGCGCACCGTCCGCGTCGCCGTGCCGCGGTGGTGGCGGACCGTGCACGGGCCCGGGGTCGTCGTCGCCTACCCGTACCCGGGCGAGGCGCTCCAAAGCCCGCTCACCTGGCAGGCCGACAGCGCGTTTGCCGTCGCAATGCTCGGAGGGAGCGGGCCCCAGGGCACGGTCGCGCGGGCCGGCGCCGACGCCTCGGCCACGGCGATCCTCCAGCTGCTGTCGTCCCGCGTCACGGGGCGCCCGACCGCGAATTCCAAGAACGCCGCCGAGGTCCGAGCCATGCTGCTCCGTGACGGGGCGACTGAGGTCGTCATCCCTGTGACGCTCAAGGGCGACCCGCTCGTGACCGGCGCACCCAGCCCGGGGGCGGCCGTGTTCTTCACCGAGGTGTTGGGCGTCGCCCCCCGGATCGAGCGCGGCGCGTGGGTCTTCGCGGTCACGACGCCACTGGCGGCACCTCGGCTCGTCCCGCCCGTAACCGCGGAGGCGTGCGCCGGCCTCGCCACGACGCTTGGAGCGGGCGCCCTCGGTCCGTGCGTGCTACGAGGCGCACCGCGGTGACCGTCCGGCGACCGAGTCACGACCACGACGACGGGATCGCCTCGACACCGACGACGCGATCCTCGGTCCGCGACGCCCTGATCGTCGCGATCGCGGGGCTGGTGGCGAACGGCCTCAACCTCATCGTCACGATCGTGCTCGCGCGCGTGCTGCCCGTCCGGGACCACAGCTCGGCCTACGGCGCCTTCGCCCAGATGGTCGGGCTGTTCATCGTCGTCTCGCTCCCCGGCTCGGCGATCGCGATCGCCGTCGTGCGCAGATCGTCGTGGTGGCTCGCGCGCGGTGGCAACGCGGAGCTCGAGGCGTGGCGGCGCGGCGTGTCGCGTCAGATGGTCCGCGCGCTGTGCATCTTCGCGGTGGTCGCCGCGATCGCCGCGCCCTTCGTGGCCAAGGGACTTGGCGGCCGCAGCTGGGTGGCCGTCCTGCTCACCTCGCTCGGCGCCGGCTGCTGGGTCGTGCTCGCCGTCGAGCGCGCCTTCCTCCAGTCGTGCCGTCGCTACCACCCCCTCGCGGCGAACTTCCTCCTCGAGGGCCTCGCGCGCACCGCCGCCGTCCTCACCGGTGCTGCGGTCGCCGGCGTCACCGGCGCGGTCGCGGGCATCCTCGTCGCCGAGCTCGTCGCCTGGGCCCACGCGTGGTGGGCGGCCGCCCGCGCGGTGCCGGACCCGATCCGCTCGGCCGCCGGCACCCCGCCCGCCGGCGAGCTGGGCGGCGACCTCGTCGCCTCGATCTGCGCCTTCGGGATGCTCGCGCTGCTCCAGTACGTGGACATCTTCCTCGTCGGGCGGCTCAACTCGCCGGGGTCTGGGCGCTACGCGGCGATCGCCGTCGTCGCCAAGACGCTCGTCTTCGTCGCGGTCGTGCTCTCCTACTACCTCCTCCCCGAGGCGTCGCTCGGGCACCGTGCCGGCGGGCACGCCCGCCGCCAGCTTGCCGTGGTCCTCGGCCTCTACGTGGTGCCCTGCGCGCTGCTGCTCAGCGTCGCAGCGCTCGCGCCGCGAGCGCTGCTCGCGCTCATCTACCCCGAGCGCCTCCTCGGCGCGTCCGGCTCCCTCGCCGTGCTCGTCGCAGCGATGGCCGTGCTCGGGCTCTCCTTCCTGCTCGCGACGTACCTCCTCGCCCGCGGCGTGCGCCTCGTGGCAGGGTGGCTGGTCATGGGCACCGCCGTCGCGTTCTGGCTCGTCTACGGCGCGCACGGTGCCTGGCACGTGACCGCGGTCCGCGACCTCGAGGCCCAGCTCATCGTCGCGGCGGGCCTCGTGGCAACGACGGTCGCGGTCCTCGTCTCGCGAGCGGCGGACTAGGACGGCGCGGTGGACCCCGCCGAACCCCGGGCCGCCCTCGACGCCCTGGTCGCCGCCTCGGCGATCCGGCGCATCCGCATCGTCGCGTGGCGCGACCTCGAGGACCCCGAGGCGGGGGGCTCCGAGCTGCACGCCGACCGCGTCGCGTCGCGATGGGCCGACGCGGGCCTTGACGTCGAGCTTCGGACCTCGATGGTCGCCGGGGCGGCCCGCGAGACCACGCGCAACGGCTACCGGGTCGTGCGGTGGGGCGGCCGCTACCAGGTCTTCCCACAGGTGGCCTCTGAGGCCGTCCGCTTCCGCGACCGGCGCCCCGACGCGGTGGTCGACGTCTGGAACGGCATGCCCTTCTTCTCGCCGGTGTGGTTCCGCGGGCCGCGCCTCGCGGTCCTGCACCACGTGCACAGCGAGATGTGGAGGATGACGCTCAAGCCGGCCTACGCCTCGGTCGGCGACGCGATCGAGCGCCGCCTCGCGCCGCTCCTGTACCGGACGACGCCCGTCGCCACGCTCTCGGCGTCATCGCGCGAGGAGATCATCGAGCGCCTCGGGCTGCCCGCGCGGAACATCCACGTCGTCGAGCCGGGCGTCGAGTCGCGCTACACGCCCGGCGGGCGGCGCAGCACCGAGCCGCTCGTCGTCGCGGTCGGCCGTCTCGTCCCGGTGAAGCGCTACGACGCGCTGTTCCGCGCGCTCGCCGAGGCCAGGGCGTCGGTGCCGATGCTGCGTGCCGTCGTCGTCGGCGAGGGCTACGAGCGCCCCCGCCTCGAAGGGGTGCTCCGCGACCTCGGCGCGGAGGGCTACGTCGAGCTGCGCGGACGCGTGGACGACCGTGCCCTCCTCGCCCTCTACCGCTCGGCGTGGGTCGTCGCCTCCTCCTCGCTGCGCGAGGGGTGGGGGATGACCCTCACCGAGGCCGCTGCGTGCGGCACCCCGTCGGTCGCGACCGACATCGCCGGGCACCGCGACGCCGTCGTCGACGGCGAGACCGGGCTGCTCGTCGGTGACGACGCGCTCGGCTCGGCGATCGGCAAGGTCCTCCTCGACGACGAGCTGCGTGTGCGGCTCGGACGCGCCGCGCGCGCCCGGGCCCAGCCGCTCACGTGGGCTCGCACCGCCGCGTCGCTCTTCTCGCTCCTCGACGGCGGCGACGGTGCCGTGGACGCCCGGGACGCCCGGGACGCCCGGGACGCCCAGAACACCTAGAGCTTCTCGAGGAGCACGACCAGGTTCCAGGTCGCGTACTCGCGGAGCCCGGGCACGTGCACGATCCACCTCGCCCACCGCGGGTAGTAGCGGGGCTCGGCGGCGAGGATCGTCGCGTCGTCGCGCGCGCGGACCAGCTTGAGCACGGTCCCTGCCGACAGGGCGAACAGCGACTCGTTGAAGACGTTCTTCGGCGGGTGGCCGTGCTTCTTCGTGTAGCGGCGCAACGCGTAGCCGCCCGAGATCAGGTGCCACGGGGACGTCTCGTGCCCGCCCCACGGGGAGTGCCAGACCGTGAAGGACAGGTACACCTGGCCGCCGGGCCGGGTGACGCGTACGGCCTCGTCGATGAACCGAGCGGGGTCCGCCACGTGCTCGAGCACGTTGGAGGAAAAGACGAGGTCCGCGAAGTCGTCGGGGAGCGGGAGGGCGAGGCCGTCACCGGCGACCGTGGTGCCGGGGAGCAGCCGGCCGGGCCACACGGCGCGCTCGTGGCGCGCGTGGGCGTCGATCGTCTCGTCGTCGGGGTCGGCGGGCTCGGGGATCGGGGCGGCCGCCTCGGGCTCGACGAGCACGACGCGGGCGCCCGCGTCGCGGAACGCCTCGGCGAAGTAGCCCGCGCCGCCGCCGACGTCGACCACGGTCCGGTTGAACAGGGGGGCGGAGCCCGTGAGGCGGTGCAGCGTGTCGAGCGCGATCGTGCGGTAGAAGAGATCGGGGTCCTCTTGCTCCTTGCGGAACGCGCGCAGCAACGCGAACGACCGGGCGAGCCCGCCCGCGGGGAGCGAGATGAGGGGGACCTCCTCGCGATGGTCGTCCTCGTCGGCGTTGGACCGCCGCAAGAGCATCGCGGCCGAGCCGAGAAGCCGCGTCGGCGTCACCCGGGCGAGGCCGCCGCCCTGGGTCGTCGTCGTCGCCGCGGGGCCTGGACGGTCCTCGGGCACGGGGCGATCGTCGCGGGCGAGGGCCGCGGGCGGGCCGCCGAAGCCGTAGGCGGCGACGTCGACCAGCAGCAGGGTGACGGCGACCCACGCCAACGTGTTGGCGAGGCCGAAGTGCCCGGGCCACTGGATGTTGTGCGGCCAGCCGTACTTGCGCTGCTGCTCGACGACGTAGAGGGCGGCGAGGCCCACGAGCGCCGCAGGGCCGAGCGCGAGGATCACGCGCAGCGGCGGGCGCCACCACGCGAGGGCGAGCAGCGGGACGAGGACGAGGGCAACGGCCGGGCCCGCGAGCGCCATGGCGGCCAGCGTGACCACGGCCGCGAGCACGAGCGAGGGCGCCGCGCGCTCGCGCCACGGCCACGACAGCACGGCTACCCGGTCGAGCTCGTCGTCCTCCTGCACCGCCATCGAGCGGCGGCGCAGGCCGACGAGGATCAGGACGAGCACCCCCACCAGGCCGAGCAGGCTCAGCAGCAGCGCCACATCGACGGCCTGCTGGGGGGCCCAGGTGATCGCGACCTTCGTGCCCGCGTGCGTCGGCCCGACGCGCCAGGCGGTGAACCCGCCGTCGAGCAGCACCGGCCCCGCGAGGTCGTGGCCGTCGATCGAGGCGTGCCAGCCGCGCGAGAAGCTCTGGTTGAGCACGAGCCACGACGCCTTGGGCTGGGCGGACAGCGTCGCGGAGAGCGAGACGGGGCTCGACCATGCGACGTGGGTGAGCTTTGCGGTCGGCGCCACCCCGCCGGACGGTGCCATCGGGCCACTGCGCAGCGCGAGCGTGTCGAGGTTCCACCCCGTCGAGTACCCCGGCGTCGTGGTGAGCAGGTGGGTGCCCTTCGAGAGGCGGACGGACCCGCCGCAGGCGGTCACCTGGGCGGCACCTTGCACCAGCGCGTGGCTCGTCGTGCCCGTGATCCGCACCGCCACGCGGGTCCCGTCGATCGTGAGCAGGTCGGACCGGCAGTGGCCCGGGAGCATGACCGGGGTCGTCCCCGGCGAGACGCCGGGCATCGTGACCTCGGCCACGCCGATCGGGAGGGCGATCCGCAGCCCAGAGACGTGGTCGGTCGTCGTCACCGTGTGCCGCGTCGGGAACGTGAACCGGAAGGTGGTCCCAGAGAGCGGGGCGAAGCGCAGCGTGACCACCACGACCCGGCCCTGCTTGGCGGCGAGCGAGGGGACGTGCAGCTTCGGGATGGTGACGACGACGTGCCGGCCCGAGTCGGTGCTGATGCGCACGGAGGTCGGCAGACTGTGGCGGCCGTCGTCGACCAGTCGCAGCGTCACCTGGCGCAGCGTCGTGCGCCCCGAGAGCGTCGCAGAGGCCCAGGGCGCCTCGAGCGTGAGGAACGCCGGCGACCACGACGTCGTCGGGTCGCCGTCGAAGGCGGCCCACGAGCCGTTGTTGAGCGAGCCGGTCAGCGTGGAGGAGCTGTTCGTGGACACCACGTGGTCGCCGGTGCCGCCGCCTCGGCCGACCAGCGCGTCGATCGTGCGGTCGGCGACGAGGGTCGACAGTCGGGCCGTGCCCGAGATCACGAAGGACCGCGCCGAGGGCAGGTAGAAGGTGCGCGACATCGACAGCTCGGGATCCGTGCGCGGTGGGACCGTGGCGGCGCGGAGGCGGTGCAGCAGGATGACGAGCGTGCGGTGGTCGCCCGCCTTGCCCGCGCCGGCGAGCAGGTCGGTCGGCAGCCGCAGCGTCGAGACCGCTGGTCCGACCCCGGGCACCGACACCTCGGCGAACCCGACCCCGCTCGCACCGGAAAAGTCGGTGTGCGACCCGGTCATGCTCTCGATCGTGACGGTGAGCGAGCTCGATCGACGCGGCGTGAAATGGAACGTCTGGCCCACCGTGCGCGAGCTCGGGCCGAGGCGCACCGTGACGTGCGTGCCGTCCGAGAACGTGAGGCGGGCTCGGGTCACCCACCGCGAGCGCACGCCGAACTGCGGCTGCTGCAGGGTCACCTTCGACACCTGCGTCGGCCGGAGGAACCCGATCTTCAGGAACTCGCCTCGGGGGTCGCTGAACGCCCCGACCGTCCAGGCGGTGCGCTCGCTGCCGTCGACCGCGTTGAACGGGGCGTCCTCGGGCGCGTTGGCGACCGGGTTGCCGTAGCCCGAGGCCGTGACCGAGCGGATCCCGTGCAGCTGGAGCACGGTCTGGGAGGAGGGTGCGGTCGTCGCGAAGATGGGCAGCGCCTGCTCGGAGGGGTTGTAGGTCGGCGACGTGGCCCCGGCGGGCAGCACGTAGCCGTAGGTCGTGTGCAGCGTCCCCCAGGTGTCCAGCTCCTTGGCGTTGGTGTCGGTGAGGACGAGCTCGGTGCCGTGCTCCGACGCGAGCACGGCGAGGCCGCGCGGCGTCTGGGTGGCGGCGTAGACGATGGCGCGCGGCTCCCCGTCGAGCAGCCCGGCGCCCGCAGCGATCAGGATGCCCTCCCCGTCGCCTGCGAGCACGATCGGGTCCTGCATCGACTCGGTGCGCAGGAGCCTCCGGGGGTGGCTCACGTGGAAGATCGCGAGCGCGGGCGGATAGCTGGCGTTGGTCGGGATGGACAGCTGGGTCTCGTCGAGGATGGGGCCGACGAGCGTCCCGGTGGGCCGCGCGGGACCGAACCCCTTCACGTACGTCATGCCGCTCGGCGGGCGGCGCAGCTGCAGCCAGAGCGCCTGGGGCCGTGGGGTGTCGAAGCGCTCATACTGCAGGTCGGACTGCAACAGCACGTTGCTCACACCCATGAGCCGCGCCATCGGGACGAGCGTGGCGGGGTCGAACACGCCGTCTTGGATGGACTCGTCGAGCGCGCGGAGCAGGTTGGCGCTCGCAGGCTCGCCCTGGAGCACCGCCTGGCGCTGGATGTAGGGCCGGGTGAGCAGCCCCGGCCACACCGAGTCCATCGTGACGCCCCAGCGGTAATACCCGAAGTCTTCACCGGGGATGCCGAGCACCGGCGCGGTGCCGCGCTCGTTCAGGTAGGTCGCGGCGTTGGTCACGTAGGTGGGGAGCGTCTCGGGGAACATCAGGTTCGTCGCGACGATGTTCCCCCCGAAGAGCGGCGCCATGTTCACGCAGGCGAGGACGCCCACGAGCACGGCGGCGACCATCGAGGCGGTCGGGCGCCACGCCCGCAGGGCCCCCACGCCTGAGCCGATGAGCAGGCTGAGCCCGAGCACGACGAGCGGGATCACCCGGTTCGACGACCGCATCGCGAGGCCGATCGTCGAGTTCTCGCCGATCGCGCGGAAGATGGTCCCGAGTGGCGTCGGGTGTGCGAGCGGGTAGGCGCCGACGGCGAGCAGGACGCCGAGCACGACGAGGAGCACGCAGAACGCCCGGTAGCGCCAGCGCACGAGGCCCGCGCAGAGCAGAGCGATGGCCGGCAGGGCGAAGCTGACGAGCACGCCGAGGGAGTGCGACATGTAGCCCGAGGACGACTGGGTCCAGGGTTGGATCTTGTCGTTGCCGTAGAAGTACCAGTAGCCGAGGCCCCGGAGCGCCTCGGAGGCGAGCGAGGTGAGCGTGACGGTCGGGAACGTCTCGGTGTAGCGCAACACGTTGATCCCGTAGGCCCCCTCGGCCCACAGCCCCGCGATCCACCAGAGCGAGACGACCGCGCTGAGCGCGCCCGCCTTCAGCGTGGCGAGCACGACGCGCCGCCACGGCGCCTCCTTCGAGAGCCCGGCGAGCACGAGCCACAGCGCCGGGGCGAGCCCGACGAGCAGTACGCTCGTGGCGTTCACCCCGCCGATGAGCGCGACGACGAGCGCGAACAGCGCGGGGTAGCGCCACCCCCCCTTGCGCACGGCGAGGACGATGAAGCCGACGAGCCATCCGAGCCCGGCCCACGGCATGAGGATCGCCGAGGTCCGCGCCAGGTAGTCCACGAGGTACGGCGTGAGCATGTAGGTCAGGGCGGCGGCGAGCTGGCCCCACTCCGAGATTCCGAGGAGCCGTGCGAGGTAGCGCACCCCGGTCGCCGCGGCGAAGAGCAGGGTGCCCATCCAGAGCCGCTGGGCGATCCAGGTGGGGACCCCGAGGACGTGGAAGCACCAGTACCACGGCCCCATCGGGAACAGGTAGCCGATGTTCTGGTGGGTGACCGTGCCCATCCCGACGTTGGGGTTCCACATGTAGCGCGCGCTGCTGAGGAGCCGTGCGGGGTCGAGGTAGAGGTAGGCCTTCGTGTCCGCGGCGATCTGGCCGGGGTGGGTGAGCAGGAGGGGGACGTAGGCGAGGACCGCGAGCAGGACCAGCTGCAGGCGCGAGCGGCGGCGCCCGGCGGCGCCTAGGGCGTCGCCGTCTGCAGCAGGTTCGTGGATCGTCGGCGTCGGCAGCGTCACGGGCGAATTGAGTGTACGGCAGGTACCTCCGATTCCCTCTAAATCAACGATGAAAAAGCGGTGCGTCGCGTGCTCGACGCGGTGCGTCGCAGCGGACCCGTAGCGTGGTCCGGATGCCGACCATCGCGATCATCGGAGGGATCGGGTGCGGCAAGTCGTCGGTGACGTCGCGACTCGCGTCGCACGGCGCGGGCGTCGTCGACGCCGACGTCATCGCGCGCGAGGTCGTCGAGCCCGGGAGCCCGGCGCTCGAGCGTCTCGTCGCGACGTTCGGCGAGGGCATCCTCGATCCGGACGGCTCGCTCGATCGCACCGCGCTCGCAGCCATCGCGTTCGCGGACCCGGCGTCGACGGCGAAGATGAACGAGATCCTGCACCCCGCGATCGGCGCCGAGCTGGTGCGCCAGGTCCACGATGCGCGCGCCCGCGCCGAGGTGGTCGTGGTCGCGATCCCCCTGTACCGCGCCGAGCACCGTGCCCTCCTCGGGATCGACCGGGTCGTGTGTGTCGAGTGCCCGCGCGACGTCGCGCTCGAACGGCTGGTCGCGTCGAGAGGGTTCACCCGCGAGGACGCCGAGCTGCGGATGGCGGCGCAGGCACCGCGCGAGGAGCGTGCCGTTCTCGCAGATGAGGTCCTCGACAACCAGGGGAGCCTTGGCGACCTCGATGCCGCCGTGGACTCGCTGTGGGACCGGCTGGTGGGCCCGTGACGACCGAGCACCCGTTCCGCGTCGAGTCGCCCTTCCAGCCCGCGGGGGACCAGCCGCAGGCCATCGAGGCGCTGACACGTGGTGTGCTCGACGGGCTCCGCTTCCAGACCCTCGAGGGCATCACGGGGTCGGGCAAGACCGCGACGATCGCCTGGATGGTCGAGCAGCTGCAGCGTCCCACGCTCGTGATCGAGCCGAACAAGTCCCTCGCCGCCCAGCTCGCCGCGGAGCTGCGCGAGATGCTCCCCGACAACCGCGTCGAGTTCTTCGTCTCCTACTACGACTACTACCAGCCCGAGGCCTACATCGCGAGGACGGACACCTACATCGAGAAGGACTCCTCGATCAACGACGAGATCGACCGTCTCCGCCACGCCTCGACGTCCTCGCTGCTCACCCGCCGCGACACGGTCGTCGTGGCCTCGGTGTCATGCATCTACGGCCTCGGCTCGCCCGTGGAGTACGCGAAGAAGATGGTGGCGCTCGGGGCCGGTGAGCCCTACGACCAGCGCGCGCTCCTGCGTCGGCTCGTCGACATGCACTACACCCGGAACGACATGACGCTGCTGCGCGGGACCTTCCGCGTCCGCGGCGACACGATCGAGCTGCTCCCGAGCTACGAGCAGGAGGCGATCCGTCTCTCGTTCTTCGGTGACACGCTCGAGCGCATCGGGCTGTTCGACCCGCTCACTGGCGACGTGCGGACGACCGTCGAGGACGTCGCGGTCTACGCGGCCTCCCACTACGTTGCGGGCGACGAGACGATGGCGAAGGCGATCGCCTCGATCGAGGCGGAGCTCCAGGTGCGCCTCGCCGAGTTCCAGGCGCAGGGCAAGCTGCTCGAGGTCCAGCGCCTGCGCGCGCGGACCGAGCACGACCTCGAGATGCTCGCCGAGACGGGCACCTGCGCGGGGATCGAGAACTACTCGCGCCACCTCGACGGCCGGGCGCCCGGCGAGCGCCCCTACACGCTGCTCGACTACTTCCCCGAGGACTTCCTCGTCGTCGTCGACGAGTCCCACGTGGCCGTCCCGCAGCTCAACGGGCAGTTCGCAGGGGACAAGTCGCGCAAGGACGTGCTCGTCGAGCACGGCTTCCGCCTTCCCTCCGCCCTCGACAACCGGCCGCTGCGCTTCGACGAGTTCTTGCAGCGCGTCCCCCAGATGGTCTTCGTCTCGGCGACGCCGGGGCCCTACGAGGCCCAGGTCTCCGACGCGGTCGTCGAGCAAGTGATCCGGCCGACGGGCCTCGTGGACCCGCCCGTCGAGATCGTGCCCACCCGCGGCCAGATCGACGACCTCCGCGCGAGGATCAAGGTCACCGTCGAGGACGGCGACAGGGTGCTCGTGACGACGCTCACGAAGAAGATGGCCGAGGACCTCACGAGCTACCTCGCCGACGCCGGGGTCCGGGTCCAGTACCTGCACTCGGACATCGACACGATCGAGCGCATCGAGATCCTTCGGTCGCTGCGCCTCGGAGAGTTCGACGTGCTGGTCGGCATCAACCTCCTGCGAGAGGGGCTCGACCTCCCCGAGGTGGGGCTCGTCGCGATCCTGGACGCCGACAAGGAGGGGTTCCTGCGCTCGAGCTCCTCGCTCATCCAGACGATTGGCCGCGCGGCGCGCAACGCCAGAGGTCGCGCGGTGCTCTACGCCGACACCATCACCGACTCCATGCGGGCCGCTCTGTCGGTGACCGAGCGGCGCCGCCAGGCCCAGCTCGCCTACAACGCGGCCAACGGGATCGACCCCCAGTCGATCACCTCGGCCGTGAAGGACATCCTCGGGCGCCTGCGGGGCACCGGCCCCGAGTCCGACCGAGGACGGGGGCGGCGCGGGGGCCGCTCCCGCCAGGCCCGTCCCCGGCTCGGGCGCACGGAGGCCGCGGCGCTCCACGAGGACGCCGGGCGCCTCGAGCGCGAGATGCTCGAGGCGGCCAAGGACCTGCGGTTCGAGGAGGCCGCGGCGCTGCGCGACGAGCTGCACGAGGTGATCGGGATGCTGGCCGAGCTCACCCAGGAAGGGGTGGTCACAGCAGACCGGTAGCCTCCGGCCGATGGCGGACCGGATCGTGGTGCGCGGCGCCCGCGAGCACAATTTGAAGGACGTCCACCTCGAGATCCCGAGGGACCGGCTCGTCGTCTTCACCGGGCTGTCGGGCTCGGGGAAGTCCTCGCTCGCCTTCGACACGATTTACGCCGAGGGGCAGCGGCGCTACGTCGAGAGCCTGTCGGCGTACGCGCGCCAGTTCCTCGGCCAGATGGACAAGCCGGACGTGGACTTCATCGAGGGGCTCTCGCCGGCGATCTCGATCGACCAGAAGTCCGCGTCGCGGAACCCACGCTCGACGGTGGGCACGGTGACCGAGGTCTACGACTACCTCCGCCTCCTGTTCGCACGGATCGGTCGCCCGCACTGCCCGAAGTGCGGCAAGGAGGTCGGGCGCCAGACGCCCCAGCAGATCGTCGACCAGGTGCTCGAGCTCGGCGAGTCGACGCGCCTGCTGGTGCTGGGGCCGGTCGTGCGCGGCCGCAAGGGCGAGTACCACTCGCTGCTCGACGACCTCGGCCGGCAGGGCTTCTCACGGGTTCGCGTCGACGGCGACGTGCTCGAGCTGACCGACCGCGCCGCCCTCGACCTCGCACGCTACGAGCAGCACACCATCGAGGTGGTCGTCGACCGCCTCGTCGTGCGCCCCGGGATCCACCAGCGACTGACCGAGTCGGTCGAGACGGCGCTGCGCCTGGGGAGCGGCTCGGCCGCCGTCGCGGTCCTCGACGAGGACGGGACGGCCACGTCCGAGCTCGTCTTCTCCGAGCAGCTCGCGTGCGCGGAGTGCGGGATCAGCTTCGACGAGCCTGCGCCGCGGGACTTCTCGTTCAACTCGCCCTACGGAGCGTGCTCGACGTGCGCGGGCCTCGGCACGCGCTACGAGGTCGACGCCGACCTCGTGGTCCCGGACACGTCGCTGTCGGTGGGTGAGGGCGCGCTCGCGCCGTGGGCGGGGGCGCGGACGGGCTACTTCGCCGGGCTCCTCGGGGGTGCCGCTGAGCTGGGCAAGTTCTCGCTGGACACGCCCTGGCGCAAGCTGAAGGAGAAGGACCGCAAGCTCCTGCTCTACGGCACCGGCGGGGGGCCCGTCCTCGTGAAGTACCGCAACCGCTACGGCCGGCTCCGCAGCTACGAGGCGAGCTACGAGGGCGTCGTCAACTGGCTCGAGCGGCGCCACGGCGAGGCCGACTCGGACTGGACGCGAGAGCAGATCGAGGCCTACATGCGCGAGGTCCCCTGCTCGACGTGCGGCGGCGCCAGGCTCAAGCCGTCCTCGCTCGCCGTCACGGTGCTCGACCGCTCGATCGCGCAGGTCTGTGCGATGTCCATCGCTGAGTTCGTGTCGTTCTTCTCCACGATCGAGCTGAGCGAGCGCGAGGCGATCATTGGCGAGCGCGTGATCAAGGAGATCCTCGAGCGCTCGCAGTTCCTGGTGGACGTGGGGCTCGAGTACCTGTCGCTGTCGCGCTCCTCGGCGACGCTCTCGGGCGGCGAGGCACAGCGGATCCGGCTCGCGAGCCAGATCGGCTCGCACCTCGTGGGCGTGCTCTACGTACTCGACGAGCCGTCGATCGGCCTCCACCAGCGCGACAACCAGCGCCTCATCGGCACCCTCGAGCGCCTCCGCAACATCGGCAACACCGTCATCGTGGTCGAGCACGACGAAGAGACGATCCGCGCGGCCGACCACGTCGTCGACATCGGCCCCGGCGCCGGCGAGCACGGCGGGCAGGTGGTCCACTCCGGCCCGGTCTCGGGTCCCAAGGGTATCGAGGCCAACCTCGCGTCGATCACGGGCGACTACCTGTCGGGTCGGCGTGCCATCGCGGTGCCCGCGTCACGCCGACCCCGAGAGATGGGTGAGCTCGTCGTGCTCGGCGCGCGGGCGAACAACCTGCGCGACGTCGACGTCGCCTTCCCCCTCGGCTGCTTCGTCGCCGTCACCGGGGTCTCCGGCTCGGGAAAGTCCTCCCTCGTCAACGAGATCCTCCTCAAGTCGCTGCTGCACACGGTCAACCGTGCGAAGGAGCTTCCTGGCGACCACGACCAGGTGAAGGGGACCGAGCTCATCGACAAGGTGGTTGCCGTCGACCAGCAGCCGATCGGCAGGACGCCCAGGTCGAACCCCGCGACCTACACGGGTGTCTTCGACAAGATCCGCCGGCTGTTCGCCGAGACGCCGGAGGCCAAGGTCCGCGGCTACCAGCCGGGACGGTTCTCCTTCAACGTCAAGGGCGGGCGCTGCGAGGCCTGCGCCGGCGACGGGACGATCAAGATCGAGATGCACTTCCTCCCCGACGTCTATGTCTCGTGCGAGGTGTGCGAGGGGGCGCGCTACAACCGCGAGACCCTCGAGGTGCTCTTCCGGGGTCGCTCGATCGCCGACGTGCTCGCGATGCCCGCCCACGAGGCGCTCGGGTTCTTCGACCGCCAGCCCTCGATCGCGCGGCACGTCCAGACGCTGGTCGACGTCGGCCTGGGCTACGTCCGCCTCGGCCAGCCCGCGCCGACCCTGTCGGGCGGCGAGGCCCAGCGCGTGAAGCTCGCGACCGAGCTCGCGAGGCGCCCGACGGGCCACACGCTGTACGTGCTCGACGAGCCGACGACCGGGCTGCACTTCGAGGACGTGCGCCGCCTCTTGGAGGTGCTGCAGCGGCTCGTCGATCAGGGCAACACCGTCGTGGTGATCGAGCACAACCTCGACGTCGTGAAGTCCGCGGACTGGCTCGTCGACCTCGGCCCCGAGGGCGGCGCCGGCGGGGGAGCTCTCGTCGCGGAGGGCACGCCCGAGGAGGTCGCGGCCGACCCCGACAGCCACACGGGCGTCGTGCTGCGCCGCGTCCTGCCCAAGACGGCCGCCCCGCGGCGCGCCGCGGCGAACGGCAAGGCGCGGGCGTCGCGACGGCCGGCTGCGGCGGCGACGTCCAAGCGCACCGCGACGAAGGCCGCGGCCCCGGGAAAGGCGAAGTCGCGACGCTGAGTGGGGTGGCCTAGTGGATCGCGAGCATCCGCTCGAGGGCGAGGCGTGCCATCGACGCGGTCGCTGCGTCCACGGTGATCCGGTTGCGCACGCGGCCGCCGACGAGCTCCTCAAGCACCCAGGCGAGGTGCGGCGCGTCGATCCGCGACATGGTGGTGCACGGGCAGACGCTCGGGTCGAGGCACTCGACCTCGAGCCCGGGGTGCTCGTTCGCAAGGCGCTTCACGAGGTGGATTTCGGTGCCGATCCCGATCGCGGTGCCCGGGGCGGCGGCGTCGACGGTGCGGATGATGAAGTCCGTGGAGCCGACGAGGTCCGCGACCTCCACCACCTCGTGGGAGCACTCAGGGTGGACGACCACGACGCCCCCGGGATACGCGGCCCGGAAGGCCGCGACGTGCTCGGGGCGGAAGCGCTGGTGCACCGAGCAGTGCCCCTTCCACAAGAGGAACGTCGCCTGCTTCACCTCGACGTCCTCGAGGCCCCCCTGCTCGCGTCGCGGGTCCCAGACGACCATCGCGGCCGGGTCGAACCCCATGTCGATCGCCGTGTTGCGCCCGAGGTGCTGGTCGGGGAAGAAGAGGACCTTGTCCGCGCCGGGGCGGTCCGGCTGGTCGGCGAGCGCCCACTCGAGGACCCGGCGCGCGTTGGACGACGTGCACACCGCCCCCCCGTGCCGGCCAACGAACGCCTTCAGCGCCGCCGTCGAGTTCATGTAGGTGATCGGGACCACGCGGTCGAGGTCGGCGACGGCACCGATCGCGTCCCAGGCCTCCTCCACCTGGTCGATGTCGGCCATGTCGGCCATGGAGCAGCCCGCGGCGAGGTCGGGGAGGAGCACCTGTTGGTGTGGCGCGGTGAGCAGGTCGGCCGACTCGGCCATGAAGTGGACGCCGCAGAAGACCACGAACTCGGCGTCGTGGTGGTCCGCGGCGAGCCGCGAGAGCCCGAAGCTGTCGCCGCGGGCGTCGGCCCAGCGCATCACCTCGTCCTTTTGGTAGTGGTGCCCGAGGATGAGCAGGCGCTCGCCGAGGGCGGCCTTGGCCGCCCCGATCCGATCCGCCAGGTCCTCAGTCGACGCGGTGCGGTACTCCTCCGGCAACGCCGTGGTGATGGTGAGCATGCTGACCCCCAAGGGCAGCTCCCGTCGCGGCCGGCGGGGACAGCCTGGTCGCCCATCCGCGGGTATGTCGGCCTCGGGAGAGATATGTGTGGTGCCGGAGTCCAGGCCGGCACGTGCAGTCTAAGCGGGGCGGCATGACGGGTGGATGCCACCGCGATGATGGAGCCGTGCTCCAGGCGCCGACGCCCTCCTCGATCCCCGACGGCCCGGGCGTCTACGTCTTCCGAGACGCCTCGAGCACCCCGCTGTACGTCGGCAAGGCGCGGTCCCTGCGCGCACGGCTCTCCAACTACTTCGCCGACCCCCTGACGCTCCCGGAGCGCACCGAGCGGATGGTGCAGGCCGCGACGAGCGTCGACTGGACGGTCACGGCGAGCGAGGTGGACGCGCTGCTGCTCGAGAACTCCCTCATCAAGACCTACCAGCCCCGGTTCAACGTCCGGCTGAAGGACGACAAGAGCTACCCGTACCTTGCCCTCGACCTGCGCGAGGAGTGGCCCCGTCCCGTCGTCGTCCGGGGGCGCCGACGCCGGGGCGTGCGGTACTTCGGGCCGTTCGGCCATGCCAAGTCGCTGCGCAGCACCGTCGACCTGCTCCTGCCCACCTTCCCGGTGCGCACCTGCAGCGACGCCAAGTTCGTGCGCCACGAGCGGCGGGGGCGGCCCTGCCTGCTCGCGGACCTCGGCCGCTGCGCCGCGCCGTGCGTCGGCTGGGTCGACCACCCGACCTACGACGAGCACGTCCAGGGGATCGTGCGGTTCTTCAGCGGCGACGCCGCCGGGCTCACCCACGACCTCGAGGCGCGCATGCAGGCGGCCGCGGCCGCCCAGGACTACGAGGCCGCCGCGCGGCTGCGCGACGCCCTCGGCCACGTGGAGCGCGCCTCGGACACCCAACAGGTGCTCCTCTCGGACCACGACGACCTCGACGCGGTGGGGATCGCGAACGACGAGCTGCAGTCCTGCGTCGTGCGCCTCGAGCTACGGCGCGGGCGCGTGACGGGCCGCGAGTCCCTGCGCGCGGACCTGGTCGACGACCTCGACCAGGACGAGCTCCTCGAACGGCTCCTCGGCGACCTCTACGACACCGAGCGACCCCCGCCCCGAGAGGTCGTCGTCGACCAGGTGGGTGCGGATCTCGACCGCCTGGGTGCGTGGCTGTCCTCGGTGCGCGAGGGACCGGTGCGAGTCGTCGCGCCCGAGCGGGGGCGGCGGCGCAGCGTCGTCGAGCTCGCGACCGCCAACGCCGCCGAGGACCTCCGGCGCAACGGGCTGCGGCGCGCCGCGGACCACAACGCGCGCTCGAGGTCGCTCGTCGAGCTGCAGGCGGCCCTCGGTCTCGAGCACCCGCCGTACCGGATCGAGTGCTTCGACATGAGCCACCTGCAGGGGACGAGCTACGTGGGCTCCATGGTGGTCTTCGAGGACGCCCTGCCGGTCAAGCGCGCCTACCGCCACTTCACCGTGAAGACCGTCCGGGGCAACGACGACGTCGGCGCTATGCGAGAGGTCCTCGACCGCCGCCTCGCCCACTGGCGCGAGGCGCCCGGGGGCGATCGCTTCGGCGCGAACCCCGACCTGCTCGTCGTCGACGGCGGGCTCGGCCAGCTCAACGCCGCGGTCGCGGCCGTCGAGGCGCGCGGCGTCACCGGCCAGCTCGAGCTCGCCTCGCTCGCCAAGCGCCTCGAGGAGGTCTACCGCCCCGGCTCCTCGCGCCCCGTCGTCCTCCCGCGGACGAGCGAGGCGCTCTACCTCCTGCAGCGCGTGCGCGACGAGGCGCACCGCTTCGCCATCTCGTTCCACCGCTCGACGCGCGGGCGACGCATGACCGCGTCGCTCCTCGACGGCATCGAGGGCCTCGGCCAGACGCGGCGCACGAGGCTGCTCGAGGCGTACGGCTCGGCGGCCGGCGTGCGCGCCGCACCCCTCGACGAGCTGCTCGCGCTCAGCTGGCTCCCCGACGACGTCGCGCGCCGGGTGCACGAGCGGCTCGCCGGCGCGATCGGCGTCGGCGACGATGCGCGATGATGGAGGCGTGGCAGACCTCCTGATCGTCGCGGGCATGTCCGGGGCGGGCCGTTCCACGGCGTCGGCCACCTTGGAGGACCTCGGCTGGTTCGTGATCGACAACGTGCCCGCCGGGCTGATCACCCGCGTCGCCGCGCTCGCCGACGCGGCGGCCGAGGACCGCCGGCGCCTCGCCGTCGTCATCGGCCGTGGTGGGGTGGGCGAGGTTCCCGAGCTGGTCTCGGTGATCGAGGACCTCCGCGCGGAGGGCACCTCGATCAAGGTCCTGTTCCTCGACGCGGCCGACGACGTGCTGATCCGCCGCTACGAGGGGACCCGCCGGCGCCACCCCTTCCCGGCGGCCTCCGTCGCCAACGCCATCTCCCAGGAGCGCGAGGCGCTCCGCGAGCTGCGCGGGGTCGCCGACGTGCTCCTCGAGACAGGCGACCTCACGTCCAACGAGCTGCGGCGCCGGGTCGCCGAGCTCTTCGAGGCGGCGGCCGGCGAGGCCATGATGCGCACCGGGATCCTGTCCTTCGGCTACAAGTTCGGGATGCCGCGCGATGTCGACATCGTCTTCGACTGCCGCTTCCTGCCCAACCCGCACTGGGTCGAAGAGCTGCGCGACCGCACGGGGCTCGAGGTGCCCGTGCGCGACTTCGTCCTTGGCAACGCCGAGACGGTCCGGTTCGTCGACGAGGTCGTCGAGATGCTCCGCTGGCAGCTGCCGGCATTCCAGCGCGAGGGCAAGTCCTACCTGACGGTCGCCTTCGGCTGCACGGGCGGCCACCACCGCTCCGTCGCGATCGCCGAGGAGGTCGCCCGGCGCCTGGGCGACGGCATCGCCGCCCAACATCGGGACGTGGCGAGGTGAGCGCGCCGCGCGTCGTCGCCGTCGGGGGCGGGCACGGCACGGCGGTGACGCTTCGCGCCGCCTTGCACTACGCCGAGCGCGTCACGGGCGTCGTCTCGGTCGCCGACGACGGCGGGTCCTCGGGGCGGCTCCGCAAGCTGCTCGACGTCGTCGCCCTCGGCGACCTGCGCAAGTGCCTCGTGGCGGTGGCCGCCGAGGACTCCGCCCTCGCGACCGCCTTCGAGCGGCGCTTCACGGAGGGCGAGCTCGCGGGCCACCCCCTCGGCAACCTCATCCTGGCCGGGCTCATCGGGACGCTCGGCGACCTCGAGGCGGCGGTCGACGAGGCGGGGCGCCTCCTCGGGGCGCGCGGCCGCGTCCTGCCCGCGACGACCGCGAGGGTCGTGCTGCGCTCGACGGGCGACAACGGCGCGGTCACAGGGCAGGTCGCCGTCGGGGCTGCCTCGGCGATCGACCGGGTCGAGCTCATCGGGCGCGACGCGACCGCGCCTGCGGCGGTCGTCGAGGCGCTGCTGGGCGCCGACCAGATCGCGATCGGCCCCGGCTCGCTGTTCACGAGCGTCCTCGCCGCCGCGGCCGTGCCGGGGGTCATCGAGGCGATGCAGGCCTCGAGGGCCCAGCGCGTCTACGTGTGCAACCTGCGCCCCCAGCTGCCCGAGACCGCTGGCTACACCGTCGCGGACCACGTGGATGCCCTCCTGCGCCACGGGGTCCCGGTCGACCTCGTCGTGGTCGACAACGAGGCCCCGATGTCGCTCGGGGAGCCAGGCGTCGACTTCCTGCGCGCGCCCCTCGTCTCGCACAACCCCTTCGTCCACGACCCGGGGTTGCTCGCCACGGCGCTCCAGCTGGCTCTGGCACAATCGAGGGTCGCGGCGAGGGAGGCCACATGAGCGTGCGGGTCGGGATCAACGGCTTCGGCCGGATCGGCAAGTCCTTCCTGCGCGCCCTGCTCGACCAGGGCGCTGACCTCGAGGTGGTGGCGGTCAACGACGTGACGACCCCCGAGGTCCACGCCCACCTCCTCGCCAACGACTCGATCCTCGGCGCCTTCCCCGGCCAGGTCGGCTTCGAGGCTGACGCCCTCATCGTCGACGGCCGGCGCATCGCGGTCCTCATGGGCAAGGCACCCGCCGAGCTGACGTGGGGCGACCTCGGCGTCGAGGTGGTCCTCGAGGCCTCCGGGCGGTTCACCGACCGCGAGAAGGCCGCGGGGCACCTCGCGGCCGGCGCCAAGCGCGTGGTGATCTCCGCGCCCGCCAAGGGGGCGGACGCGACGTTCGTCATGGGCGTGAACGACGACACGTTCGACCCGGCGAAGGACTTCGTCGTCTCGAACGCCTCGTGCACGACGAACTGCTTCGTCCCGATGGTGAAGGTCCTCGACGACGCCTTCGGGGTGGTCTCGGGGCTCATGACGACGGTGCACGCCTACACGAGCGACCAGAACCTCGTCGACTCCCCGCACAGGGACCTCCGTCGCTCCCGCGCCGCGGCCATCAACATCGTGCCGACATCGACGGGGGCGGCCCGAGCGACGGGCCTCGTCCTGCAGTCGATGCAGGGGCACCTCGACGGGCTCTCGCTCCGCGTGCCCGTGGCCGACGGCTCGATCACGGACTTCACCGCGGTCGTGCGCGCGACGCCGACGGCGAGTGAGGTGAACGCCGCGTTCGCCGCCGCCGCCGACGGGGCGCTCAAGGGCATCCTCGTCTACTCAGAGGCCCCGCTCGTCTCCTCGGACATCGTCGGCTCGCCCGCGTCGTGCACGTTCGACGCCGGGCTCACCATGGTGCAGGGGATCGACGCGACGACCTCGCTCGTCAAGGCCCTCGGCTGGTACGACAACGAGTGGGGCTACTCCAACCGCCTCGTCGACCTCGTCCGCCGCATCGGCGGCCGTTGAGTGGGAGGGCACCTCGCCGGCCTCGCCGGCCTCCCACTGCTCGACGACCTGGGCGAGCTCCGCGGGCGCCGCGTGCTCGTGCGCGTCGACTTCAACGTCCCCCTCGAGCGGCGCGGGGACGGCGTGGTCGTCGCGGACGACTACCGCATCCGTGCGAGCCTCCCGACGCTCGAGTGGCTGGTCGCGCGGGGCGCTGCCGTCGTGTGCTGCACCCACCTCGGCCGCCCGAGCGGACGCGGCGACGCGCGCTGCGACCTCGCCCCGGTACGCGACGCCCTCGCAGCGCTGTGCCCCGGCGTCGGGCTGTTGGAGAACCTCCGCTTCGATCCCGGAGAGCCGGCGAACGACCCCGGCTTCGTGGACCGGCTGGTCGACGGCTTCGACGCGTACGTGAACGACGCGTTCAGCGTCTCGCACCGCGCCCATGCCTCGATCGTCGGCCCGCCGACGCGCCTGCCGAGCGCGGCGGGGCTGCGCCTCGCGAGCGAGGTGGAGGTCCTGACCGACCTCGTCGCGTCGCCCACCCGGCCCTTCGTCGCCGTCCTCGGCGGCGCCAAGGTCGCCGACAAGCTTGGTGCCGTCGCGGCCGTCGCCCGCGCCGCCGACCTCGTGCTCGTGGGTGGCGGCATGGCCTACACCTTCCTCGCCGCCCAGGGCCGGCGCGTCGGGACCTCCCTTCTCGACGAGGCCCGCCTCGAGGAGTGCCGCGAGGTCCTCGCCTCGAGCGGGCACGTGGAGCTGCCGACCGACGTCGTCGCGCTGTCGCCGGGCGCGGCGTTCGGAGCGGGCGAGGTCGGCGGCGAGGTGGCGACGTTCGAGGGCGACCTTCCGGACGGCTGGACGGGCCTCGACATCGGCGAGGAGACCGCGGCGACGTTCGCCAAGGAGCTCGCCGGGGCCGCGACGATCCTGTGGAACGGGCCGATGGGGGCCTTCGAGGACGCCCGGTTCGCGCACGGCACCGAGGCGGTGGCCCAGGCGACCGCGGCCTCGCACGCCTACAGCGTCGTCGGGGGCGGCGACAGCGAGCGGGCGCTCGCGGCCTCGGGCCTCGCCAAGGACGTGTCGTTCATCTCGACGGGCGGCGGCGCGATGCTGGCGCTGCTCGAGCACGGCGACCTCCCGGGGCTCGCCGCGCTGCGCGCCGCGCCGAACGCGCGCGGGCGCCGGTGAGCCCGCGACGCCCGATCGTCGCGGGCAACTGGAAGCTGCACCACGACCACGTCGCGGCGGTCCACTACGTCGCCCAGCTGGCCGTGCAGCTCCGCGCGATGGACGTCACGGCGGTCGAGGTCACCGTCGTCCCGCCGTTCACGGACCTGCGCTCGGTCTCGAGCGCGCTCGAGGACGATGGCGTCGACGTCGTCCTCGGCGCCCAGCACGTGAGCGAGCACGACGACGGCGCGTACACGGGCGAGGTGTCCGCCGCGATGCTCGCGCGGCTCGGCGTGCGCCTCGCGCTCGTGGGGCACTCCGAGCGCCGGCGCCTCTTCGGCATGGACGACGCGACCGTCGGCCGGACCCTCGCGGCCGTGCGCCGCGCCGGGCTCGTGCCGATGCTGTGCGTGGGGGAGACCGACGTCGAGCGCGACGAGGGGGCGACCGACGAGGTCCTCAGCCGCCAGCTCGACGCCGGGCTCGCCGAGACGTCCGGCCTCGACGCCGAGCACCTCGTCGTCGCCTACGAGCCGGTGTGGGCGATCGGCACGGGACGCTCGGCCACCCCCGAGGACGCCCAGGCCGCCTGCGCGCACCTGCGCGGCCTCGCCGACACGCGGCTGGAGGGGGGCGCGGGCGGCCTGCGCGTCCTCTATGGCGGGTCCGTGGACGCCAGCAACGCCGCCGAGCTCGTCACGCCACCCGACGTGGACGGCCTGCTCGTGGGCGGTGCGAGCCTGGACGCCGCGACCTTCGCTGCGGTGATCGGCGCGGTGGCCGACTGCTACCGTCTCTCTGGTCGCCCCGCTCGGAGGTAGGTCGTGTTCACCGCGCTGTTCATCGCCATCGAGGCCGCCTCGGCGCTCGGCATGATCCTCTTGATCCTGATGCACTCGGGCAAGGGCGGCGGCCTCTCGGACATGTTCGGCGGCTCCATGGGCGCCGCGGCGCAGGGCTCCACGGTGGTCGAGCGCAACCTCGACCGGATCACCGTCGTGCTGGCGGTCGTCTTCGGGTTCGCGACGATCACGCTCGGCCTGCTGCTGCAGTGAGCCCTTGCCTGTGGGCAGACGGCTCGCCGCGGCGCTGACCGCCGCGGTCCTCGGCGCCTCCCTCCTCGCGGCGTCGTCGCGCGCGACGGTCGCCCCCGCGCGGGTCCCGCCCCTCGTCGTGTCGATCCCGGGCCACTTCGGCGGCTGCGACCCGGGCGCTTCGTCGACGACGCCTGCGACCGACGCGGTGCTCGCGCTCGTCCTGCCATCGGCCTTCACGCCGGGGCCGCTCGACGCCGCGGTGGGCGACACGTTCGTGATCTCCCAGGCCGAGATCGTCGGGCAGAGCCCCCAGACGGTCGACTACACGATCGCGCCCGGCGCGGCCTGGCCCGACGGGACCCTGCTGCGGCCAGCGGACCTCGTGCGCACGTGGCACGAGCGGCGAGACGACCTGGTGGTCGGGGACCTCGGCTACCGCGACGTGGCCTCGGTCCGACCCACCGCCTCGGGGACGGGCGTCGTCGTCACCTTCACGAAGCCCTACGCCGACTGGGAGTCGCTCTTCAACCTCATCGTGCCGGCGTCGACCTCTCGGGCCGCGTGCACGCTCCCGAGCGCGGCGGCCGACCCGAGCATCGGCCCCTACGAGCTCGTCGGTGCGAGCCGCGGCGAGCTCGTGCTCCGCGCGAACCCGAGCTGGCCTGGCATCACCCCTGCCTACGCGCACGTCGACGTCACGACGGACCCGGCGTCCCCGCCGCTGCCCGGCCGGGCCGCCCGCACGACGTACCTGCCGGCCCCGACGCTCGCCCAGCTCCAGGCGATCACCTCCACGGGGGGCTACGCCTCGAAGATGCTCCACGACACGACCGTCGTGAGCCTGGACTTCGCCCTGCACGGCCCGGCCGCGCTCGCTCGCCCGCTCCGCGTGGCGCTCGCGCTGCTCGTCGACCGCACCGCGATCGTCGCGCGGCTCGAGGCGCCGGTGGACGCCACGACGGCCCCCGCCGCCTCCCACCTCTACGGCCAGGGCCAGACGCTCTACCCCGGCCCCACCGGGGGACCGGTGAGCAACCCCAACCCGCCGACGCCGCCGGTCGCCGGCGCGACGGGGGAGGCGGCCTACGGCGACGTCGCGGACCCCGCGCTCGCCGCGGTCTCGCTCCGAGCGAGCGGCTATCACAAGGCCGGCGGGGCATGGATCGACGCTGCGGGCGGTGCGCTCGCGGTCTGCCTCGCCGTGCCCAACGACTCGGCGACGCTCCAGGCGACCGCGCGAGACCTCGCGGCGCAGCTCGCGCGCCAGGGGGTCGCCGTGCGCCTACAGGACGTGGCGTCGAGCGCCGCCGCCGTGGACGCGTTGCGGGCGGGGACGTGCGCGCTGGGCATCGTCCGTCGGACGGGCGACACGTACCTGTCCCACAGCGCCGCCAGCTGGCTCGCGCCGTCGCGACCGGCGCCGACCGACCTGCTGTGGACGGGCGTCAACGACCCAGTCGTCACCTCCGACGCCGCGGCCGCCTCCGGGACGCTCGACCCCGTCGTCGCGGCGACGACGTGGGACGCGATGGACGCGCGGCTGTGGGACCTCATGGTGAGCCTTCCGCTCTACTCGCCGTCGGTCTTCGTCGGTTGGTCCCCCAAGATCGCCGGCGTCCTCGTGTGCGACACCCTCGCGGGCTTCGTGGGACAGCTCCCCTCGCTGCTGCCCGCGGCCACCAAGGGCTGAGGAGCGCCAGATGCCGTGCGATAACCTTCGGCACCGCGTCGGAGTGGCGGAATAGGCAGACGCGCCAGCTTGAGGGGCTGGTGCCCTCTGGGGCGTGCGGGTTCAAGTCCCGCCTCCGACACGAC